>Ga0315279_10010411_pt1 | contig 10930 bp, 8 predicted proteins | sample YL17G06_20_MG_FD_203694 | JGI IMG/M metagenome (GOLD analysis project Ga0315279, IMG submission 203694) | Sediment microbial communities from Yellowstone Lake, YNP, Wyoming, USA - YL17G06_20 | ecosystem: Environmental > Aquatic > Freshwater > Lake > Sediment | place: USA: Wyoming | collected...
ATCACATCATCAAGGAACTTGAATGGAATCAAGCCTACGGAATCCTCATTCAAAGCGAACCTCAGCGGGCATGAGATATAACTCTGCGACCAGGCCGATGAAAACACGCGGGCTCTCGGGAAGCGTTATTGCGCTTGCCCGACATGTCCTTCAAGCGTGTTCTTGGGGATGTCGTAATGCGGCTTTTCCGATGACTATTCCCCCACGGTCAAGGAGCGCTGTGTTCGCCGGATCCACAGCAGCGCCTCCTGGTACAGCGCGTAGGGTATGGTGACCTGTATGTCGCCTTCCTAGACGGTCGAATTACGCAACATACCCGCCGTAACGCGGACAACGGAAGATAGCCGCTAGTGTGGTCGAACATGCAAGGAGACTCAAACGAAACTGCGTCGGCGGGGTTTCTCATCTGCGTGTTCGCGAAGGTCTTAAGAAGAAATCAGATCATTCTTGGATTTGATCCTCATGCGTTCTCGGGACAGATTCGTTGCCTTTGACCTCGTTTTCCTAGGCAGAGAGCCCGACTTGGGCACTTTTTCACGCAAGTTTGACGAGGTCAAGTGGACATCAACACATCTGCGCCGTTTGGGACCAGAGCACGCCGCATACTTTGGAGGCGCTCCTGCCGAGCTTGTGGTGCTAGTCGTTTCACTAGCGGCCAACGTGGCGACGATAGCAGACATTCTTGCAAAGAGACTCGGCAAGAGAGGGGACAGTGCCCTACGCATCGGGAAGAAAGAGATCACATTTCAGGGACCATGGAAAACGAAGGAAATCTCTCGCGTTATGGCTGCCACTATCACACCGACCAGCAAGCAGGAAGCGTTGAAACGAATGCGCCAAGCCAAGTCGCATAGAATTGCCGAAACGAGGGCGAAGCTAGTCGACCTTGAACACGCTATTGGTGACTACCAAGGTCTAGTGCAGGGCTTCAATAATATGCCCAAGAAACAAGCTTGGCAGAAAAGACGGTTGAGAGATTTCAAGACAAGACTAGCAGAACTGAAAAAGGAACGCGCCCAGCTTGTTTCATTCATGGGTTTCCTAGAACGAGACTGAGCTTTCGCGTTGGTGGGTACCTCTTCCCCTCTTTCGAGCCTCATCCATATCACCATCTCAGCGCCGAGACATTACAACATAGGAAAAACCTCTCAGTATAATCATACAACTTGTGGGCGCGAACGAAAAGATGCGTTCGACTAGCACTTACCGAGTAATCGAGAGTACGGAGAGACTGAACGTTCCCTCTGCTCTTCCACTGAGGTTCACTGTAAAGCGTGGGGGTGCTAAATGGTCAGAGGCGAAACAAAGTGAGTGAAAGGTGTCCTACGATTTCTGCGATGTGAGCAGATCGCCAGGCTTTCGTTTTCAGCTTGGAGCTTCATCGACCCCCCCATTAACGTGGTGACATTCAGTCAGCGAATATGGAAGAGGCACTAGAACAGAGTACGCGAGGGTCATTCACTCTCGACATAGTCGGAGCCAGCGCTCGGTTTGGAGAAATAGGAGGTTTGGTCGAAGCGTCCCGTCGGAAGAAAATAAATATCCCCTGGCAGGGTGTACAAATGAATGGGCAGTCACTCCTTGCCCCCTTCAAGAGCTTCGACACATAGGCCCACTCTTTTCAGCTATGTCGTCCGTTACGATGACGGTGCGGCTCCCAACCCCTATTGGGGAACCTGCACTCTAGTCATCTGCAAGCCCGCGATTAGACGGAAAGCCAGCGAGGGTGATTGGATCGTCGGACTGGGATCCAAGGCAAATCCCACCAAGGTTGACTACAGCGGAAAGATTGTGTATGTTATGAAGGTGACTCGGAAAATGACAATGAGGGACTACGACAGATACACGAACGAGCAATTGCGCGACAAAATCCCCGTGGTCCCGGCTGACGATAGGGAGCTCAAGCACGATAGCAGAGAATGGCGGCTGCGGCTGGGAGATTCCATCTACAATTTCTCTCAGAAAGGCATCCCAAAGAGGCCAGGCGTGCACAAGCGTAAGAATAGGATCACTGACATGAGTGGTAAGAACGCGCTCCTATCCAGCGAATTCGTATACTTTGGCGACAAGGCCATTCCGCTCCCAGAGTCGCTGCAAGGCATCCTTCACAAGAACCAAGGCCATCGCTCCAGGCTCAACGCCGACCATCTGCCTGCGTTTCTCAATTGGTGGAGGACCAATCGTAAGACGTTTGCAAAGAATCGCGTGAAGGGAGTGCCCCAATGGGATGTATTCGCGAACCGGAAGATTCTGGGCGCATGCGCAGAGGGTCACATGAGGGAAGCCGAGGAAGATGACAGATGCGACTTTAGGTGAACCACGGCTGTTTCGAGGAGGGTTTCTCTCGTTTGATGTGGCGTGATTCTAATACACCGTAGACGGGATAGCTAAGTCAGAGAGTTCTTGACGTTTTCTGAGGCGCAATAGAGAAGTCATACTTGTTGCCGATAATGGCAAGACCTCAGACTAGATTAGAAGTAGGAAAGTCGAGACTGGAACGATGCAATAACCATCTCTCTTCTCTAGGGCGTCCTTTGATAGTATTATGCCGCCTTTTGTGCCAGTGACTTTTCTGAAGTCGGCCAAAGGATACAAGTCTCCTCGGGCAATTTGCTTCTGGAATTTCACTTCGATTGGGATCATCGCCGAATCTCCTGTTACAGCGAAATCTAGTTCTCTGTCTTCCTTGCCTCGCCAAAACATTACGTGGCGCTTGTACTCGAATAGCTGTTTCTCTTTTGCGATAGAATATGCCAATCGTATACAGTGTTCTCCGACCGATTGCTCTACTAAGATTGACTTCTTCTCCTTGCTCTTAAGAGTCTCAATGGCGTACTCAAATGGTTCTTTCCCGTGGACCCATCCGTTCAGCGCGTGGAAGAAGAATGAGTCGGCGAAAATGATCTTCTTCTCCTTCGCATATTCAGGTTTGCGTTCTGGAGCGTTCATGCGGTAAAAGAAGTTCAATACAAAGGAAGAATCGAGCGCTGTCACGTAGTTCTCAATTGTATTTGAACTTGCTACGTCGGTCTCCTTCCTTAGCGTCGACCATCCCACGGGTGTGCCAATGGTCTTGAATACTTGCTCCAATATCTGGCGGAGATAGTTCTCATTCATGTTATACCTCATTAGATCTCCTTTGACTACGTCAACATAGGTTCTGTACGTGATCTCAGAGATTTTTCCAGACTTCGAGAGTTCATTTATTGCTCTGGGAATTCCACCTGTCATCAGGTACTTGTCGAGAAGAAGATTCGTTCTCGCAATTTCATATGCGAGCTTTTCTATACGCTTTGAAATTGTTCCCTGGGAGAGAGCAGTGATTTCTTCGTGTCTCTCCGTCTTCTTTAGAAGGTCTAGACGCTTGATGATCTCTCCAAGGTGTTGATCAGTCGATTCGGCATATTCGGCGAACTTCACTGGAACGAAGACTAGATCAGGATTCGACTCGGGTTCTCCTCTTCGCCCAGGCAACTGTTCTGCAGACACTCGCAGGTCGAGAGAATGTGATCCGCTTAGAATTATCGTCGTGTTCCGAAGAGACCCTTTATCAAAAAGGAATTTGATGCCTTTTTGCCACCCTTTCACCGAGCTGACCTCGTCCAAGAACAGGTAGAGCCTATCATTCTCTTTCTGTAAGCGTCGAACGTTCACGAACTTCTCGATTATTGATGCAAGCTCTTTCGGATTGTCGACTAGGTCGCAGGAATAATAGAACACGTTTTGTGGGGAAAGCGTCTCATCGAGCTTTTCGGCGATAAGCAACTTTAGGAAAGTGGTTTTTCCGACCTGCCTCGGGCCTCGAAGAGTGTAGACTATATCCTTGCTGAAATCGAGAAAGAACTTGAGCCGCGGGATCCATTGGAATACCGAGGATTGGAAAGTTTGAATGTGTTTGTCATTGGCTGCCCATTGTCTTGTCTTCCACCACGGATTCTGTTCCGCGAATTCGATGGGATACGACATTTAAATACGGACAGCAAGTATGCCTGTAGGACATTTATAAGCGAGCTTTCAGCCGCTTCTCAGACTACACGGACTCGAAGGGTAGTTCCCGACCCTAATACACCGGCTCTGTTCAGTTGATGGCTGTTCGTGTTGGTTGTTCGGCATCGGCGGATGTCTATTCAGAGCACCCTGTATCGTGGACGCCAATACAGATAGTTAATTGCTATTGCGAGTGTTGCGGGAACAATGATCGCAAAAACCATTACGGGAACAACATTCCACGTCGCTCCGAACTTCTGTATCAGCAGAATCGCCGTCACCACTGAAATAGATACAGTAACGGCGGCCGCGATAAGCAATCTAGTAACGAGACTTATCATATGCCCCTTTCTGTTTGCCATTCAACTCACCTCTCATTTCGGCTTTTCTTTCGAGAATAGTCAGTAGCGACCTATCTCCACCACCAAGCACAGTTTTAAGAAGCGTCGAAAGCCATCAAAACGTCTGGTGTTTCTGGTGCGTACATTGAATCTCAGCCCGGACGAACTGCTTACTACGACGAGGGCTGTGCGTAGGCGCCTAGATTTTTCTCGACCGCTCGAGCGTGAGGTAATAGAAGAATGCGTCGCCATTGCTCAGCAGGCTCCTACTGGGTCGAATAGGCAGAACTGGCATTTCGTGGTAGTGACCGACTCCAGCAAGCGTGCCGCACTTGCGAGCCTCTATCGTAAAGGCGCGGAGATGTACATGTCTCGCTCAGCTGCCATGACCAGCGAGAGCGTCGAGAACCCTGCACGGAATGCGACGCAAGCAAGAGTTGTGGCTTCGGCCCTGTACTTGGTTGAGCATATCCATGAGGTTCCAGTACACGTTATCCCATGCATCGAGGGCCGTACGGATGGTCTCCCGACGGTCGCCCAGGCTGCGCAGTGGTGTTCAATTGTGCCTGCCGCATGGAGTTTCATGCTGGCCGCACGAGCTCGAGGTCGCGGCACAACCTTCACCAGTTTTCACTTGTTCTTTGAGGAAGATGCTGCGAAGCTACTCGGTATTCCTTTCGAGGCAGTCATGCAGACAGCACTGATTCCAGTGGCTTACACGAAAGGCGTGAGGTTCAAACCTGGACCCCGTGAGCCACTTGGCACCATTGTGCATTGGGACGATTGGTAGGATTCAGTGCCGTAGAGGATTGTGTGCGTCCAAGCCGGTACAGCCTGTAAGGGATGAGAACCTCAACGTGCCCGCTCCCCTCGACCACGTAACGAACAATCCTGACGCTCGTGCCTCGCCGGTTCACAGGTTGAGCCTCCTCGCCTGGCCTTCTAGCACGGCGACGATGTAGTCTTCAGGCGCTGCGCCGCTCTGCGCGTGAGATGTCGAAGAGCCATTGTCAGCAGCTCGTGGTCTCCCCATGAGTGTGGGTGTCTGAGCGCCCTCGAATAGACTCTGTAGTGGCGGAGTCGAGTCTACATTGTTGGATACGACGGCGAAAGGCTTGTCAATGATGACGCATGCGCCTCAGGAGTCTGTTTTCTTCTGAACTTCTTGTCTCATTCTGTGCTGTTCTTCAAGTAGTTCGAATTTGAGGAGATCCGGATGGGAAGACGTTGAGAAATAGAATGACTGGTGACGGCCCACCTGAGAAAGGTGCGCGTGCTTGATCGCAGGCCTCGGCGAATCCTATCTCCTGAGATTGAAGGTATGATCCCATCTGTGTGGACGATAATCTGCTTATAGTGCCTTCAAGCAAGTAGCTCGACGGAAGCTGCGGCTCCGGATGCACGAAGCTACCTCCTACCATAAGGCGGGATACTATCTTGAGTATCTGCAACGCCTTCGTGGCGAGCTTGAGAAAGCCTCCGGGCTCGACGTGGAGTGGACGACGGACAGACTATGTACTTTCTCAGTTAGAAGAGTCAACTTCGAGAATATTCGATATTGCCATCCGCCCGACAGTTGGAAACAACTTCTCAGCGTGTATCACAATCTTGTCATCAGAGGATTGCCGACATACCCTACGCTTCAAGTCGAGAAGTTTCTGCTGGACAGTGTATCAAAGGCAATCCCAACGGAAGAGGCCGATGACAAAGACAATTTTTCATTCCACGACAGAATCCCAGGGATCCTGAAGGAAGCATGGGTCAAATCCCTTGCTCGGGCGCACGCAACAATCGACCACAAGTTGATGACGTTTCAAGCTGAACTGGACAGCCCCGAAGAGAGGAATTTCATAGAAGCCTTGTCTCGAAAGCTTGGCCCTTCAATCTATCAGCTTGTCGAATCCCAACGTCCCTTCAGCAGCATCGTGCGAGCAGATGAGGCAAAGAGCTTCTTTGACCAGCGCGTGGACTTCTCTCTGGAAACCAAGGATACAAGAATCGTCTTGGAAATCGATGGAAAACAGCACCAAGAATCAAAGCAGAAGATCCTGGATGAAAGGCGAGATCAGTTTCTGAGAGCAGGCAAATGGGAAGTCGTAAGAATACCCGCGTCGCTTGTGAGACAAGAGCGGATTGATGAGGAGATAGAGAATCTTAGTGAGGCGTTTGAGAAAGACGCATTCCTGCTGGCTGCTGTAAGGAACTTCAGGGAGCCTCTTGGCACACACGATGCAGGTCGCGCAGCTCTTCAACTCACTATCACACCTTTTGCTTTGGCTAGGATACAATGGGCCATTCTCCAAGCGTTCATTACTGGGTCCCTTAACGTCCAGAAACCACGTCTGAAGATCGCGGTCATAGAGTGGGACCTTCCGTGTGCGTTCTTGGCATTCTGGGACCTCTTGAACTCGTTCAAGCATTTGAGCAGCATTGCTGGATTCAAACGCAATCTTCCAACAATCGAGCTGGAGATCTTCCGCAGATTCGAGTCAGAACTTGACGATGGAGTGAAATCTCTTGGAGTGCTGTCGGGCATTTCGGTTCATGTCTCGAATGAAGTTGAACATATTCGAAGAAAGCATTTTGATATGGTCCTTTCTGTCTCAACGCTGCATGTCGGCTCCCGAGACCTGGTCCAAATTATCGGGCAAAACCCGTGTATCGCGATCGACTCCGTACATAGTCCACGAGGACCGAGTCCCCAGATACAAACGACACATCCGATAAGATACCGACTGCAGGAAGATTCAGCGGAGGGCTTGATTTTCCTTCTTCAATGGATCTTTCGAAAAAGGAGGTTCCGTGAGGGCCAACTGGAAATGCTCAGAAGGGCACTGGCCCTTGAAGACTTGATAGGTCTTCTTCCGACGAGCGGAGGAAAATCGCTTTGCTATCAGCTCTCTGCGTTCCTTCAACCAGGAACGACAATGGTCGTTGATCCATTGATTTCGCTCATGGTGGACCAGATTGACAACCTAAGGCGGCTCCAGTGTGACCTCACAGGACATATTTCAAGTGACCAGAGCAGAGAAGAACAGGACGAAGCACTTGACAGATTTGTTCACCGCAATCTCTTATTGTTATTCGTCTCCCCTGAGCGCCTGCAGATTCCAACATTCAGAGAACTGGTCAAGTCATTCTGCCAAACGGCCCCGGTTCCCTATCTTGTCATAGACGAGGCCCACTGTATTTCCGAATGGGGACATGACTTCCGCCCGTCTTACTTGAAACTGGCTGAGAACGCCAGAAGGATCTGCACGTATCAAGAATTCCATCCCATAGTCATGGCTCTGACGGGAACAGCATCCTCTGTGGTTCTAAGTGATATGCAGAGGGAGATTGGACTAACCGACGAAGCCATCGTGACTCCTGAGACTTTTGATAGATCTGAACTGGAGTTCGATGTGACGAAATGCCAATCTCACAACAAGTGGCCTAAGCTGAAAGCGAAACTTCTCGAACTACCTCAACGCTTCGGGAAGCGTCCAGAGGAATTCTTCAATCCCCAGAATGCGGGAATAGTGTTCTGTCCGCACGTAGGTTGGACCTACGGCATTGTGGAAGTTGCCTCGAGAATACGCAAAGAGCTTCACCACTTCATTTCAGATGTAAGGATGTACAGCGGCAGACCGCCGAAAGGATACGGCAACAATGAGTGGAAACAGGAGAAGGCGAAGAATCAGACAGACTTCAAAGAGAACAAGACTCCACTTGTCGTTGCGACTAAGGCATTCGGCATGGGCATTGACAAGCCCAACATTAGATATACGATCCACTACAATATGCCAACGTCACTTGAAGAGTTCTACCAAGAAGCGGGTCGCGCTGGACGGGATGGATCGAAAGCAATTTGCAGCTTGATATTCTCAGGGGACCCCGAGAACTGGAAGGAATTCTTCGATCCGACCGTGACAAACGAGGAGCTGACTGGCGAGATTGACACTACACTCCAGAAAGATGACATCTGCAGAATGCTGTATTTCCATGCCAAGAGTTGGCGTGGCATCGGGAAGGAATATGAAGCCACTAAAGACCTCCTAGTTTCGACGATATACCCAGCCGTAGGAAGTCTGGAGTTCGATGAAACCAGTTTGGTGAGTATACCATTTGGCGGCGACATCGCCAATGATGAGGGTGAAGACTCTCGTAGCAGAACTGAGAAGATGCTGTATCGCCTCTCGATGCTGGGAATAGTGGTGGACTATGCCTTAGACCACAACGCTCGTATGTTTGAGGTTGAAGTTGCGCGTCGAAAGGATGAGTACATTAAATCCGCTTCGCTGGATTATGTCAGCAGGTACAAGCCCACTGAGTATAGGGATAGTTTCTCTCAACGGATTGACCAAGCTCAGGGTTCGACGATGCTAGAGAGGTGCCTGAGGACCCTGATTGAGTTTGTGTACGGAGAGATCGAAAGGAAGCGGAGACGCGCGATACTCCAGATGGCCGAAGTGGCTCATTCGAGTCAGGACAGCGAAGCATTCAGGAGAGCTTTGCTCAACTATTTGGAAACGTCTGAGTTCACTAAGAAGCTCAACAAGATATCCAAGGAAATGGTTCCGCAAGAATGGGTCGATATCGTATCCAATGTCGAAGACATCAACTCAGCCCAGCGTCTGCTCGGAGGATGCAGAAGAGCCCTTGAAAGCGATCCTGACCACCCGGGGCTGCTCTTCCTCAGTTCCTATGCAAGGTTAGTAACATCGGATGAGACAGCAACCGTCGAATTCGAGCGTGCCACGAAATCCCTTTCCAGATCCCCACTCCGCGACAGTGTCCAAGAGCAGACCCTTGCGAAGATGATCGAGATGATGGCAATAGAACGACCCATTGCCATACAAGCACTCTGCTATATTGCACTACAAGAATTCCCACGAAGGGATATTGCGAGGATCACCCTCGCATATTCTGAAATTTCGAGCCAAGCAGGGAAGCTCGCATTGCGTGTGCTACTTGCATATATGCTTCAAGAGGTCCAGTCAGCTAGGAGGCATTTGGTGGGGTGAGCATGAATGGCTAACGCCCAATTACTGGAAACAGAGAACCTCATACGTTCACTGGCGGATGAACTTCTCAAGCTCAAGTCTGCGGTTCAGCAACATGAAGAGACCCGCGCCAACCTGAGTAAGATACATGAATCTCTCGAGAAGATTGGTGCCTCAAGCCAGAGCCTTGCCGAGAACACGAGGACATTCATGACAAGACTGGAACAGATCAACATAGAGAAACGCCTCGCGGAGCTTCATCAGGACAGCGTAATGCTGATCGAGGGACAGGCACGACATGCAGAACTGATGGCCCAGCAGCATGTGCAACAGTCGAAGATGTTGAACCTGACGAGAATTCTAGTCATGGCATCCCTGCTTGCGCAGATCGTCACAATACTGATCCTAGTTCTGAGATAGCGGACCCAGACAGAAATAGCCGCCCTCCCGACGCATCTCCTCCTCATAGGAGAGGACAAGAAAATGGCAAGATGGGTCATCGAGGGTGTCTTAGCCCGTTCCGCCCGACCAGGCTATCCTTCCAGGGGCGTCTCGGTTGATGAGATGGATAGATGGGCTGAGGAAGTCAGAGGAATGGGCATTCGCAGTATCATATGTCTGCTGAAAGAGGAATTGGGCTATTATGCTCAACTTCCCGGAGGTCTACTGGAGTGGTATCGGAAAATGGGCTTCACAGTGGAATCTATCCCCATTACTGATCCTGCTCATGATCAACGAGGATGGGAAGAACTGGAGAACAACCTTGAACGGATCTATCAGAAGTTCCTACAGTTGCCCAAGCCTGTGTTGGTCCATTGCAGTTTCGGAAAGGATCGCACGGGCCCCGCTGTAGACCACATCTCAAGGCGTTGGCGTGGTGAGAGCCGACACATTGTCTAAGGCCGCCCCCAATCTGTTCGGCTCTTATGTCCGTAATCAGCTTAGTGGCCTGACCAAAACTACTCTAAACGTCGTCATGGTGCCTTTGGGAGTTGGGGAAGAGCCAGCTGAGCCATCAAATGTGGTGCCACTGGCACGCTGGTAGGCCGTTCGGAACGGAACCCAAACAGGATCGCGTTATAGCGCCCACGCAGAAACGGCCTCAAAACCTTTATTTTGACTGCAGAACTGCGCCCAATAATCCAATCGCGAGATTTTCCCGTGAAATAGCCCAAGCGTTAATACGCTCACTCTGAGCATCGAAGGCTCGTGATTCTCTCTTGGGCACAGTGGATGAAGGTGCGCGCATAGCAGTTGAGGTTTGCATGGGAGTCAAGCCAGACGAGCATGTATTCATAGTAACGGACTCTTTCACGCGCAGGATCGGGGAATCGCTGAAGCGGGCAGCTGAGAAGGCTAGCCCGGGAAATGTGAAGATCGCGTTCTTGGAGGATTTTGGCAAGCGCCCGCTGACATCACTTCCCAAGCCTCTAGAGGAGGCTATTCCTTGGGCGAACGTGACGTTCTACGCCGCACGAAGCATGGGCGGCGAACTGGGCCTGAGGATGCCATTCATCAAACTCGCCAAACAATATGCGAGGCACGGACACATGCCCTCCGTGAACGAGCAGCTGATGGAAGAAGGCATGTGCGCTGACTACGAGAAGATATCTGAGC
>Ga0315279_10010412_pt1 | contig 10929 bp, 25 predicted proteins | sample YL17G06_20_MG_FD_203694 | JGI IMG/M metagenome (GOLD analysis project Ga0315279, IMG submission 203694) | Sediment microbial communities from Yellowstone Lake, YNP, Wyoming, USA - YL17G06_20 | ecosystem: Environmental > Aquatic > Freshwater > Lake > Sediment | place: USA: Wyoming | collected...
AAACCTTAGAACCAGTTGGGGCAGTTGGGGCCAAAAAGCAGGCCAAGAAAAGGAGTAAAAAAAATGAGCGAGCAAAAATCAACAGTTAGTTTCTGTCCAAACTGTCAGCAGCCGGCGATCCGGACTGGCAACGAAATCTATTGTGAAAAGTGCGATACGACTTTTGTGTTCACCGAAAAGAAAGGTGCAGTCGTTAAGCAGCTCGGACCACTTGAGCGAGTGAATGAGCGGCTCGACCGGATAGAGCAGCTCTTGGCATCAAAAGCAGGCTCAGAAGTACCGCCACCAGAACCCGCACCAGAAACAGATGAGGAAAAAGACATCATATGAAAGCGAAAATAAAAGCAAAAAAAATTCAACAGCCGGCAGTTGTGAGGACAGAGCCAGCCAAATCGATTGTCGCGGAGCCAGTCACGCTGCCGGCATCGCCGGAGTTTGAGGAGAAGTTACAAGCCGGTGTCCCGGAAGCAATCAAGCGAGGACCTGGCCGGCCGAGATTAACAAAAGAATTTCCAGCACCAGGGGAACCCTCGCTATTACAATTAACAGATACCGCCGTCAAAGCCGCAGTTAAGATTCCGTTCATATTATGGGCGGAAACAAATCAGATGCCGGAGCTGAATCTGCTCGATAGTGAAGTCACTGAATTAAGCACCGCCGTCAAGGGACTGCTGGATTATTATTGCCCGGAATTGCCGACACCGATTTTGCTGTGGTGCAATGCGACCTTGACGTTGACGGCTATCGTGTCACCGAGACTACAAAAAATCCAGAAACAAAAATCGCGACAGGTTAAAAAGGAGCAGGGAACAGAAGCAAAACCAAATCCTCCAGACCAGGGAGGGCCTGGCCTGTCGCAGTTTCATTATCCACAGATAGGATGAGCGAAAAAAAGGTCATCTTGATTTTTGGGAAGCGTGGCAGCGGCAAAAGCTATCTGGCGAAATCGCTAATCACCAAAGAGCCGCGGCTCGTTGTATTCGATACGATAGGCGAGTACATCGAAGGCGTGATTTTTGGTACTGAACAATACGACCAGTTTGTGCAATTCTGGCAGAGGAGCTATCGCCGGCCGTTCAAACTGATCTATCAGCCTATTGACCCTGATGCAGAGATAGAGCTGATTGCAGAGCTTGTTTATACTTTGGGCAACGTGACATTCGTAGTCGAGGAGATAGATTGCTTCTGCGGCTCACATCAGATCGCTTTTTCGTTCAAGCAAATCATTCAACGTGGCCGGCACAAAAACATTACGCTAATCGGTATCACGCAAAGGCCCTTCGGAATCCACCGGCTGCTGACAAGCCAGGCGAAGGAGCTATATATCTTCAATACGAACGAGCCAAGGGACCGCGAGTATCTTTGCGCATTGTTAGGGTCAAGCATCAGCGAGAAGCTCGACCAGTTAAAGCAGTACGAATACTTGCACTGGCAGGATGGCCAGGACGAAATAAAAATCGAAAGAGCTTCTTATGGAGCTGGGGACAATAGTGGGTGACGGGCTTCCTCCCCGTTACCCACTACCCCGCATTTAGAGAAGGCACAAAAAGATGGCTGAAATTCTGCTGTCAGATGGGTATAACAAAACAGTAGTTGATGATGCGGATTATCCTGAATTGTCAAAATATGCGTGGCGAGCGAAAAAGGCAGGGAGCAATACTTATGTTGCCACTACGATGCGGGCTCCAGGAGGCAAATATAAAGTAACGGTTTATATGCACCGGCTGATTATGGAGCCGATTCCTCCTGGGATGGAAGTAGACCATGTGAATGGTGATAGTTTTAATAACCACCGAAATAATCTCGAGATCGTGACGAAAAACGAAAACGTCAGGAGGTCAAGAGCTTATTATTGTAAAGATGACCCAAAATCCTCCTTCACAGGGGCAGTGGATGATCGGTCTTCCTGACTTTCCTTTCCCCGGTTATCCACTGCCAGTTGGGATAGAGATGAAAATATGAACAACGAATCCGAAAAAATACTGGACAAAATAAATGTAGATTTGAGGGAATACATAGACCACCAGTTAGGCAAGCTGAGTTTCGAGGAGTTGCAGGTCCTTATGAAGTCGCTGAGCTGCTCAATAGAAGACTTGGCCGCCCGCGTAGCCGCTTACAAATCAGGGCACGGATAAAGGAGACCAGAATATGCTGAAAAATTTAACCCCTCTCGAAGTCGAAGAAATTGAACAATGTATTTTTGAGAGCACAAACGTAGATAAAAAATTTCCAGAGGAATTGCCCCGCGTTGGTGTGTCGGCAGTTATTTCATCCGCATTAGTTACTATAAATCTAATTGCAAAGCTGCTCGATATCTACATCGACCATCGAATCAAGCAGGACAAAGTCATCGAGGGCATTCTGAAGGACATTCAGGCAAATACGCAGCAAATCGCGGATGCCGGCAGCCGGACAATAAAAATTTCCAGTCTAAATTAAAAAATTTTAGCGTTACAGTAATAACAGGGCGACAATCAGTTCCTCGGCCCGAGAGAAAGAAAGGATAACGCTATGGTATATGATGTGCGAAAAGAAAAAAAACACTGCCGTTGGTGCGGCATTGAATATTATGCCACCAAACCCACTAACCAAGATGGTTTCTGCTGTATAGCTCATCGCCAGGCACACCACAGAGCATATAAATTTTACGTTACGGCAACAGCTAGGAGGATCGCAGCCCCTGCAGGGAGATGCGTAACGCGGAAAAAACATCGGTCGCGAAATAAATATTGACATACAAAATCAGGATGTGTAGTTTGAACGCACAGTTTATTAACCGGCCTGGTAGCCATTTGCCGCCGGGCCCAAAATTAAAGGAGTGTTGCTATGGAAGGTATCAAATTTCCGTCAGCTCATCAGCTGATAACTTTGACGATTGCTCTGGCGATAGTGTTCCTCGCCCTGAGATTCGTAGCACCAGAGAGCGTCAAGCAGTACTTCAGAGTCTAAGCACCTGGTGATAGTTTTTTTGTTGCAAACACGAACTGCTTATTGAATTTTGGAGAACAGAAAAATGAAAAAACTCATAGAACGCGAGCTCGGCACGCTTACTTTCGCGGCGAACCAAACCAGCACGCTGCAGCTCCCGCGTGATTTTTCGTACGACAAGATTTCGTTTGTCTTGTCGGCGAGCTTGACGCGGGCGATGACTACGCCGGCCGGTGCTGCCAGGGACTTGAGCGGAGCACAGCTCATAAGTCGCATCGAAATCCGCCGCAATGGACGCGAGGTGATCAAGTCGATCGACTTCGAAACTTTAATGCGGTTCAATAACATTCGCGATGGGACCCCGCCGCTTCGCACAGTTTCCGTGGCAGCCTGGGACACGGCCAATGCGAACCAGACGGCAGTATTATTTGTCCTGGCGGCTATGCTGGAATTCGGGATGTGGAATTCAATCCGCCGGAACGATACGCTGCTCGATTCGACTGCCAGGGGCAACGTATCAACACTCGACCTGGTAATTACCTGGGGGACAGGTGCCGCAACAATGACGAACCTGTATACCGGCACCGTTACAGTGAACTCGGCATCGGTCGCAATCAGCAGCAGCGAATACATTGACATCGACAGCAAAGATGATCCTTACACTCCTTACGCCGACAACAAGGAATACGGAATTCGCAAGGTCCTTACCGCAGCGAATCCGAAGGAGCTCATCGAGCTGGGCGTCGGTAACTTTTTCAGGTCATTCATCCTGAAAACTAAAGCGGACCAGCTCAACGTCAATACTATCCTCAATAACATCACGCTGCGAAGCGGCACTGATGTTGTTGCGATGCGTAACGGAGCAGGGCTGCGGGCGAGTAACAAGTCGGAGTGCAACGTAGAGACATTCCCTGATGGGTACTACCTAATCGAGCTGTGCAAGGATGGACACCTCGCGAAAATGCTCAACACAACGAATATGTCCTCGCTGACATTAGAGCTGGATGTCGCAGTGCCAGGGACCGAGAACATCATCGAGGTATTCCCGGTCGAAGTTGTTGGTGCTGTAAAAAGAATTGCCTGACCGTATTTTGTTTGAGTGAAAATTGAGAACCTGGTGAGTATCTTTGGGAATTCACAAATAGGACTTAATTTTGAAAGGGCAAAATATGGTTAAACAAAGTGTGTGTGCGGTCCTGATGGCGATGCTCGCCGGCTGTGGCTATGCATCGTTTAGCGAAACTGTCGGCGGTAATATGCCGGCTCAGCTCAAGACCTTCAGTGTCGGTGAATTCACTGGTAGCGATCCTGCCCTGGCTCAATTGTTTGCCAGGACCATCAAGAACGAATTCGAGAAGGCGGGATTTCCCTTCAAAGAAAACAATCCAGATTTTATCTTGAATGGCATAGCCAGGTCCAGCGGCCTTGAGCCAGGCAATTGGGTGCTTATGGTTATGGATCCGAACGACAAAGAAATTGGAAATGTTCAATTTTCAGATGGATGGGGCATCGTTGTTTCAGGCAGAGAATTACCCAATGTAGCAAAAGAGTTGAGCAAAAGAATGATTAGGCTCATAAATGCTCGACAAACTCGTTGAATTTACGAAAAAAAATTATCCTGAATTTGCACTTTTTGGGAGCGATGAAAAAATCAGAATTTTTTTTGAAGCTCTCAAAAATACTACGTTAATCAGATTTGACGAGAAGGGTGACATTGATGGTTTTTTTATTTATACGCAGAGAGGAGAGGAGAAGATATTTTTTGCGGCTTGCTTGCGAGGCAATCGGCAGGAAAATGTTCGAGATATGAGAAAACTGCTGCGAAATCTTCGACGACCAATAGTGATTTTGTTAAGGAAAAACAAAAAATGCCTGTGGCTGCGATAGCTGCTATAGCGGGGGCGTATGCCGGCGGAGTTATTGCTGCTGGTGCATCGTGGGCTGGAACTGCTATGGCCATAGGTGCAGGCATAGGTATGACTATAGGCGGTTCAATTGACCAGCAAAAAGCAGCTGCTGCCCAGAAATCAGCCCAGAAGAAAGCTGCGGCTGCTCAAGCGACAGCAGGATTGGTTCTGGCCGGCCAGGAATTAGAATTGACCAAGAGTGAAATGATGATGCAGACCGGGCAGCGCAAAATCCAGGGTCTGATGGATGCCTTGCAGACGCCGCCGGCACCGCGAATCTTTACATTGCCTTCAGCAGCCCCTGAGTCAACATTCGTGGATAAAATCAATGCGGCAATCCATTCATTTGTAACAGGTGGCTGATGGCATTAAAAAAGAAATGGGCAGAAACTGGACCGCAGACAACGTTAGAAAAGGCTCAGGTTGAGCAGCTCACTTATACGGATATTCTTACTGCTCAAAAGACAGAAATAACTAGCTTGACGAGCAAGCTGAAGGAGTCAACGATTAGTTTTGTGCAGCAGCCCGGGGTAATAGGGACGAAAAGCAATACGGGAGTGATTATCTTTTTTGCGATAATCGCAATGGTGCTTTTACTGACCGGGCACAAAGTCGCAGGGATTAAGATATGACGACAGAAGAACAAATTGCAGCACTCGAAAAGGAGAAGCAGCAGGCATCGGATGTTTTTATTGTTCAGCAGCAGATCGTCGATTCTCTTAACCAGCTACTTTTACAACGGCAGGCGGGGACTGAAGGAACGACTTACGTGCAATCTGTCCCGGTTGAGAAGTCGCCGAACTATTTACTGTATGCTCTTATTGGACTTTTTGCCTTTTTGATTTTGAGGTGAGTTATGGCAGGAATGACACCTGAAGAATTACTCGGGACCACCGGGTGGTCGGCACTATCAGGGCAAGCATCTACGCCGTTGCCGGTCGTAACCACGCCAAGCCCTTCGTGGTGGGAATCACTCACGGGAGCGTTCGCCGCACCTTTCAGGGCAACGGCACAAGGAATCGCGGGGTCAGCGACGACGATTGTGGGGGCAGTCGGCCAGGGCATTCACGACATCTTGATCGCGAAATACCTGAGTCCTAAAGTTCAGCCGCAAAGCAGCGGCTCAGTGATTTATTTAGAAAAGCCGCAGGCCGGCAATGCTCCGCCGACAATCAACATAGCTGTGCCGCCAACAGGGACGACACTGGCATCGATGCTGCCGCAAAATGTATCGCAAATGTCGCCCTGGCTGATTGTCGCACCTTTGGCCCTGATAGCGTTTTTACTTTTGAGAAAAAAATAATGGACTTTCAACAACAATTAGAGCTTGTTCGTTCTCTGCAGAACGCACAGCAGATCGAGATTGACCTGGCACTGGTCCAGGTCGATAAGCCATACAACTTTGCCGGCAATTACTTTTACGTATTCGAGGCACCGGATCAGACGTCTTACATCGAAGTCAAAACCAACGCCACGAACCAGCCGGCGATAGGATGGGTCAAGCAGACCGGCTTCATTCAGCCATTTACGAAATTATATATTACTACGCCGGCGGGCCAGGCGGGGACGATGAAGGTACTGATTGCCTCAATGGCCCCCGAGTTATTTACAGTGGTCGATAATCGCTCCGCGATAAGTTTGACGATGAACGATGTGCTTGCACAGCTGCAGGGTGATATTACGCCCGAGAACTGGGACACCGAAAAAACAGTCGGCACAGCCGCTGTATCGATTTTGGCTGCAAACGCGAACCGCAAGGCCTGCACGGTCCAGGCCAAGAGCACAAATACAGGTAGAATTTATGTCGGGTTTGCAAATACCGTGACATCGTCAAAGTGGGTTGCCGAGTTGCTGCCGGGTATGGCTTTTAGTGTTGACGATTATCGTGGTGACATTTATGCGATAGCAGATATAGCTGCTCAATTAGTCGGCTGGGGGGAATGGTGATGGGAGCAAGAGTCACAACTCCAATGTTCAACTTCGGCTTATGGGTGGCTAAAAGCAACGACACGGTTTATTATGCAGAAAGCCCTGGATTTGTTTGTGCTTACGGTGGTGGAGGAATTACTAATGTTTATGGGTATACCGATAGTAGCAATCCCCCAACAACTTATTGTGTTAAAGATGGAATTAATGACTTTCATTACGGCGACATAACAATGCCTGTTAGGAAAGGAGATTATTGGAAAGTTACGGGTGCAAGCTCAGTTTATTGGATATCTATCATTAGTTAGGAAAATGTCAAATGAAAATGATAAGAGTTAGAACCGAATTCGGTTACATTCAAGACAAAGATTTTCGGATTATCGCAAAGGCCGAGCTGCCGGTCGGTGAGCATCCACTTCGGGATGATTACGAATATATCGAGGTGGCGGACCGTGCAGCACTCGATGCGGTAAAGGTTGTAGGTCCGGCGATTGACCCTGCAGAGCAGCTGCGAATTGAGACTGAGCGAAAGATAGCCGCAAAGACCAGGGAGCTTGCGGTCAAGGCACTTATTGCCGATGGTGGGCTGCCGGTGGATTATAAAGAGGCGATTCCGATAGCAAAATTATGACTATGAAATTAGCAATAGACAAAGATGCACCGCTGGCTCCGGGTGACGTTATTGAGTTAAAATTCAAGTGGCTAACGAGCTGGCTCTGGCTGCGAGCTGCTCAGTTCGCGCTTATCGAAAGCCGGCTCAATCGCAAATATGATGAGTTTGAGGTCCTTCGTTATGAGATGTTCGATGATGGTTTTATTGTTCAGGTAAAAGTAAAGGGACAATAGATGCCTATACCCATAGTAGTTACTGCAGCAGTAATTGGTGGGACAATTCTCGCCGGCGGGATAATCTATTACTGCACCCTCGAGGGCACCTACAAGATTATCGAGACACCGGCGGTAAAGATGGGGGCCCTCGCCCTGGTGATATTTGCAGTTGGCTATTTTCTTTTTGCGAGAAAAAAATGAGTGACCGTGACATCAAAAGCTGGAATGACCGATTAGCGGACCAGGTCGCACGCAAGTGGGAAAACTATCATAAGCAGCGAATCGATTTGAGCGTGGCTCGCAGCGCTCAGCCGGTGGAGATTGTAGGCGAATATATTTACGTTGAGAACGTCAGTGCTGATTCTGTCAGTGCCACGGTCCAGTTGAATCGAAATACGAATCCTGAATTGGCACTGGTCAAAAGAAGGTCCATCGAAACCGTTTTTGAGCGGCTGTTCATAACAAACGCGGCCCAGGCGAATGCCTGGATTGATATAGTGACGGGGATTAACTTTAAGATCGCAGACATTTTTTTTTTGATTGACGTTGGAGAATCTGTAGCCCTGCAGCCAAACACGGTTTATCAGGCGGCGACAGATGGATATGTGACCGCAACAGGAACAGGTAACGTGGTCGATCCTCTTTGGATGACAATGAAAACTTCTCCTGATAATATCATCTGGACTGATCGGGTAAATGCCTCAGATAACAATTTGGCCCTTGATATGCACGTTGATTATATCGTTAAAAAAAATGAGTATTTTCAAATCTTTTTTTATCAGCCGTTGCACCTTGTATATATGTTTTGGCGGTCATTGAGGATCGCGTAATGAAGCGAACAAATACAGGCAAAGTTTACAGGTCAAAACGCTGGGCCCGGCGTTGGGCCTGTGGACGGCCAGTCCACCGAGTCGCCGATGGCTGGAAAATCGGATGTGGTCGGAAGCGTAAAAGAGGCAGGAAGCCCCGCCGCTACTTGTCGCGTATAGGAATGTGGTAGGGGAGGGTATCAAACTACCCTCCCGACCTTTTGCGTGGCTCCTACGAAGCCCTACGCATTTTTTTAAGTGCAAAAATGAAAAATTTGATGGTTTTGTCGATTTTGAGCTTAGTCATCATAATTACAGGTTGCAGCTTATTTTATGATTACTATCCTGCGACCGTATCTAAAGACGCCCTGGGCTATGTCGGCAAAGACCCGAATTCTCTTGGATGGCAGTGCGTGGCGAAAGCTAAAGAAGTTCGCGAAGAGGTCCTGACTAAGCACGTAACTGCACAGCTTGATTATCAGCACTTAATCAGCAAAGATTCTGCGCTATATGATAGGGCCATTGAGCAAACCAATATCAACATTCAAAGAGCTGAGGCAGAAAGGGCGAAAGTTATCGGCACGATAGAGCAGCCCGGCTGGCTGTTGGGATTACTGTTACCGGTTATCGGAGGCCTGGGCGGCAGGTTCTTGACCACATTAACGCATTACTCTGAGCAGGAATATCAGGCCGGAATCGCTAAAGCAAAATCAGCTTAGATTGGAGCTTGAACAATGAAAAGAAAAAAGTGGGGCAAAATCGGACCACCGCGATCTGCCAAGCGAAGACGCTGGCTAAGACGTATGAGATCGGTTCGCAAGGGTCGAGTTCTTAGACGCAGGGTCTATGGCAATCACATTCGCAGGCGACGCTAAAAAAAACATGAGAAATTTCCTGAAAAATTACGGGATACAGATCGGCATCCTGATCAACTTGATTGTGATAGCATCGGTTGTCTTTGGTGCCGGCAAAATCTGTAATCGTCAGGATAGAATTATCAAAGATGTGGAGCTGAAACTCGATAAGGAAATTTATTATCGCGAGTTCAGCCAGATAGATAAGCGACTGCAACGAATTGAGGAGAAATTGGATGTTGTCCTTGCAGACCATAAAGCAGGTATTGGTGGTACTGGGCGTTAATAAATTAACGGTCAAATTCGACTGTGCCACAAAGCAAATTATTACTACCTACGAATCTGCGTGTGGTCGGCAATGTAATTGCATCACGTTTGAAGCGATAGAGAAACTTTTTTCGGATAGCCAGGGGGCAGACTCAAGCATCGAGTCTCCTCATTCAGATAAGCCGGCTTAGTGGCCGGCTTATCTTTTTTTGAGAAAAATTGAGCGTTACGCAAGACCGCCGGCGAAAATAAGCTCGGCGAAAATAAGCTCATTGAGTTGCCCTGTTATTCGAGTAACGATGAGGACGTATCAGGGAAAGCAATATAAAGCAGTCAATATGATATTTGTAGCCATAATACATATTTTTAGTGCGTTACTGATGGCGCCGTCTAGGCCTGCGACTCCCTGGAGCAGGGAGTCGATTTACCGTAACGCTGTTTTGTAAATTTTTGGAAGCAATCCCTTAAGGTGGCACAAGATTTGCTGTCGGCCACCTTAAAAAATTTTTTATTTTTGTGTTGACAAAAGAACAACCTAAACTAAAATGGGCTGGGTGGCGGGTTACTATAACTAAAAGACAGTTATAGTAACCCTTGTTGAAAAAGCGGCTTCGTTGTTAAGCCGCCGCTTTTTCTCAAATGAGGATGGAATTTTCTGCCTAAAAACAGGCGAAAATTCCAACTATTTTACTTGCCAGGAGGCAGATGGGGTTTTATCCTGGCAGATTATTCGTTTTGGAGGTCAAAAATAAACTAAAGGTTTTTAGGCTGTTCAGCCGATAATTAACTGACGCTATAGGCCCTATAATATATGTTATGCACCGTAAGTTATTAAAAGACAAGGACTTATAGCAAATCCTTATCTTTTTATACTTACAGATGGGTTATGAGACGTAAGATTGAGCAAAATCCCGAAAATTCACCTCAGCTGGAAGAAGTCGGGGGGAAAACCATCGACTACATCGAACGCTCCCGGACTTTTGAGCCCTGGGAAAAACCACAAGTCGGAGTGCGATTTCTTATCTTCAAGCAAAAAGGCGAATACGTGGAGGGGATACTTGGACCACCTATTACTAATCTTCGCCGCGCGACAAGCTACCCGATTGATACGGGCGCTGAGACGGTGGAGATATTCGCGAATCGCTTACTGCATCGACTCATCCAAAAATTTGAGCTCGTGGGCTCCCGCGTGCGAATCGTCTATATCGGCCGTCAGTTTATTTCGTATGGTGGGCACATGCGAAAAATTTTTCGCGTCTATAAGGTCAAAGGATGTTTCAAAGAAACCTTAGAACCAGTTGGGGCAGTTGGGGCCAAAAAGCAGGCCAAGAAAAGGAGTAAAAAAAATGAGCGAGCAAAAATCAACAGTTAGTTTCTGTCCAAACTGTCAGCAGCCGGCGATCCGGACTG
>Ga0315279_10010413_pt1 | contig 10929 bp, 14 predicted proteins | sample YL17G06_20_MG_FD_203694 | JGI IMG/M metagenome (GOLD analysis project Ga0315279, IMG submission 203694) | Sediment microbial communities from Yellowstone Lake, YNP, Wyoming, USA - YL17G06_20 | ecosystem: Environmental > Aquatic > Freshwater > Lake > Sediment | place: USA: Wyoming | collected...
AGCCTTCTTAGCAGAATTTGTTACATTCCCGTTCACTTGGGAGCATGATTTCATAATCAGTGAGAAAGTTGCAACCACGCAATGAAGAAGCCGAAGATGAGAATTAGCACAAAAATCAATACCAGCACGAGGATCTTTTTTCGGTCTTTCCTTTTCAATTGTAGGATTTGCTCCTGAGTTTCATCGACAAGAATTTCAACATCTGGCGGGGCCGAACTATCCAGTATGATTCCGCCCATCCTGATTCTTATAGAGTGCTTTTCCTTCTGACCGACTGAGTAATTGAAAGATTTCCTGAACTGAAGAGAACCGGACCATACCTGGTCTTGGTCAATTAAAATTCTCGATTTGCCGGATTTCTCTGAATACTCCGCTGTTATCGTGTGTTTCTCCTGATCCCCAATTTCGACCGTCTTTATTACCATCAAGATGGCCCCTTGGTCTTCGGTCTTTTGGTCCAATAGATCGGCTCACCAGTCAATAAACCTTTGATTATCGCAATGAACGCACCTAGACCAGCACCTGCAAGAATTATGCCGAAAAAAGGATATGTGACTTTATAGACCCCGTAACCCTGAGGGCCATCCATTGTTTCATACCATCCAATCAGTCCGAGCCATATTCCAAGAATCAACAATACCAGGCCGAGAATTGAACCAAGGAGAACATCTCGTTTCATCCTCGAATTCAATTCCATTTCCCTCGCCCGGTTATTCTCTCGCCAGGAGATAAGCGTTACGAGGATGTACCAGACGAGAAGCTCTATGGAATGTTATTTACCGAGCCCTGAAACTGACATAACAATGACTGGCTATCCAGATTTAGTCGAACGATAACCCGTCTCCCCCTCAAACCCTTTCCAATCATTTCTTGCGTAGAGATTAGGGGGTCATTCATAAGGGATCAAGGAATCAAGACTTCAACGGTTGTCACTCTCAATGGCTCTACATTGACAGTTTCCGAATAGTCGACATCACCATCAGTATATCTTGAGTTCGGTAGGGGCTCAAATGATGAATTAGTGAGCCATGTCGAAGGTATTCCAAAATCAAAACTTACTACACAAGTGCCAGGTACAACTCCATAGTCAAATGCCCACGCACCCAAAATAGTCCCATTTGGCTTATGATAATACTCATCTGTGCCGAAGAATGCCCCTGTCGTATTCTCCCCATTAATGATTATCATAATGCCAGTGGAATTTGCTCCTTTGGAGGAAACCATGACAACCAGAACGCCATACGGCTGGGTGTAATAGTCGCGTACGATGAAAATCGTGGGGACTATCAGAAGCCCTGAGAAGAGCAGCGCAATAGCCTTCCTGCGATGCGCAACAATCACCTTCATGATTCGCGGGAGTCGAGTATGCCTTTCGGATTCAACTGTCTTCAACGTTTGTTCACTGAATTTGCTCACAGTGAGGACTCTTGTTATGAATCTAAGATGACCTCTCTGGCAGTTCAGCCCTATTGGGTAAAGGAAGCTCAAGAACAGGACGATGGAGGAAAGCACTCCAATATACATGCCTATCTGAAAATTGTAAGGTAGTGAATTGGGGAAGGGGTTGTTCAGGTACAGATAAGAAATCGCTGCCACCTGTATAAGGCTCCCAAGCGGAGTGAGAAGACTTATGAGCGTGCCAAATGCGAAGAGCATGAATAGCACATGGACGGAGGAATCAATATGCCAGTAAGTGTTCATTTCGAAAGCCAACTCAAGACCAGTATGTATTTCGTATGGAGGGAGCTCTTTAGCGTGGGGAATGCCGACCATTACCCAAACGGCGAGGAGTGAAATCACTCCGATCGCTACCCCAATGATGCATAGGCCGTTGATCCTCAGCTTCATTCCAAATCCCCATGGAGTCAGCTCATCTGTTGGAGATAAGGTTTTTTCCGAAAGCACTTTGGAGTTAAGTCGGATTGCCTACTACGAGCAAGGGACAGACCAATACGAGAATTAGCGCCGCCACACCCAATACCAGCGCAATGAGATGAGTCCTCCGATCCTCGTTAAAAGTCAATGCGCTATAGCCTGTTGTCAACAATGCACATACAAAGAGGATTATGAGAAGAAATACGAATGCAAGAGAACTCCCGAAAATGTCTGTTCTCAGGGATTGGTCAATGAACCCAACTGAGACTATTAAAAAAAGGACTGCTGTCGCGATCATTAAACTGAATAGGACACGATCCTTCGAAATCTCAGTTTCAACGTCCTGCTTAGTGTTATCTTCCATTTCCCTCGCCTCACTCATCCCCTCGCCAGGAGATAATGGTTTTTCCGAGTCTATACTATGAACAATGAAATGAAGAAAAGAATTAGCCCTATCGTTCCAATCATAATAGACTTCCTAGCATCGTATGGCTCGGTCTTTCTGATCAAATAACCAATTAGTAAGGTAGGAATGCAAAAAATAACCATCGTCAACATAAGAATGCGAATACTCAACTGCGACCAAGATAGATCAGCAGTAAACCCGGTGATGATACTGAAGAAGGTAATTATTGAGACTATCAGTACAATCATTAGTGTAAATAGGACGATTAATGCGGGAACCTGACGCGATCCCCATAATTCCTCTTTAAAGGCCTTTCTTAATTTCTGAATGTAGCTTGATGATTGTCGATTCGCCATTTCCACTCCCCCAGTCATCCTCACGCCAGAAGATAAGGTTTTTCTGAATAATTTCGTGAGCTTCCAGAGAGATGGGAGCATGAATTGAATATCAAGGAATTAGGTTTCTTCTCCCCTAGAACCATTTCGGAATGGTGGCCCCGCTCTTAATAATGAGATCTGAAACTGCCCGAACATCTCTTACATTTTCAAAAATCTTTTGGACTGGCCTAAGCATCTTAACGCATTCATGCTCGCCGTAGTAATGAATGATGTCCTGGGTCATATCCTCGAGGAGGTTGATGGCAAATAAAGCATTTCGTGAAGACTCCATTTTAGAATCATCATCTTTGTAAAGATAGTAACCTTCGCTTTTCTCACACTTCCTCACTGATTCCATCAGTGTCTTGATGGTAGTGCAAATACTGGATAATCTCTCATCATTCATGGGTCCTCCAGATTGATCATCTGGATTGATTTTGGAATAAAGAAAATCGAGACAATATGTCATCTTTGCAATATCCTCCAACGAAAGATCCTTTTCAGCCATGGAAATCAGCCGTACGAGCCAATCCATCGGAGGTTCAGGAAACATGTTCATACTATCCATTAAGAAACAAGTCGTGAAAAATGAATCCAAATCACCTGCAGATATCTGAATGGATCCCCCGGTCTCAAGCATCGTCTCCGTCTTGCGTATGAAACGCGCCTTTGAAAAATTCATGAATTCATGCTGAAAATCAAGAATCGCCTTTTTTCTATATATGATGTCAATCAAATCTGGGAGTGACGGGTCTTTTTCTAAAATCCTCATAAAAACATCGCTGGGCACACGATAAGCTTCGCGACTTCCCCATGCTGGAACGGTTCCCTTTACTCCGTTCTGCATTATCCAGATGGGTTCGATTATCGCATAGCTCTGAGCTGGGAAATGAATGTAAATAAAAAATTTGTTTGAAATCGGTTCTCTTTCCTTTCCGCGCTCTTTCCGAGCCACCTTTGAAATCTTGAAATCATATTGTTTCAGGTTTCCTTTCTCCGCATATTGAAATTCCAGCTCGACTTCTTTATCGCCAATATGTGCACTGAAATCAGCTTCCTGTGACACTCCCCCCGTTCTCAAGAACCAAAGAAATCTGTCGCCACCTGATTTCTCGACTACAATTTCTTCTCCGGGATGCAACTCCTTTAGTTTTCCATCAAGCCAACCAAAGGTCTCCAATTCAGCAATTGCCTTCTTTTTCATGTCACGGCGATATTCAAGATATGATCTCGCTTTGATGTCACTAGATTGAGCAAAAGTGGTCTTCGCATCTTGTTTCATCAGGAACCAAAGCCCTAGAATGGCTTGCTCTGATAAGTTCTTAACGATTTGATTGCGTCGCGGGCAATCTCAGGTACAATCTCATAGCCAACGCCATTTCGACCGAGATCGGCTGCAGCGAGCAGGGCTGTGCCAGAACCGACAAACGGATCAAGAATCGTTTCAGTCACATACGAGAATGCCTTGATTAATCGATAAGGCAACTCATATGGGAACGGTGCGACATGATTTCGATTATCACCGCTGCCCTGAGGAGCCATCGTCCATACATCACTATTCTTTAACGATAACCAGAACTCTTTATCAATCTTTGACTTCTCTTTTTGTTCATTCGTCAGATGACCATACTTATTGTACCCTTTTGGAGCAGGCTTATCGAATTCCAGGATGAATTCGTGCATGTTATTGATGAGAATACCTCCAGGGTATGGATATGAACCGAAATGCGCTCTGACACCGTTCGTTTTATGCCATACTATATCCCGTTTGAATTTGAATCCGATCCCCTCGCACACATCAACGGTCTTGCCAACCAAATTCAAGGAACGGAAACCGCCATTGTCTTCCCTTACGGGCAGATTCATGATATTTATGAATGCCTTCCTCCCGGGTTGAAGAACTCGAAAAACCTCTCTCCACACTCTGCCGATCTGTTCAAACCATTCGTCCACACCATGAACATTACCAAGATCTCCTGCGATCGGCTCGTTTGAATACATCTTGGCGTTGAAATATGGAGGCGATGTAATCATTAGGTGAACAGAATTATCGGCCAGTTCTTTCATATCCTGCGAATCTCCCAGGATGATTCTCTGCTCCGTTCTGTTCACTTCAATGAGATTCATTCGTTCAATCTCAATAGATTCTTCCTTCCTTGCGCTTTTACTGGCCTTATGATAATTCTTAAGGTCGCCTAATGAGAATCTCATTTGCCCACTCGTCGAGATTATCGCGGGCACGATTTTCTCATGCACAAGATCATGGAGTTCTTCAACTGAAATACCTAGAAACTTCGCCGATTCAATTGCCGATAGGTACGTCCGATCCCTATAATCCGACAGCGCCATTTTCTTTCGTCCCATCCATGCCATCTCTATACTAATAAGATTATTGATTGCATATGATCGGAGTTGCATATAGCCGAAAGGGTCCCTTTTTTCGAGATATTGTCTCAACAACATCTATCGAAAGACCACAAGATGTCGGGAGCATACCTCGAGAAATACAGAGATCTCTCTGAGGCTACCTAAAGAACTTCTCGAAGAAGAGCTTTAGCCCGATTGCAACCGCAGCAATCTCGATCAAGATATCGATTTCGATGCTAACTAGCATAGTAATGAATTGGTGCAGGATGTCATACATTTTCTTAGTGGGTGCCCGAAAGTGGTGAGTTTCGATCATCAAAGTCGTCCAAATTGATAATCTAAACCTCAATCCATCCTGCCAATCTGCTTACTAAATAGATCATAGATATCTTCTTTAAGATACTCAGATAGCGCACAAATATGCTTGCAGGGCAAAGCCCTAGCCCTGATGATTATTTCACCTTTTTCTGCCCATTTATGTTTCCACCAAGGGCATTGACATCCTGGTGGGTCGAGTGTGACAAGGTATCCTGGCGGAAATCCGTTCTCCCTTGGCAAAGCACGATAATCATTTCCATTTTCCAGAATCATTATCTCACGACTGCGGACAATGGCTGTCTCAACACGTTCGATCCTATCGGCTATCTGCTTTCTCTTTGCACTCTCAATCGATTCTCGCTTCCTTTTGGCACGCCTATCAAGCCGACGATTGTGTTTTGTATTGGTGTGGAGTATCACGATGTCAATGTTATCTCCGAGGGGGAGCATCGCAACCTCTATTTCCGACAGAGCTTCCTTGATGTAATCGCATTTCGCCACCCATATTTCTTCGATGAAATTGAATGCGTAAAGACAGTCGGTGTATATCAGAACGGAAGTGGTGTTATTCGGCAGTTTGAGCAATGAGAGGCGTTTGATTGCTTTCGAAATCGAAGTTAGTTCTGCGTGGATTGGTCCCTTACTCCTCGATGAGTATTCAATCGGTTCATACTGTTTTCCTTGAGTCTTGATTATCGTGCTGATGCCAGTAATTCCGTTCTTGTAACTTGCATCACATTGAATTACGCAAGCACCGGATGGTATCTCTTCTATTGACGGAGGTCTGATCCTCCAATCCTCTGGAAATTGATGATGACTGTCTTCCATTTCCGTTGGATATTCTGATTGAGAACATAAGGGTTGTCTGAGATTGCTTTCGGAAAGGAGGTATATCCGCATTGATTCATTCCGACCGACTGGCCATATCCTACTGGCAATGAATTGAATGCTGAGAATTCAAAACTGGAAGACTTTATACGCTGTTGGAATCATAAGGAATCAAGGAAAAGGCTGGGTGTGCTATATGAGAACCGTTGCAAGAATTCGAAATTCATTGAAGAAAATCGCTCCTTCCCTTCTCAAGGCTCAAGAAGAGAATATAAACGAAGCTGACACCGTTATTCGAGTCGTCAAGGTCTTCGAGGATGTTCTCGGATATGATGCGCTGACGGAAATCAGCCGCGAAGCACAAATGAAGGATAAGTACGTCGACATTGTCCTGAAAATCGGAGGAACCATAAAACTAATCATCGAGGTGAAAGCCGCTGGTGTGACTCTCCGAGATCGTCATATTGAGCAAGCCTATTCCTATGCATCTCGTAACAACTATCGCTGGGTCCTCTTGACAAACGGAGTGGTATGGACGCTGTACCATCTCACATTTGAGAATGGAATAGAATTCGAACGAGCCTTTTCGATTGATCTATTGAAGGATGAAATCGACAAATTCTCAGAAAGCCTGAGCCTCCTTCAACACGATTCCATTGCAACTGGAGAGCTTGAGGTATTCTGGGAAAGGAAGCTAGCGATGAGCCCTCCTTCGATCGCCAAGGCTCTTTTCCATGAGAATGTACTCACCCGAATCCGCCGAGAGGTCAGGCGCGATGCAGGCGTATTGATCGACCAGGAGGATCTGGCGGAGGCAATTAGGGCAATGCTTTCTATTGAAACTCGTGAAGCTATTGGACCTATGCGAATAAGAAAGAAGCGCCATCATCAAGTGAAGGGTTCGGATAAGACAACGATCGGGAAGACTGAAACCTGCATTAAACAGGAATCATCAATCCCTCCAGCAGAATCATTGGATGATGACAAGGACATTCCGATTTGATGACCTTTCCTCATAAAGACATTTCTGAATAATCTATTGGAAACATATGCGCATGCTATGATGGAAGCATGGATGTGGGTAAGAGGGGATTCGAACCTTTCGACAGCAAGTAAGTCAGGACCGGATTCAATCAAAGGGTAATCGGTCCGGCCAAACCCCTTTCAAGACTTTTCATGTTCTCCGTTCAGTTTATTATCCTTATTATGATGAAAAACTCGCTTGGTTTTCCTTTTTTCTCTTTCTCAATTTCCTTACTTAAATCATTCACATTGATAGTCTTCTTCTTGCCATTTTTCGCATATATGATTTCGATTTCATTAATACTCTGAGGAATTATCTGTCCAATTGAAGGTTGAAATTTAAAAATACAACCTTGATTTGCTGGACCGTCATAAATGAATTGTGTCTTGAAAAGGCCAATCAAACAATCATTATTGTAAAAATATTCACCTGCAAAAGCCGTTTGGGATTGGGATAAGAGAAAATTGGGATGGTCCATTATTACCAATCCAAAATGTTCTTTTGAATATGCGATGACTTCTACTTTATCCCCGGGTGATAAACCGTGGGATAAAACTCTGGCATAATTGAATAATTCAATTTCCTCGAAATGTACGGTCTCGGGCTCAGAGACTATTTTCTCAAGATAGGAAATCGTATTGACAGGTACTGCCAATAATTTCTTCAAATCACGATTCTCAAGGATAAAGAAAATCAGATATAGAAGAAGTAATGCAACTGCTATGCCAGCAGTTAGTAGAATGAAAGAGTCAAAAGAAATCCAAGATTGGAAAAATGTGATCCAAACATTGATAAATTCTATCAGAATTGCAATCGCGGTCGATATCCCGCTTCTAAGTATTGATTTGCTTTCCATTCTCCCCACCAATGTTCGAATAACTACACCATGAGATAAGGCTTTTTCCTGATCGCGTTGTTATGATGGTTATGACAATAGGGTTTTAACTCGCCTTAAAACGCATCATGAGATTGTTTCGCAAGCATTAAATTGTAATAAGCGCTTCTTACTAAATGGAGAAATGGCATGGGGACATCTTCTGTCAGAAGGACCCCTCACCACCGAAGGAGTCAGCGAGGTGGAGGAGGCGATGGAGAAGAAAACCAGGAGATTATGGAACTGGTTTTTGATGCAGCGGATAACATTGATAGGATCATGAAAATCGTCTTGCCGTTGCTCCCAAATGGCTCTGCTAAGACTCCGATCTACATTGTAGGTTCTGAGGCCCTCTTTTTTGCATACCAATGGCATGAAGGTGGATTTGAAAATGCTATACGAGAAAGTGGTCGGAGAATATCCAAAGAATATTTTATTCCATCGATCGTGAATTGGAGCTGGGGTAAAATCGCGGAAAGAATTCCTGATGGTCCTTTATCTGGAATTGCTAAGAATGCATACACAAGTACGATGACGCAATTACTTGACAAAGGGGTGGATGCACTTGTCGATGTCGGACGCTCAGAAAAATCTTGATGAATTTCTTGTAAGGTATGGTCGAGAAGGAGTACTGATTTTACTTTTCAGGAGCCTATTAGAAGAGATGATAAAAGGCGAATTTTTACATACACGGAATAACACGCTCCAGGATTCTCCAGGGATTCGGGTCTTCCAGAATAAAAAAGGGCATCTAGCTTCTTCAGATATCCTGAAGAAGAGAGAGACAGAGATTAAACGGGCTTGTGAACGAAAAGCGCGCGAAATTGTATTGAATTTGAAATCAAAGGGATTGCTTTCGGACTTTGATTTCAAATTGATTTCAGATGAATCAGTGATAAGGGAAATGAATCACAAAGTTAAAGTGATATTTGAGGAAGTCTTCGGCGCTAGATGGGGGGATGAAGTTTGAGTAAACGAATCTCGGTTTTTTATGATGATACGGATCCTTTGAGTGGCGACCACCTTGGTTTCCAGCTTCATGGTGATAGAGCTTGTGTTTCTGTGGGAAACGAATTCGATCAGATTGAGAGACTCACTGGGCAACTTCCTCCATCGGTTCGAGATCTCGTCGATATTGCAGCCGGAACATATGTAGCGGATTTGTTCAACGAACCCGATTCAAGAATGTATCGTGAATTTAGGATCACCGCCAAAGTACGAGACATCGATGTTTGGAAGGAAAATAATTCAACTCTTAATACTGCTTTATCATTTCTAACTCGGTCGCCCGTTCATTTTGATTTTGTCAATGGGAAAAATGACCAAGTGCCGGCTATTGAAGGCCAAGATGATTTTCGATTAAAGAATGTAATTTGTTTTTCTGGTGGCCTTGATAGCTATTTGGGAGTATGCAAGCTTAAGAACGAAAAGGATACGGCATTAGTCAGCCACTATAATCACGGATCTCTCTCGAGTCTTCAGAGGAAGGTTTCTTCTAGAATTTCGCGAAAAATAGCTTCAAAACATTTCCAGATATTTGTTGGCCAGGGGAAGAATGAAAGGAGACGACGAGATCTTGGTCCACAATTGAATTCTCTCCAATCATCTCGTTCATTCCTTTTCCTTGCCTTAGCAGGCGCAATTGCTATTAAGACGGGTGCCAAACGAATATCAATGTTCGAGAATGGTCCCATCGCCTTGGGTATTCCTTACACACCTTCAAGAATCAGTACTAGGACAGTTCATCCGGTATTCCTTGACTTTATGGAACGATTATTGCATAAGATACCTGGTGGAGAAAATATCTCGATTGAGAATCCCTTCCAAAAGAAAACCAAAACTGATATCCTATTAAATCAATTGGAACCGGTTTTACGAAATGTCAATGCGACCTGCTCTTGTTCTCATATGACGAGAGTAAATCTGATGAAATCGAGACTTTCCAACTCAGAGCTAAGGAAAGGGGAATATCATCATTGTGGGATCTGCATCCCCTGTATCAATCGCAGAATAAGTGTTCTCTGTGCAGGAAAAGAGAAGTGGGATGATCAATATCTCATCGACTTTTTAAGTGAGTATCCATTTAATGATTTAGGATCGGATTCAATGTCGACCGAAGCGATGCTGAATATACAGGATTCGATCGTATTTGCGAGGCATTTCAGGGAGGATGAGGCATCAGATGTGTTTGAAAGATACCCAGAACTCTTTTTCGAATCGAATCGCCTGTCTCCTAACGAAGCTCTTAAGTTGGAACAACGGTGGGCTGATCAATTTCTAGATACTATTCAAGAACACGCCGGGAAGAGATTGAAGGAAGATCTTAGTGCGCCATTGGAAAATTGAACTCTGAATCCTACAAATCATCGCAATTCAAAAGGCTTTCGTGCTCCCATGCTTGTAGAATGGGTAACTGCCCATCTGCTCTGGCAGATAAGGAGGCCAGAAAGTACGATAATCGCCTGATATATTTCAGTCCTCCAAATCTCAATCTGAGCTTTTCTGACCGATTCGACATCCTCAATGCATCGGCCTGTCAGATTTTTCGATAGGATTCGACAGAGATTTCATAAATCTGCGTAGGTATCGCTTTTCAAGGAGAGCGCGTACATTGAGAATCAAAGTGAAATCATTCCCGCGAGGAGAAGTCGACAAGGCAATCGACCTTCCCGATGAATCGACCGCCCTAGATCTATTCAAAGCCCTGAACATGCGCCCGGACAATTGGATAGTGTCCCGCGGCGACAAGGTGATCCCCGACGACAGCCCCCTGGAGGAGGGGGATTCGATCAGGCTCCTTTCGGTCGTCTCAGGCGGATGAGCCCTTAAATAGCCAGATACGTTTGAATTATCCTTCATT
>Ga0315279_10010414_pt1 | contig 10929 bp, 6 predicted proteins | sample YL17G06_20_MG_FD_203694 | JGI IMG/M metagenome (GOLD analysis project Ga0315279, IMG submission 203694) | Sediment microbial communities from Yellowstone Lake, YNP, Wyoming, USA - YL17G06_20 | ecosystem: Environmental > Aquatic > Freshwater > Lake > Sediment | place: USA: Wyoming | collected...
CGGCCCTCCCCGCAAGCGGGGAGGGAGCGGTTGTTCGACGCCCCGCTTCTTTCCCCCCCGCTTGCGGGGGGGACACAGGGGGGGTCAACACAAGCGTCCCTTCCCGCACACACGTCGGATCTAGCACCAGATCGCCGGGATCAGTGGTCATCAGGAGGCAGCGCTGGACGGCCTTCGTGACAGTCTGGACCACGTAGATCTGCGGGTCTAGGAAGCTCCCTGAGCCGGTGTCAGTCCAGTTGTTGGATAGGAACGCGACTGGGTAGTCATCGTGGTAGCGGCAGTACCGCAGGGTCAGTCCCGTCGAGTAAAGCCTACTCGCCCTTGCCAGTCTTCGGCGGCCGTCGGGGCTCGTCTTCCACCGGTGGTGGTACACCTGCCCTTGGAACTCAAATGCCGAACGCGGGTTCTCCGACTCAACAGAGGTGTACTGCAGATACCGAGCACCTGCAGGCAGCAGCGATGGTTCGGCGCGCTCCTCGGCGGTCGCTCGCCGGCACTCGCCGGTGGCCGTCTGTATGAGCTGGTACTGCGTCCCCTCGCCGAAGCCCTTCTGTAGGAACAGCGCGCGGTACTTGACGGTGTCGGCGCACCGTGCATACCACAGCAGGAAGTCCGTGGTCCCTGGCAGCAGGTTCTGCGTCAGTCCACCGGTCTTCTGCACCACCACGACCGCGATGAACTGGCCGCTCCCAAACACCTCATCCATCACGCACCGGACGAGGTGGACGTTCTCGTCGCCGATCTGGACGAAGATAGAGCCGGTCTCGGTCAGGAGCTCGCGGGCGACGGCGAACCGGTCGCGGAGGTACGGCAGGTAGGAGTGTATGCCGAGCTGCCATGTGTCGCGAAAGGCGCGGATCTGCTCCGGCTGGCGGGTCAGGTCCGCTTCGCTGCCGTCCTTCACGTCGCGCTTGCGCGTCGAGACCTGCCAGTTGGAGCCGAACTTGATGCCATAGGGCGGGTCGATGTAGATCATCTGGACCTTGCCCTTCAGGCCCTCCTTCTCGGCCAGCGACGTCATCACCATGAGCGAGTCGCCGAGGATCATCCGGTTGGTCCAGTTCTGGTCGTGCCGGTAGAACTCGATCATGTCCTCGAAGCCGAGGCCGTTGAAGTCGTCGAAGAGTGTGACCTCGGGTTCCGGCTCGCCCCGCCGGGCCGTGTCGCGCAGGTTCTCCACCAGGGCCTGCGGGTGGATCTTCTCCTGGATGTAGATCGGCACCACGGGGACGGCCAGGTCCTCAGCGTCCTGCTCCTCCTTACCCTTCCAGACAAGCTGCGGATCGAGCGACGGGTCTCGCGGGTAAAGCACCTTGGGGGGCGTCTCTTCGTCGTCCGCGACAAAGTCGCGAAGCTCCTCGGTCGGGATGTTGGGCCTCCGGTCCCGGTGCTTGATACTCTCGACCGGGGTGTGCGCGCTCTTCGTTTTCCTGCCAGCCATCAGCCCAACACTCCCATGACTCCCTCCCCGCTTGCGGGGAGGGTGGGGAGGGGTATCAGTACCCCCCTCAGTCCCCCCGCAAGCGGGGGGAGGAAAGGAACTCGCGGATCTCGTTCTGCGCGTTCCACGGGTCCCTCACCTCAACGAACGCCCACCGCCCGAAGCCGCCGTGGTTGTTGATGGCGGGCACCCAGAGGGTCCGGGCGGTGTCGACCTTGGTCTCCTTGTCCGGCCGCTTCTGTCCCGTCACCTCGATGATGAGGCCCAGGGGGTCCGGGCGTCCGTCGTCAATATGGGCGATGAAGTCGGGAATGTACGACCTCACCTCGCCTTCATGGGTGTAGGGGATTGTGAAGCCGAGGTTGTGGTTCTTGACGTAGCGCAGCACCTCTGGCATGGACTCGAGCGTCTGGGCCACCTTCTGCTCCCAGGAGTCGGTGTCGGCCACTACGTGGCTGACGTGGCACTTGGCCTGATCGGTCTGGTAGACGGACCTGGTTGTGTCGAAGTCCACGTAGTCCGTCGAGCCCACGGTGTTGTACGCCGCCACGATGGGCTTGAGCGTCGCGTCGCCCTTCTGCGCCTCAACCAGGGCCCGGTGGATCTTGCCTGCCGCCGCATGCGCGAGCTCGCGCAAGAGAAGAAGCTGGGGGAAGGCGTTGTCCTTGCAGTACACGCATCGCACCAACCACTCCTTCGCTATGCGGAGGATGTCAGCGAAGAGCCACGGCCTCCCGTGCCCTTGGTCATCCCGGAAGTACGTCTCAAGCACCACCTTGGCCAGGAGGAAGGCGACCTCCTGCGGACGGCGCTGCTTCAGGTCGTCGAGAGTGTGAACCTGGGACTCCCCGACGATTGGGGACATCTGGGTGGTGGTGGGGACATGCTCGGTGCTGAGCGCCATGTGAGAGTCCTCGCCGAAGTCGGCCGTCAACCGGTCGCCGGCGGGCTCGTAGCGGTAACCGACGACCCGAGGGAACTCGATCCTGCATTCAGTCCGCTCCGGGAGCGCCCGCACGCGCGTGGGCTGACGGACTGGCGGCGGGTCGGCCTGACTGCCCGAGCACGGGATGAACGAGAACGGAACGCCGTAGACCTCGGCGTACTCGGGCGGGAGCGCGTCGATCGTGACTGACCGGCCGGCCACCTCCAGCGACCGCGGCTCTGTGGCATAGCTCATCCGGCGCAGGCCACGGCCCACCACCTGCTCGCAGAGGAGCTGCGTGGCGAACGCCCGGACGCCGAGGATGTGCGTCACTGTGTTGGCGTCCCAGCCCTCGGTGAGCATCGATACTGAGACAACGCAGCGGACGGTTTCGCCCAAGCGCCCTGGCTTCCCGACAGTGTTCATGACCTCCCGCAGGATGTCCTCATCGGTCAGGGCGTCCGCATCGCGCTCAGGAAAGCGCAGTCTGTGCTCGCGCTTGAACTCGTCGATCTGCGGCGCTAGCGTCTTCCGGAACTCAGGCGTGAGCGCATCTCCGCTCTCAAGCTGCTCGCTGTCTATGAGGAGCGTGTTGGGCGGTAGTGCCCACCGGCCGTCGGCGACGTTGCTGAAGAGGGGGAGCTGACCTGGAACCAGGACCGTGCGGTCTTCCTCACCCTCAGGGCGCAGGGGCTTCGCGTAGCCTGCGACATAGTCGAAGACGAGCTTCGAGACGTTGGTGTTGTTGCAGACGACGATGAAGACCGGCGGGGTCTGCTGTTGCCCGTTCTCCGTGGCGGCCGCCTGCCACTGCGCGTGGTACTTCTCGTAGTTCGCGTATAGACTGTGCAGGGCACCCTCGAGCTCTGCAGGGAGCCGGGGGTCGCACGGCAGAGCCTCGGTGCCTCGGCCCTTCTTTGGGAGGTCGTCGCGGATGCGAGGCCAGATACTGCGGTAGGTCGGCAGGTCGCCCGTCATGCTGTCATCCGACACAGGTACCCTCGGCACCTTGACGATGCCGGACTCGATGGCGTCGATGAGTGAGAAGTCCGAGACCACCCAGGGGAACAGCGTGCCCTCGCCGTAGCCTGAGCCCCTCAGGAAGAAGGGTGTCGCGGAGAGGTCGTAGACCACGCGGACGCCCAGCTTCCGCTTCACCGCCTCAAGCCCCGAGATCCAGACGCGCGCGGCCTCCTCGCGCTTCTTGGCCTCCACCCGGTCATCGCCCGTGAGCTTCTCATGGCCGTCCACCTTGTGGCGGTAGCAGTGGTGCGCCTCGTCGTTGAAGACGACGATGTTCCTCTTGCCACGCAAGTCGCCGGAGACCCGGCGGACCATCTCTTCGGGTGTTTCCCGGAACGCGTTACCCTCTGCTCCGGCAGCCAGTATCCGCTTCGTGAGCTTGCCGGCATCGCCGCGCTCGCGCTGGAGGAACCCGTGGTAGTTCGTGATGACGATCTTGGCCCTCTGAAGCTCGTCGAGCTGCTCTGGCGACACGACGTCTCGCTCGCGGTAGTAGTTGCCGGGGTCGGTGGGCAGCAGCACTCGGAGGCGGTCCCGAATGGTGATGCCCGGTGTCACGATCAGGAAGGAGTCTGAAAACCGGGCGTCCCTCGGGTTGGCGAGCTTGTTGAAAGCCTGCCAGGAGATGAGCATCGCCATGACGACCGTCTTACCGCTGCCGGTCGCCATCTTGAACGCAATGCGGAAGAGGTCGGGGTTGGCCTCGGCATTGCCCTGGCGCAAGTCGTTCTCTATCCACGTGTCGCCGTGCCGGTGCGCCACCTCCGCGGCATAGATGGCGGTCTCGAGGGCCTCCACCTGGCAGAAGAAGAGCTTTCGCTCTCGGTCCGGGTTCGTCCAGTAACGCAGCAGGTCGCGGGTGGTCTTGGTGACGCTTAGATACCCACCCCGGCGCCACGTCGCCACAGCGTGGCGGACGCGGTTGATGAAGTGGTTCTCCTCGACCCGATCCAGAGTCCACTCGGTGGCCATGGCCGCCTGGGTGCCCCGCTTCTTCGGAGGCGCGATCGGCACGAAGTACTGGCTGGTTCGACGCTCAGGCACTACCTCGCTCGTGATGCCGTCCTCCGCGAACCTGAAGTGGTGCTTCGGCTCCTCGAAGGGCGAGTTGATGACGGGGTTCTCGATGGTGACCTGTCGCACTGTGCTTAGCCTCCCCGGGCCGGATGGCGCCCTGCTCCAGCACGGGCTTTCGCCGCGGGCGCCGCCGGGCCCTTCGCCGGCAGGCCCCGGCCGGGCGGGTGAGAACGTAACTGAGGAGTGGTGGAGCCTGGGCGGGTGAGGTGGCAAGGCGTGCCCAGGCCCACCAACCTTCTCTTCATCTTCGCCGATCAGCTTCGCGGGCAGGATGTCGGCTGCGCCGGGAACGCGGCCGTCGCGACGCCCAACATCGACCGCATCGCGCGTGAGGGCGTGCGCGTTAGGAACGCGGTCTCGTCCTACCCCGTGTGCTCGCCGTACCGAGCGTCGCTGCTGACTGGGAACCACGTGTTCCGGAACGGCATGTACTTCAACGACGTCCGCATGCCCGAACATAACCTCTGCGCGGGCGCCATCTACGCCGACGCGGGCTACGCGACGGGCTACATCGGCAAGTGGCACCTCGACGGCCAGAACCGCCTCGGCTTCACGCCACAAGGGTGGCGGAGGCGCGGCTTCGACTACTGGGCGGCGTGCAACTGTGCGCACGACTACTTCCACGCCTTCTACTACCGCGACAGCCCGGAGCCCATCCCCATCGAAGGCTGGGAGCCGGAGGGCTACACCGACCTGGCGACGAGCTTCCTGCGGGAGCGCGCAGAGGACCCGTTCTGCCTGTTCCTGTCATATGCCCCGCCGCATGACCCCTACGTTGCGCCTCCTGAGTGGATGGAACGATACGACGCGGCGACCGTGCCGTTGCGCGCGAACGTGCAGGGCGACCCGCGCGAACGCATCGCGGCCTACTGGGCGGCCACCACGGGGCTCGACCACAACGTGGGGCGGCTCCTCGCGGAGCTCGACAAGCTCGGAATCGCCGACTCCACGCTGGTTGTGTTCACATCCGACCACGGCGACATGCTGCTCTCTCAGGGACGGACGAAGAAGCAGCAACCGTGGGAGGAGTCGGTCCTCGTGCCCTTCGTGGCGCGCGGGCCGGGGATTCCGCCCGGCACGATCACGGACACGCTCCTGTCGACGGTCGATGTGCTGCCAACAGTGCTCGGCCTGACCGGCGTCGCGGGCTCCGACGGCATGGACGGCATCGACCTTTCCGGTGCGCTGCTCGGAGTGGAGTGCGATGAGCCCGATGCAACCTACATCATGGACGTGTGCGCCGCGGGCGAGGCGCTCGTCGCGGGCATCGCCGAGTGGCGAGGAGTCAGGACGAAGCGCTACACATACGCGCGTAGTCGCGAACGCGGGTGGGTGCTCTACGACAACCGTGAGGACCCGTACCAGCTCCGGAACCTGGTGGACGACACCGGCAATGACCTCCTCCGCAAGCAGCTCGACGACCTGACATGGCGATTCGCCGAGCGGTACGAGGACGAGTTCCGCGAGGGAACGCACTACCTCGAGCTTGCGTCCAAGGCCGGCCCGGACTGCTCCCCGCCGACGCTGATGGGCCCGGACCCGGCGTACCAGGTGAAGGGCAAGTAGCAGGCGGGCGTGTAGTATAATGAAGCTGTGGGCGCCCCATGTGCGGCCGCTAGGAGTGCATCCGCGATGCGGGTCCTGTGCTTGCTGAGCTTGATCGGGCTAGTGGCTGCGATCGCGGCCGGCTGCGGCGAGTCGTCGGGGCCGGTCGCCTATGCGGCGTTCCGCTACACCGACGTGTCCGGCAAGGCGCTGCAGATCACTGGCCAGCCGGCGCAGTCGATCGCCGAGCAGGGCTCCCTCATCAGGCGCGACAAGACCGTGCTTCCGACCGGGCAAGAGGCGATCCAGGAGCTCTGGATCGTCGATCCGATGGAGGTCCCGCCGAATGAGTACAAGTTCGGCGCGACACCGGATGGGCTCGTGACGGTCACCGGCGGCAGCCTGAAGAGCTACGTCATCACACCGCCGAAGTTCTAGGCCGGCGGACCCCACTGCTTCCGTAACACCGGAGGCGCGCCGGGCCTCTCCACGAGCAAGACAAGGCCGATCTTGCGTCCGGCCGAGGGGGTATCCGCGATGGCGCCTCACATCCGCCGTTTGCTGGCACTGACCCTGGCAGCCGTTCTGGCTCCGGCGTTCGCGCCGTGCCAGGCCCTCGCCGCCGACGGCGACGAGCCGCGCGAGCCGCATTTCGACGAGCTCGTGCATTGGGCCGCCAGCAGCGCGCGCGACGGAAGGCTGGACGACGCAGAGACCCAACTGGCCCAGGCGCGCGAGCTCCCGACCGCCACGCCGGGGCTCTTGCACTGGGCACAGGGCGCGATCGATGCGGCACGCGGCCGGATCGACGAGGCCGTCGCGGAGTTCCGTGCCGCTCTCTCCGAGCGTGACACATACACTGGGGAAATGGGCCCCGGCGACGATCTGTGGCTCGATGTTGCTCGGCTTGAGGCGAAGCGAGGCGACGCAGCGGCTGCATTCGATGCATGCCGCCGGCTTTACACCGGCTGGGGCCCGCCGTTTCCCATCAACATTGGGGCGGAGATAGCCGCCGTGGCGCCGCCCGCGGAGCGGGAGTACTGGCAGCGACTGTGCGATGCGCTGGACTTCTGGAACAGGGGCTGTGACCGGGCCATGGACGCGCTCCGGGCACTCCTTCCCGAATACGGTGACCGGGCCGTTGTGCATAGGCTTCTGGCGTGGCGACCGTACGACTTGGGCCACGAGCCGGGTCCCGACGAGATCCGGGATAGCGTCGTGCACGCCCGGCGAGCTGTCGAGCTGGAGCCGGAGTGCGCGCAGGGGTGGTTTGTCCTGGGACACAGCCTGGAAGCCTCCGATGCCTTCCACGAGGCGGAAGCGGCCTACCGCCGGGCTCTCCAGAGGTCCGGCGCCAACGCGTGGCTGGAGGAGGTCACGTGGGCCCAGCTCCGACATCTGCTGCCGAAGATGCACAGGTTCGGTGAGGCGCTCGACGTCTACGCGGCCGGTCATCGCGGTGGGACCATTGACAGTCAGGAGATGGACGACGAGACGTATTCCGCACTTGCATGGGCCGCCGGCCGGTACGCCGAGGGAGAAGCTCACTTCGCACTTGAGTTGACCAAAGACGAGGCATCCGGGCGCGGTACGCTGGCCGATGCCATCTTCGTGGCCGGCTTCCGGGCGGCCGCCGGGAACCTCGACGGCATGGGCACGCTGATCGGGTCAGAGCTTGCTGAGCTCGAGGCCCAGCCGCAGGACAAGCTGGACGAGTTCGACATTGCGCTCCGCGAACTGCACGACCAAGGGCCTCCGGAGGGTCTTGCGGCCTTGCTGATCTTGGTCATATCGCATGGCACTTCCGTCCCCGGCGTCAACCCACCCGGACCGATCGAGACCTTCGCGCGCATACTTGAGGTGGCGCCTGACCTCGTGTGGCCCAAGGTGTGGCTCGCGGACGCGCTTGCGTCCAAGGACCGTGACCAGTCGCTGGCACTAGCGCAACGTGCGGTCGAGCAGACCGACGAGGGTACGCTGGTGGGCAACCGTGCGCGCGAGGTGCTGGCGCGAGTGCTTGCGATGCCGGTGCAGTAGCCGGCCGCGCCGCCCCGGGCCTCTAGCCTGAATCATGCATGATGGCTGGCGGGGAGGTGCTGGGGGCCGGTAGATCAGGTCCGTGTGGTGGTTGGTTGCAGGTGCGGCGCCGGTCGTTCGTGCAGAGGGCGCAAGAGCTCGCTCCGACGTCGCCGGCGAGACTTGGTTGGACTGCACCCCTTTCTGACGACACTGACGACGCCCGTAGCGACGCACACGCCCAGTTCACTCACACTCAGGCGGCTGGACCTCAGCGGATTCGACAGGACGGGCACGTAGAGCATCAGGCCCATCAGTGCACACGCACCCCCGATGACCCACCACATGGCCTGGTTCGACGAGCGCAGGGCGCCCAGGAGGCTACAGCAGGTCGTCCGGCCCGAGCGGCAACCGTTCCTGATCTCCCCGATGCGCTTCTAGGGGTCGCCGCGCTGCACGTAGAAGCCGTAGAGCTGCTCGGCCTGAAGGTCACTTCGGTTGGCAACGACGTAGCGGACGTTGGTCTCATGGGAGTGGCTCGGGATCACCTCGGCCTTGATGACGACGCGCCGCGGATGGTCCCACGTCTCAGCCTGGTAGAGCATCTCGCCGAAGACCCGGGCCTTCTCGCTGGTCTCCTCGAACTCTCGGCCGGCTGTCGCGACAAGCGGCTCTGCCAGCTTCCTCAGCCGCTCGGTGGGTGCTCCCTGCCTCCCCAGCGCGGGACGGCGGTCGCCCGGCCAGTTCGCGGCGGGTCTCTGTCGAGTTCCGTGGGTCGTCCTCGCCACCAGACGGTCGCCATCCTGCCGTCGTTCTGCTGCGCCTCGACTCGCAGGAGCTCATTCCGTCCGTCCCACTGCATGTAGTCGACGGTGACTCCCTGCAGTTCGTCCACCGGGCACCACCCGGGTCCGTAGTACCACTCCTCTCCGATGAGGGGCCCGAACCCTCTCCAGGGCGTGCGGGTCCTCTTCCGCACATGCCCGATCAGGGCCCTCTTCGTATCCGGCCATGCCATGTCTGCTCACCTCTTGTGGGTCCCGCTCTCCTCGGCGAGACTCCCTCACAGACGTGGGGAGGCGAGGCGAGAGGGGCATGGCCACCGTACTCCTGGTGAGCACGCTGATGCGGCACGCGCGGCAGCCGAGGGGACCAGCGCTGCCGTGGCCCTGCCGACAGCGCTGACATCGACACGGGGCTCCCCCTGGGGCCCGACTCACCGCGCCAACGCCTGGCCCGCACCGACGCGGGGCCGTGGGCAGGCGCAATAGGATGAGTGAGATGAGGCCCACTGCGCGGTGGCACCAGCGGCGCGCTGGTCACGGCGGACCCCTGGCGATCCAGCGTACCAGGCCCGATGGCCAAGCTAGACTGAGGTGAGCCGCAGGAGCTAGGACCCGTTGCCCGGTGGGGACCCAGCGGCCCAGGCAGGCCTACGACCGCCTTGGCGCCTGCGGCGCCCCTCCTACCGTCAGGCAGCGCGAGGAGGCATTCGGGTTGGGGATCGCTGGCCCTGCTGTGCTGATCGCGGCTGCCGTCGCTGAGAGCCTACCCATCACAGCGTCCCCCGAGCCCCTCCCCTCCCATGACGGGTGGAGAGGGGCTCCGCGTGCGTGCTGCGCACCGCTGGTACGCCTGCAAGGGTGCCGCGTGGCGCTGGCCCGAACGAAGAAGGCGTCGTCACCAGGCGGGGTAGGTACATGGCCCGTCGATGCTATCAGTGATGCAGCTCTCCGCAACGAGACTCCTGCTGTCGTGGTCGTACCGCGCCACCTCGAGGTCTGTCTCACCAGGTGTAGCCCACACGAGCCTATCGCCGTCGGGCGACCAGTCCGGCGTCAGTCCGTCGGCGACCTTGTGGGCATTCGCGTAGGTCCACGTGCCCTGCGCGTCTACGAACACGTCGGCGATCCAGACCTCGCGCTCGTCTGCTGTGTCGTAAGCCAGCACCGGGTCGCGTGGATGCCAGCTTGGGTGTTCACCGCCAGGGAGCGACGGAGCCGGGATTGGGACACCTGCTGCAGAGGCCACGGAAAGGCCAGAGTAGGCTATCCACTGCCCGTCGGCCGACCAGTCTGGGTGCGAGCCACTGACGCCCAGCGGCGTAACCGTGTGCGCGCTTGTACCGTACACGACCAACTGGCCAGCGCAGTCCATGACTAGACGCCGACCATCCGGCGCCCACGATGGGTGTGCGCCGCCGAGGTGGCTCCCGTCCGGCAGAGTCACATGCTCGGCGGGAGACCCCGGCGCGGTGCTCCCCACGTAGAGCTCGAGGCCGCCGGGAGGGGTGGTGGTGTACGACCACGCAAGTAGGCCGCTCACTAGGCTCACATCTTGGTTCCAGTTGAAGCCCTCGGTGGTGGGAGCGGCTACCGCGGGGTTCGTTCCATCTGGTCTCACTGACCAGATCTGCCACCCGTACTCGGGCGGATCAACGCCGTACGTGAAGTAGATCCTCTCTTCGGCTACCACCGCCCCGCTCGCCTCGTCCGTCGAATCGCTCTCCCACGCGTCGAGGTCGTATGACTTCACGACGTAGTAGTAGGTCGTGCCGGGTGTGACGGACACGTCGACGTACGACGGGCTGCCCTTCGGCACTTGGGCGTACAGGGCGCCGTAGACCCCCGACGTCGTGGTGCGGTAGACGTTGTAGCCCGTCACCCGACAGGTCTCGTCTGGCTCGGCCCACCCGAGCCGGATTGTGGAGCTTTCCACCGTCGCCGTCAGGTTCGCCGGCGGCGGGGGCGGGATCTTGTCAAGGACGACGGCGACCTGTGTATGCTCGGGCTCCAGCTTGATCGTCACGGTCGCTTCGCCCAGCGCCAGTCGCGAGCCCTCGCCGTTCTGCTGGCAGTGGGCCTCCGCCACGAACCGTACTGGCTTCGCCGGCACGTTG
>Ga0315279_10010415_pt1 | contig 10928 bp, 11 predicted proteins | sample YL17G06_20_MG_FD_203694 | JGI IMG/M metagenome (GOLD analysis project Ga0315279, IMG submission 203694) | Sediment microbial communities from Yellowstone Lake, YNP, Wyoming, USA - YL17G06_20 | ecosystem: Environmental > Aquatic > Freshwater > Lake > Sediment | place: USA: Wyoming | collected...
CAGCCAACTATTTGATGAATCCGGATAGTACTTTGGAAAACCAGCGTGTTGCCCTGGGCTTCTGCCTCCGCCAACGCCCGGCGAATGCGGCATAACCCCTCTTCGTAGGCCTGATCGCTCAACAACGCCAACTGAGAACAGGCATTTTTAGCCAGGAACGGATCCTCCAGGACAGCCGGGCCGTATTTGGGATCTCCTATTTCCTCAGCCAGGGTCAATTCCACGCGCTCGAAACCAGCCGCTATCATCCAATCCAACACTTGCCCCCAGGATGGAAAGCGCGCCAGGTCAGTCTCGAAGGTACCGTCGAAGTACTCATATACATACCAGTCGTTCCGCCGGTGATGAGGATCCATCCCCAGCACTGCCAGCGCCCCTCCGCGCCTCAGCGCCCTACGCGCCTGCCAGATGAAATCCCTTTGGCGCTGGAAATGGTGTATGGCATTCACACAAAACACCAGATCGAACGATCCGGCTAGAAAAGGCAGCTCCTCTGCCCGGCCTTGCAAGAGATCCAGGGCATTTTCCTGCTGTTGGGCCTGCGCCAGCATACCCGCAGAAAAATCGAGACCATACACTTGACACGCAAGATAGCCCAACCCCGCCAGCCAATGTCCAGTGCCGCAGCCCACTTCCAGCACCCGCTCTGCCCCCATCGCACGAACTAATTCTGCCAGTGCCTGGAGTGTCCCGCTCCGGCGCTGCTTTGCGAACCGGCGGTTGTAGGTGGAGGCAATCGCGTCGTAATTTACCCGGTCGGGCATTACAAATCCCGCTTACCAAACCGCCACATAGCAAGACAGAGCACTACTGCGGCATAGATCACGGCGTACAAAACCATTACCCGGCTGGGCGCCGACGGAGATGAAAAGGGCGACAATCCGCCAAATGTGCGCACCAGCGAAGATTGCATTTCGTAAGCCGCCCTTTTCCACACTGCCTCGCTGGGTATGATCAGACTGCTGATAATCCCAACGTTCACGGCCGACTGGTTGTTTAAAAACGCGCCAAACTGCTCGATCCAGCCGCCGATGAAAGCGATCCCGTACAGGCCAAACACCATCACGCCATTCGCCAACGTGGACAGGGTTGCGCCTCCCAGGAATGAGATGCTCAGCAGCAACAACATCCCCAGGATCATCAGACCTACTCCAGACAAGGCGTGCGGGGGCATGTATCCTGAAATGGCATATACAACCCCGATGACGCCTCCCCCCATCAGGAGCAGGTAAACCATCATCATCGCAGCAAAACCCAGCCACTTCCCCAAAACAATCTCCCACCGGCGGAGGGGTTTACTGACCAGGGTATGCACAGTGCCTGAGGCAATCTCGCCCGCAAGGGTATCCACAGAGGTAAGCACCGTCATGATTGCGGTCAGGAAATTCACCACATACAGCCCTGCCATCAGCATGAAGCCATAAATTTCTTTCGTCACCAATTGGCCGGGGGGTTCCTTAAGGATTTCCCGGTGAATGGTGTAAAAACCGATGCCATACACCACCAGGAAGATCAAGCCTAATATACCTGCCGCCCATAAAACCCACCTACGGGAGGCCTCCCGGAACGTCAACCGGGCTATCACCCAAATGGTTGCATTACGAATATTCATTACAGCCCTCCATCCGTCCCTACCACCTGGATGAATAAATCCTCCAGGGAGACTTTTTGCGGCTGCAAGGAGAAAACATCTACACCCTGCTCGACGAGATAGCGGTTGACTGCAGGCAGATCAGCCTCCCCTGGCAGGGTAAGCATCAGGTGATCACCATCGGCTCGCACGTTCTGGCTCCAACGAGAAAGTCCAGCCACCACTTGCGGGGTCAGCGGGTGGGCGCGTACTTGCACCGACAACTCCCCTTCTACGAGTGTTTGCAACGAGCTGATTTGCAGCACCTGCCCGTGTTTGATAAACGCTACCCGGTCACAGGTAATCTCCACCTCACTCAACAGATGCGAATTGAGGAACACGGTTGCGCCACGTTGTTTGAGGCCACGGATGATATCACGCACCAACCGGCGGCCAACCGGGTCAAGACCGGAGGTTGGCTCATCGAGGATGATTAGATCCGGTTCGTTGAGCAGAGCCTGCGCTAATCCGATCCGCTGCAGCATCCCTTTTGAGAAACCGCGCAGTCTTTGTGCTGCATGCTGGGAGAGACCGACCAGCTCGAGCAACTCGGGAACACGTTGGTGGATTACGGTCTCAGGCATGCGGTATAGTGCAGCGTGCAGCTGGAGGAACTCGGAGGCGGTCAGCCAATCGTGAAAGCGGAAATGCTCGGGGAGAAAACCGATCCGCTGGCGGATGCGATGATCCTTGGCGGAAACCCCCAGCAGGCGCATCTCGCCCGCAGTGGGAGCGATCAGCCCGAGGAGCATCTTCACCGAGGTAGTTTTCCCGGCTCCGTTTGGGCCCAGGAATCCAAACACCTCGCCGCGCTCCACCGTCAACGTGAGATCCGACACAGCCACATTCGAGCCAAAAATCTTACGCAAATGAGTAGTTTCTATCGCATTGGAAACAGTCATTCATTACTCCTATCTCCAGTCCTGAATAGCATAGGGAGGCTATCGCACCGGCGGTACGCTGTGGGCAGCCTCTCTGGGATAATTTTACCCGACCGGCCTGTCAAAACCTGTCGTGTTGCGTTATTTATCTGGAGTGAGAACATCCCTGGTGGTAGACGCCAATCCCCCATATTTTATCTACACCGGGCGGCAACATACACTGTTAGTACTTGTGCTTCAGCTCCGCTACCGGCAGGATAATTTGCCCCTCATCCGGATGGCCTATGGCGGATATCTGGTCAGCGTGATTGGCTGTCAACCAGGCGGTGTACGCCGCCACAAGAGCATCCAGCTCAGTCGAGGTGTAGATATACTTCAAGGGCAGGATCCCTTGAAGCAAGCGGTGCGCCGTGATCTCCTCAAAGAAATCCATCGGGTCAGGGACATGCAGCCGCAGGTTATGCAGAACCAGCTGGCGTTGAATACGCCCTTCGAGCGTATACTTTGGAAAGGGAGTCACCTCAAGCAGGGCGCAGTAACTGGCGTGAGGGTAGACCTCCAGCCATTGGAGTAGGGTCTCTTCTGACGGGTAGGATTGATAGCCGAAAGACTCCATCCGCCGGTAAAGGGTGAATCCCATACGCATCCAGGCCGGGCAATCTGACTCGCTGGCAGGCGTTCTAGGACAGCTGATATTGTGCTGGCGTAACATGTACTCCGCCACGCGGAAATTACTCCAGCGGCCCGGGCGGGGAGGCGGCGTGAGGCTTTCGCGCACATCGGAACGCGCCATTATTCCTTGCCCGGGGCGGCAGGGTGCACACACAGCGACAAACGCCTGGCGCTGTCCAGCCACAAAGGCTAACACTTCTTCCATCTCACACTGGCCGAGGGCCAGCAGGCGCAGGTCGCCATCCAGGGTGGCATAAGTAAAGGGACGATGTCCGGCAGTTGGATCGATACCAATGTAGGAGGGATGAGATGCAAACATATTATCAGTAAATGTGAACGGCAATTGGCGGTTGGTAGTTTTATTATATACCCGAAGTGAGAAATCGTTTGCGCTACATGCTCCCCAGAAGTATAATGCTCTCAAACGAGGAGGTAGAAAATCATGGTTATGCCCATCATCCAATATGCGCCCGAGACGTGCGCATGGTGCCAGGGAAGCGGTAAATATGGTAACTATAATGATTTATGCCTGGTGTGTGGGGGAACTGGCAGTGTATTGGTAGCTCAGCCGGCGCGGCCTTGCCCGCAATGCAAAGGGAGCGGCACCCTCATGGTAGGAGAGTTCCCAGATCGGTGTAAGATATGTGGTGGAGCAGGTTGGTCGCACACCTTCAAAGGTGGCGGGTCCAGCCGATAACCCTACCCTTCTGACTTCTCCAGCATCGCATACAACATCACCCCTGTCGCCACCGCCAGGTTGAGGGAGGTCACGCGGCCTTTCATCGGCAGGCGGATGAGCGTCTCGCAGGCGGTGCGCTGCTCCTCAGTTAATCCCTCCCGTTCGCTGCCCATGAGCAGGATCGCCGGGCGAGCGTAGCAGGATACCTGGCTGGCTTCCAGAATGCCCCGCGCCGAAGTCCCGTATAGGTGATAACTGTTCCGTTTCGCCCATTGAACAAACTCATCGAACGCGGCTGGTATCACCGGGTACCAGAAAAGCGCTCCCATGCTGGCGCGCACCGCACCCGGATGGTATGGATCGGCGCTCGAATCGAGCAGCAGCAGTCCGCTGGCTCCGACGGCATCGATGGTACGTAAAATCGCGCCAATGTTACCCGGATCTTGTGGGGCCACCAGGGCCACACCCCAGGGGAAACGATCCGGCGTGAACTCATTGAGTTTTCGGCGATGCTGCCGGGCAACTGCCAGGATACCTTGAGGATTGTCTTTCTCTGCCAGGCTTTTGAACGTGGCTGCGGAGACTGCATAACACGGCAAGCCGCTCTTTTCTTGTTTTTGGATGATTTCACGGGCGAAGTCGCTGGTCAACAGATCGGGGCAATAACACAGGTATTCCAACCAGCCGGCTTCGGCGGCCCGGCAGGCTTCTGCCGCCTCTCCTACATGCCGGATCCCTTCCACCACAAACAAGCCAGTGGTATCGCGTTGTTTACGCTGGCGCAAAGCGCGGATCAGCTTAATCTTGGGATTGGTAGAGCTGGTAAATGTTTGCATTCGCTTGGGGGTAAAGGAAAGCATGCATTAACCTGATGATAATGGTGCATCATCACCACCCCGCCGCAGTGGAACCCAGGCTAAAACGGTGGTGCCCTCCCCGGGCTCCGAGGTGATCTCCACATCGCCGCCTACTTTGTGGGCGCGCGTGTGCATGTTCGAGAGGCCGTGACCGAGCGTCACACTCATCTTGCTCAAATCAAAACCCTGCCCTTCGTCAGACACCTCCAGCAGCGCCCGCTCGGGAGCTGACCACAATTGCACGGAGGTACGCCTGGCCTTGGAATGCTTAGCCACGTTGGCTAATGCCTCCTGACAGATGTGGAACAAGGCGGTGGCATGCGAAGTCGGCAGATCCGAAAGACCATCCTCTGGACCTGTCAGGGTAATTTCTGCCTGGGTGTTGAGGCGAAACTCCTCCACAAGGCGTTTTAGACCATCCATTAAAGTATCACCACTCAGCTGGCGCGGGCGTAAATCCAGGATATACGTGCGTATATCACGAATGGTTTCGTTCAAACCCTGAATGGCTTGTTCGATCTTGCTGCGCGCCTGCTTGGGATCCTCATCCACCGCCAGGCGAGCATAATCTAGCGCCAACCCGACCGCGTAGATCGATTGGATAATCCCGTCGTGCAGATCCATGCCGATCCGTTCCCGTTCTTCCAACACTGCCAAACGCCGAGCCTGCCGGTTGAGGCGCGCATTCTCAATCGTAACCCCGGCCCAGGTACCGATGGCTGTCAGCAGGTGTATCTCGCGTTGATCGAGATGCCGCTCCCTGCGGGTTGCAACCCCCATCACACCAACCATATTGCCACGCGCCATCATCGGAATGCAGGCAATGCAGCGGAAACCAGCATCCACGACCGCCCGACGCAGATAACGCATATCTTGCTGAGGCGTCATCGTCACCATTGGCTTACCGGTTTCCGCCACAATCCCGATGAAACCTTCGCCGATTTTAAAGTGATCCATCGTCCAGAATGCCTCAGCGGCCTCGCCGCGGTGCAATGCCAGGTGCAGTTCATTGGTTCCTTCCTCCACCAGGAAGATTTCACCGGCTTCCACTCCCAGGTAGGCCATCACGCGCGTCAGCGTCTGGTTGAGAATCTCGTCCACATCCAAAGAGTTGGAAAGGGAAGCAGCCACATCGTTTACCAAGGCCAAATCTTCATTCCGCTGCATCAACGTATGGTCTCGCGCCAGTAAATCCTCATACATACGGGCGTTATTGATCGCCACTGCAGCGTAGGCAGCCAACGTTTCTATTACCCGTTCATCATCTTCGGTAAATTCGGGATAATTCTCCTTATCAGTCAGGTATATCTGGCCCAGCAACCGGTCTCCCGTGCGTGATTTTGCCAGGATCGGCACCCCCAGGAATGAATGCATGTCCGGATGGTGGAGCGGGAAACCCACTCGCCGCGGATCCTCGGCGATATCAGCTACCCGGATGGTACGTCTTTCTTTTTGTAGCGCACCGATCAACCCAAGCCCAATCGGCGGGTGATCCATCTGGTTAATTTCATTGGGTGTCATGCCCACCGGGATGAACTGCTCTAATTCGCCGTCCTCATCCAAAACTCCCAGGGCAGCATAGCGTGCGTTAACCTGCTCGCGCGCCAGGCTGACTATGCGCTCCAGCAGGCTTTCCAACGATAGGTTACCCACCAACTCCAGGCTGCCGCGATGCAAAGCAACCAGGCGATCCTCAAGTTGCTCACGTGTTAGTAAAACCATTTTTCCTCACCAACTCTAATTGTACCTAAGTTGTACGATTTGGACAATCTAAGAGTTCTGAGAGTTTTTGCCAGACCGCACGGATTATTATTTTCACCATGACTACCTCCCGAATCCCCGGTTTCTATAACCTGACCCTGGAAGAGCGGCGAACCCAGCTGGCATTCGCCGGGGGTTTGACCGCTGAAGAAATGGCCGCGCTGGATGGCGAAGCGGGTTTGACCCCCGCTCAGGCCGAGGCGATGATTGAAAATGTAGTGGGGGTGTTCGGTCTGCCGATCGGTGTGGCCTTAAATTTCATCGTAAACGGTCACGATGTCCTGGTGCCCATGGCGGTGGAGGAACCGTCGATCGTGGCGGGAGCGTCCTTCATGGCCAAGCTGGCGCGTGCAGGGGGAGGATTCACGGCGCAAGCAACTTCGCCAGAGATGATCGGGCAAATGCAGCTACTGGATGTGCCCGACCTGACCACCGCCCGCCTGGCCTTGCTGGAGCAGAAAACGGCTCTGCTCGCAGAAGCTGGCGAGATCGACCCAATATTGAAACGGCTGGGCGGCGGTCCGCGGGATCTGGAAGTGCGCATCATTGAGCAATCTCCCATCGGGCCATTCCTCGTCCTTCACCTGATCTATGATGTGCGCGACGCGATGGGCGCCAACGCCGTCAACACGGCCTGCGAACGGCTGGCCCCACGGGTGGAGGCGATCACTGGCGGGCGTGTGCACCTGCGTATCCTTTCTAACCTGGCCGACCGGCGGTTGGTGCGGGCGCGCTGTACCATCCCACTCACCGAGCTGGCCTTCGACGAATTCGCTGCCGAGGATGTGCGCCAGGGGATTATCGAAGCCTGGGCCTTCGCAGCTTCAGACCCGTACCGCGCCGCGACCCACAACAAAGGGATTATGAACGGCATTGACCCGATCCTGATCGCTACGGGCAACGATTGGCGGGCGATTGAGGCGGGCGCTCACGCCTACGCAGCCCGTGCCGGGCGCTATACCTCATTGAGCATATGGGGCATGGATGGCGATGGGGGCCTGTCAGGCACGCTCGAAATGCCCATGGCTGTGGGCATTGTTGGCGGCGCCACGAAAGTGAACCCGGCAGCCCGCGCCGCGCTCAAACTGATGGGCGTACAATCCGCCGGCGAACTGGCTGAGATTATCGTCTCGGTCGGGCTGGCGCAAAACCTGGCTGCGCTGCGCGCCCTGGCGACAGAAGGGATCCAGCGCGGGCACATGAGCCTCCACGCCCGGCAGGTGGCGATGGCTGCCGGAGCCGAAGGCGAACAGATTGCCCGCCTGGCGCAGCAGCTCGTCGCGGAAAATGTGGTGCGCGTGGACCGCGCCGAGGAAATTTTACGCATGTGGAAGGCGGAATAAAGGCAGCCATGAGAAAATTTTTACATATTTTCATTAATTGGTTGATCGTAGCCCTGGTGACTTCTGCGTTCTGCTGTTTGGTGTATGCTACCGTGCAACAAACTTTACGCCAGGGCGCTAACGATCCCCAAATCCAGATGGCAGAAGACATCGCCAACTCGCTGGAAAATGGGGAGAGCGCTGCTTCGGTCATCCCAACCAACCAGGTAGATCTGAGTAGCAGCCTAGGGACGTTCGTGATCTTGTTTGACGATCTGGGCAACCAGACCGCCTCCTCGGGGGTTTTACATGGGCAAAACCCGGTGCTGCCAGGCGGTGTGCTGGATTACACCCGGCGGCATGGCGAGGACCGCATCACCTGGCAGCCGGAACGCGGGGTGCGGATTGCCGCCGTAGTAACCAGGTATAACGGGGTAAAATCAGGCTTTGTCCTGGTTGGGCGATCCCTGCGGGAAGTCGAGAAGCGTATTGATCAAATCACGTTGTTCTGCGGCGTCACCTGGCTCCTCACCCTGAGCCTGGCCTTTATTCTCATCATAGCAAGTGAATTCCTGCACGCACGCCAAGCGTAAAGTCACCCATCCAGACAATCTGCATCCAATACTTGAGACAAAACTATGTTCACCTATACTAACCCATCCCCCAGCAGCACCCTCCTAAAACCCTCCCGCCCGGTAGGTATCGTGGGTTATGGAGCCTATGTGCCGCGCTACCGGCTGCCCGCCCGAGAAGTAGCTCGTATCTGGACCGGCGAGCAAGCGGCACTGCCGATCAAGGAAAAATCCGTCCCCGGACTGGATGAGGATGTGATTACTATGTCGATCGAGGCAGCCCGAAACGCTCTGGCGCGCGCCGGAGACATCGATCTCGATGGAATACGGGCAGTGTGGGTCGGCTCGGAATCGCATCCCTATGCGGTCAAACCCACCTCTACCCTTGTGGCAGAGGCTATCGGGGTCGCACCGCATGTGCAGGCAGCAGATATGGAATTTGCCTGCAAAGCCGGCACCGAAGCGATGGTAGCAGGCATCGGGCTGGTAGGTTCAGGCATGGCGCACTATGCACTGGCGATCGGGATGGACACTGCCCAGGGCAAGCCGGGCGACGCGCTGGAATATACCGCTGCAGCAGGCGGTGCGGCCTATCTGCTTGGACCCGCCGAAGAAGCGCTGGCGGAGATCCACGGCACATACTCGTATGTGACGGATACCCCCGATTTCTGGCGGCGCGAGTACCAGCGCTACCCGGAGCATGGGCAGCGGTTCACTGGGGAACCGGCCTATTTCAAGCACATCACCGAGGCCGGTAAAACACTCATGTCTGCGGCTGGCACAAAGGCCTCAGATTACCAGTGGGCAGTTTTTCACCAACCCAACACCAAATTCCCCCAAAGGGTAGCCTCCATGCTAGGATTCAGCAAGGAACAGATCGCACCTGGACTGCTGGTGCCGGTAATCGGTAACACGTATGCCGGTGCGGCGATCATCGGTTTGAGCGCGGTACTCGACATCGCCAAGCCGGGGGATCGGGTCCTGATGGTTTCATTCGGCTCTGGAGCGGGTTCGGATGCCTTCGACATCCTTGTCACCGAAGCAATCGAAGAGCGGCGTGACCGCGCCCCCAAAACCCAGGATTACATCGGGCGGAGGACGGAGATCGATTACGGAACGTACGTGCGCTACCGTGGGAAGCTGGCCATGCGGTGAAATGGACAGCTCCTTACAGCCTTGTCAGGTTGTGCAATGATCCTGATAGTTCCTGATAGCCTCGGCTGGCTATACTTTACGTAGATAGGTAAAGGAGACAACAATCATGGATATTCCTCGAAATTGGCGTTTGAAAAAACAACGCTACAGCCTGGTTGGCGAAGTGTGCCCCCATTGCAGCGCCAAGATATTCCCGCCGCGGGACGTTTGTCCGCAGTGCGGTAAAGAAGCTAAGAATGAATATGCTTTCAGCGGACGCGGCGAAGTATTCTCCTACACCACGATCTACGATGCTCCTGCCGGTTACGAGGAGCTCACCCCCTATACGGTGGCACTCGTCAAGCTGATTGAAGGACCGATGGTGACCGCCCAATTAACCGACATGGGCAGCCAACCGGTTGAGATCGGCATGCCGGTCGAAATGGTCACCCGCCGCATCCGCCAGGATGGCGATGAGCGCGGCATGCTGGTATATGGGTATAAGTTTAGACCGCTTCTCGAAAGGCAAGCGGCTTGAAATATTATCCTTTCCCTACGAATACAAACTTCCGGGCTGGTCTGCTCGGAAGTTTATTTAGAGAGGGTTTCTACAGCAGCCAATCCGATTAGAGAGGGCGAACAGGCTACATCAAATATCACAACCCGGATTTACGGCAGCAGGAAGTTGGACATCCTGTTTTCTATCAAACCTTGCGGATTTTTTGGCCCGATTGCCTGCTCAGAGCCCGGCTGGTGGGGGAAGTAGATGAAATCGTCAGGCCAATCCTCATCGATTGCATGCGGATTACGTTTCTCCGTCACAAAAAACTCGATATTGGGTTCGTTCACCTGAGCATAACCCGGGGTAAGATAAGGTTGGTATCCATGCTCTCCGACCAAGTTATCCTTGAGGAATGCAACCATATACATCGTAGTCAGGCGCTCGACTTCTGCTTGCGGAATGGGTTACTGTGAGCACCTATTCGCGGTATAAAACTCATCGTCAACCCAGCCGATATCATGATAAACCTCAACAATCTCACACCAAATCGTAAACGTCAAGTGCTGCGCGCCGGCCACATCCACCCGGTAATTAGGATGGCCCTGCATGGCGGCGTGCTGCCTGGCCTGCCAGGAAGCCCCCCCAAAAAAAACCGGATCCCATGCTAGCGTGGACCATTCTTCGCCGATCCCCATGGCTGGCAGCGTTATCTGGGCCAGCTCAGAGAAATGCAAACGCTCATTAGAGCCGTCGAGGGTCACAATGGCCTTGATGCGCGCATCGGGCTGCACCAGGACGCAAGTTTCCGGAGGAGGAAGATAATCGGGATACATGAAGGTGTCACAAACAATGGCATCTCCTCCCGCTAAAGCCAAGGTTGCATAGCCGCCCAACGAATGGCCCGACATAGCAATCTGG
>Ga0315279_10010416_pt1 | contig 10927 bp, 8 predicted proteins | sample YL17G06_20_MG_FD_203694 | JGI IMG/M metagenome (GOLD analysis project Ga0315279, IMG submission 203694) | Sediment microbial communities from Yellowstone Lake, YNP, Wyoming, USA - YL17G06_20 | ecosystem: Environmental > Aquatic > Freshwater > Lake > Sediment | place: USA: Wyoming | collected...
GGAGCATTGTGGAGTTCTGCCGAAAGGGTTGTCGAAGAAAACCACAAAGAAAAACGAATAAATCGGATCTCGTTTCAGTCGGTTAAAAAGTTTTCCACAATCTGGCAAAGTTATGAGTCTCCCCCCCAGGCCCCCCCTCATTACTACGACGAATATTTAATCTCTATGTCCATAAATGATTCTTACAAGAAGTACACAAATGATTCTTCCGTAACACTCTCGCAAAAAAAGGTTGACAATGGAGACCCTAAGAATATAATACTGACTTTGATAATCAATTTTCGAGAATTTAATTTAGAATGGATGGGCCCACTTTAGAAGCGACACATCGAGAGGACCATTCTCCATGGATATAAAGCGTGATTATTACGAGGACATCGAGCTCTTTAAAAGCGGAACGATCCTCGTTTGGTCCATCTTATTTCTCATCTTTTTAGGGATCCTGCCCTTCCTCGTTATGAAATATCACCTTTTGGGGATGTCCCTCTATATCGTTAATCTCATCACCATCCATGCCATCGTGGCCATCGGTCTGAATATCCTGGTCGGATATACGGGTCAGATATCGATGGGGCACGCCGGATTCTTTGCCCTCGGAGCCTTCACGACCGTTATCCTCATCTTGAGGTGGAGCTTCCCTCTTTGGATTGCCCTTCCCATTGCAGGGTTCGTTTCATCTGCCTTTGGATTTATTCTTGGACTTCCAGCCCTTCGATTGAAGGGCCCCTATCTCGCCATTGCAACACTCGGTTTCGGTATGACCATCACGACGATTATCAAGCATATGGAATTCTTTGGGGGGAGGATGGGACTTCAAGCTCCAAAACTTTATCTCTTTGGAGCCCCGATGAAGGATATCCAGTATTATTATGTGATTATGATCATCGCTGTTCTGATGACGATTGGGGCGGTGAAGTTAATCAAGACAAGGGTTGGACGCGCCTTCATCGCGATTCGGGATAGCGATATCGCTGCGGAAGCCATGGGAGTCAATCTTACCTATTACAAAACCCTGGCTTTTGCGGTGAGCGCCTTCTATACAGGAATTGCAGGAGGACTCTATGCTTTTATTCTCGGATTTATCAATCCCGAGAGTTTTCATCTCATCATGTCAATCACCTTCTTGGCCATGGTCGTTGTAGGTGGCCTGGGATCTGTGATGGGCTCTATTGCTGGAGCCGCCCTTATGACTTATCTCGACATTAAACTTCAGGTCATTCAGGAAATTCCAGCGATAGGACCTGCACTGGTCACTTTTTCACAGAAATATATGAGTGTAGCGGGGATTTCTAATGTCGCTGTCATAGTCTATGGATTGATCATGATTTTGATCGTTCTCTTCGAACCTTTAGGGATATTCGGATTCTGGATTCGAACCAAAAAGTACTGGAAGACATGGCCCTTTTAAAATTCGGAATGCGGAATATAGAATGCGGATTTAAAAAATTCCGAAATCCGCAATCCGAAATCCACATTTGGAGAAAGAGATGTTTGGTCAACTCATTGTGAGTGGTTTGGCAGTGGGAGCCTGTTATGCACTGCTGGCTATTGCCATGGTCATCATATATAAAACCTCTGAGGTTCTTAACTTCGCCCAGGGGGAAATGGCCATGATCAGCACATATGTGGCCTTTTCTCTCCTTGAAAGTTACCATGTACCTTTCGAATGGGTAGTCGTCCTTACATTTTTGTTCGCCATCCTTTTAGGTATGTTCTTTGAAATTGTCTTTTTAAGACAAGCCAAAGACCCAACGGTCATAGGGCTCATCATCATTACCCTCGGTTTCGAAATGATTCTGATGGGATTTGCCGGATGGAAATGGGGACCTGACCAAAGGTCATTCCCTTTCCCCGTCTCCAATGTGGAAACTTATAATATTAGCGGTTTACTCATCAGCAAGATCAATTTCTGGACCATTCTGATCACACTGGTTTTGATGTTTATCCTCTTCCTCTTCTTCCGCTATACCAAATTAGGGATTGCCATGAGGGCTACTCAACAGAATCAGTTAGCAGCTCGAGTCATGGGTATCCGGACGAAGTGGATCCTTTCTTTCACCTGGGCCATCAGTTCTATGGTTGGGGCAGTGGCTGGAATGCTCATTGCCTCCCTTGGCGTACTCGATCCTCCCATGATGATGGATCCTCTCTTAAAGGGTTTTGCCTCTGGAGTTTTAGGAGGAATGACAAGCCTGCCCGGTACAGCCGTTGGAGGGGCGATGTTAGGAATCATTGAGAATCTTTTTGGCGGATACATTTCATTGTCATTTAAATCCGTCGTAGCTTTTATCATCATTGTGTTGATGCTGTGCATCAGGCCAAGCGGACTTTTAGCCAAACATTATGTGAAAAAAGTATAGGCCCGAATGGAAAAGGAGGTGGTCCAGTCATTTGATTCAATGGTTGTCAAAAACGAGATTCCTCGCGGAGTTTACCCTGAGCGGTAGATGAGATTCTTCGCTTCCCTCAGAATGACAAAAGGCGAAGGGCCCGAAATGATATTTTCTTCTTCTGTCATTGCGAGGCGAAGCCGAAGCAATCTCCTTTTTGGGCATCAATGAACCATTAACTTCAGAAAGGAGGAGAATAAAAAATGTTGAAAAGGACTTTAGTTTTTGGGATGTTGTCAATGATAGCCATCTTTTTAACGGTAAATCCAGTTCCAGCTCAACAACGTGGAGTGACGGATACGGAGATCCTCATTGGGCAATGGGGGCCACAGACAGGACCTGCTGCTCCTTGGGGAGCTGTGGCCAGGGGAACAGACCTATTGGTCAAAATCATTAATGAAGAAGGGGGAATCCACGGAAGAAAGTTCAAATATTTTCTTCGGGATGATTCTTATCAACCAGCAAAAACAAAAGCCATCGCTAAAGAGTTTGTGGAGCAGGTTGGCGACTCCGAGCCGCGAGGCGTATTTGCTGTCGTTGGGGGTGTTGGAGTTGCCTGCGGGATGACCGCAAGGGACTATTTGATGGAAAACAAAATCCCTTGGTGCGGCCCGGTCACTGGGGGTTACGAGTGGATCACCCCAATTCAAAAATACCTCTTCGCCATCTATCCTCTCTATGATGATGAAGCCTTTAACCTGACAGGTTATCTCTATGAAAAATTAGGCTTTAAAAAAATTGCCATGTTTTACCAGAACGACGACTATGGGAAGCAAGGAGTGATGGGAGTTGAAAGGTACCTTTTGAGAAAAAATATTAAACTGGTCGAAAAGGTTTCAGCCGAAGTGACAGATAGGGACCTGAGCACCCATGCGCTGAAGCTTAAGAATTCTGGAGCAGAAGCTGTGATCATGTGGACAATGCCCACCCACGGTGCATTGATTTTGGCTGAAACGGCTAAAATCGGTTTTAAACCACAATGGGCAACCAGTAACACCCTCTCTGATTCGGTTCTCATGATGCAGATCACCAAGGGTTTATGGGTTGGTATGATCAATTCTTTCTTTGGCGAACTGCCTGATTCCAATCACCCTCTGATGGTCAAATATAGAGAATGGCATAAGAAATTAGCCCCTCAGGAGAGATGGGGTGTGTTTTATTATGCGGGGATCATCTTCTCAGAACCGTTTTTCGAAGGGGTAAGGAGAGCAGGAAAGAATTTGACACCAGAAACATGGGTGAGTGCCATGGAAACTTTGAAGGGTTGGCAAGGGATAGGTCCTCCCATCACCTATTCCAAACCTAACCACCCTATGGATAGACAGGGAGGAAAACATGTATTCTATGGAAAAGTGAAGCCTGATGGGAACATTGAGAGGCTCACAGACTGGATAAGGATCACAAAATAATTATCAGTGCAAATTGCAAAATTAGCAATTAGCAATGATCAATTCATTGGGTGATTGGTGCTGGTGAGTTGTGAATGGTTTTTCGATTCACCTACACGATTCACCAGCACGTATATTGAGACTGTTAATTTTACAATGCTAATTTTACATTGCTAATTGATTATTTCTATTTATGGATCCCATACTCAAAATAGAAAACCTGACCATCTCTTTTGGCGGAATCAAAGCTCTAAATAACGTTAGCTTTGAAGTGGACAAAGGATCCATCAATTCGATCATCGGCCCCAATGGAGCTGGGAAGACCACCATCTTTAATTGCATGACTGGAATTTATCCTCCGGATTCTGGGAAAATTTTCTTCAAAGGAGAAGAGATCACTTATCTAAAACCCTATCAGGTTGCCAAAAAAGGAATTGCACGAACCTTTCAGAATATCGAGCTCTTCTCTCATATGAGCACCATGGATAACCTCATGCTGGGGCGTCATCTCCACATGAAGACAGGAGTCTGGAGAGGTGCCATTTTTATCTATAAGGGTTCAAAGGCAGCTAAAGAGGAAGTTAAGCATAGAGGGAAGGTGGAAGAAATCATCGACTTTCTTGAGCTACAGGCCGCAAGAAATCAGTTTGTTATAAACCTTCCTTATGGGACTCGGAAGCTTGTAGAGCTCGGCCGTGCTCTGGCATTGGAACCGGAGCTCATCTTGCTCGATGAACCCTCGGCGGGTATGAATATGGAGGAGAAGGGAGATCTCATGTTCTCGATCCAGGACATCCGGGACGATCTGGGCATCACCGTTCTCCTTGTGGAACACGACATGAACTTGATCATGGACGTCTCCGACAGAATCTTGGCCCTGAATTTTGGTGAGAGAATAGCAGAAGGATTACCCGAAGAGATTCAGAGGCATCCAGAGGTTCTTAAGGCTTACCTGGGCGAGGAGGAAAAGGTTGCTTAAGGTCAAGAATATTGAAACCCTCTACGGACTGATCATGGCGATTAGAGGAGTTTCCTTAGAAGTTCAGGAAGGTCAGATCGCGGCCATTCTGGGAGCGAATGGCGCGGGCAAGACCACGACCCTGAAGACCATTATGGGACTCCTGGAGGATCAACCGGATAAAGGAACGATTGAGTTTCTCGGGAAGAGGATTGACGGAAAGGATGCAGAGAAAATCGTCCATCTTGGAATTTCTTATGTGCCGGAGGGAAGGGAAGTCTTTCCTGAATTAAGCGTCGATGAAAACTTGAAGATGGGCGCTTATATCCGGAAAGATAAAAAAGGGGTGAAGGAGGATTACGATCGGGTGATCACCCATTTCCCTATTCTCAGCCAGAGGAAGAATCAGTGGGCGGGTACGTTAAGTGGTGGAGAACAGCAAATGCTCGCCATTGGCAGGGCATTGATGACCAGACCTAAACTGCTGATGATGGATGAACCTTCGTTGGGACTATCTCCTATTCTTGTTCAGGAAATCTTCAGAATCATCAAAACGATCAATGCGGAAGGGACGACCATCCTTCTTGTTGAACAGAATGCAAAGATGGCCTTGAAGATCTCGAGTTATGCATTCGTGCTTGAGAATGGACGGATTGTCGCCGCCAATACTCCTAATATCCTTTTGGAAGATGAAGACGTGAAGGAGTTCTACCTGGGTATTCGATCAGAGGAATCGATGAAAGGGTACCAGAGGTGGAAAAAGAAGAAACGATGGCGGTAACCAGATTTCAGATTTCAAATTTTAGATTTCAAATTTCAAATTTTTAATTCTTCAATCCGCAATTTGCGATCTGCAATATCTTTTATTCCATCCCTGAGCGATACATCTTCTCAATAATATCCTTATAAGTCTCGTTGATAAACTTTCGCTTCACTTTCATCGTGGGTGTCACTTCACCATCTTCCTCATAAAGTCTTTTAGGGATAATGGTAAATTTCTTAACCTGCTCCACCTGGGCAAGCGTCTTGTTCACCCTATCCACTTCTTTTTGAATCAGTTGTTTAATGTCCGGAGCCTGAGTGAGACTCGAATAAGTACCGAATTGAATTTTGTTATCCTGAGCATATTTAATCACCGTTTCTTCGTCGATGGCGATGAGAGCAGCAATAAACTTTCGACGATCGCCAATCACGATCGCATCATTGATATAAGGGCTGAACTTGAGCTGATTCTCAATATTCTGAGGAGCAATATTTTTCCCACCCGCAGTAATGATCAAATCTTTCTTCCGGTCGGTGATCTTTAAAAACCCATCCTCATCCAACTCTCCTACATCTCCTGAATGAAGCCAACCATCTTTGAGCGTCTCCGCGGTGGCCTCAGGGTTTTTAAAATAACCTTTGAAAATACCTGGGCCCTTAACAAGTATCTCCCCGTCTGGAGCGATCTTCACTTCCACTCCTGGCAGGGGCTGCCCGACTCTACCGATCTTAAGGTGACCTTTGCGACTGACGGTGGTGACGCCTGTACCTTCAGTCTGACCATATCCCTCAATGAGTGGAAGTCCAATGGCATTGAAGAATTTCAGGACATCCGGTGAAATAGGCGCTGCTCCAGAGTAAGCAACTCTTACACGATCAAATCCCAGACGCTCTTTGAGTTTCCGGAAAACAGCCAAATAAGCCGCTGAGTAAGCCAACTTTAAGTATCGAGGGATAGGCCTAAAATTCAGTTTTAACCCGGCATATTTCATCCCAATTCCCATACATGCCTTGAAGACCATGCGCTTAAACCAGGTGGCATCCGCCATTCGAATCATAATGCCGGAGGCATATTTTTCCCAGATTCGAGGGACACCACAGGTGACCGTTGGTGAAACCTCTTTCATGTTATCCATGACTGTGTCGGGACTCTCGATGAAATTGCAGACCGTCCCATAACGGATATTGATCATCACGGTGAAGAGTTGCTCAAAGATGTGACAGAGAGGAAGGTAAGAAAGGGTCTCATCCCCATCATAAACTGGATTGGCATCGACCATCGCCTCGCTCATATAGAGGAGGTTACTGTGAGTGAGCATGGCTCCTTTGGGAGGCCCTGTTGTACCAGAGGTGTAGATGAGGACGGCCAGGTCATCGGGCTTCACTTCACTCCAGCGTTGCTCAAATAATCCCGGATTTTTTGCATCGAACTCCTTTCCCAGTTTTAACAGGTCATCAAAACTCATCAACAAGGGGTCTTTGTAACGTTTCAAACCCTCCATCTCTATGACGATGACCTTCTCCAAATGCGGATTGTCCTTTCTAAATTTCAGGGTCTTATCGAATTGTTCTTCATTCTCTGCAATATAGAATCTCGATCCAGAGTTCTGTACAATATATCCACACTGCTCTGCCGCATTCGTCGTATATACGCCTGCTGTGATTCCTCCGGCAGACATGATTCCAAAATCAGAATAGACCCACTCTGGTCGGTTCTCACTGATTACGGAGACACATTCCCCTTTTTTGAGACCGAGGCTGATGAGTCCCATAGCCACCTGCCTGATCTTTTCTCCATACTGCTCCCAGGTGACATCGTGCCAGATCCCATAATCTTTGTGACGCAATGCCACCCGATTGGGATGTTCTTTTACATGCCTCTGGAAATAAGTTAGAAGGGTTTCATTACTCATGGCTTGCTCTCCTTCAATCGGGGACTCTTTTCTCTTGATAAAGAGATTATCCCCCATGGAAAAATCAGTCCTTAATCCCCGCCAAAGATTTCACTATCTCCTTCAAATATTTTTCCACAATCCTGATCATCTCCTCCACTCTATTTAACCGGGGAAACAAAACCCTGCAGGATCCCGCCATCGATTACAATCTCAGCGCCAGTTGTGTAACTGGAGGCATCGGAAGCCAGATATATCGCCGCACCAACTATTTCGTCGGGATCGCCGATACGTCCCATTGGCGTAATCCTGGCCAGTGCATCTTTCTGTTTTTTGGCTTCTTCTGGTGGAAGGTGAAACCAGTGTGAATCAAGCATCTTTGTGCTGATCGGCCCCGGGGCAATCGTATTAACCTGAATATTAAAAGGCGCCAATTCTGTAGCAAAGGCTCTGGTGATCATCCGGACACCAGCTTTAGAAATATTATAGACGCTTACTCCAGGTTCCGGCTTGAAGCCATCGATGGAAGCAATATTGATGATTTTGCCACCGCCCTGCTTCTTCATGAATTTGGCGACTGCCTGACTGGTAAAATAAACCCCCTTTAGGTTCAGGTTCATGATGGTTTCCCAAAGACGCTCGTCAGAATCCAGAACAGTCCCCATGCCAGGACTGCCGCCGGCATTATTGACCAATATATCGATCCTGCCGAATTTGTCCATTACAGTACTGACCATCCTGTTTATCTCTTCCATCTTGCCGAGATGAGCCTGAACAGGAAATGCCTCACCTCCAAAGGTTTTAATCTCTGCAGCGGTAGCCTCAAGGTCGTTAATCTTGCGGCTGGTAACCGCAATCTTCGCACCGGCCTTTGCAAATCCCAGTGCAATAGCCTTGCCGATACCGCGACTACCACCGGTCACAATCGCTTTTTTATCTGTTAAAGAAAACATGGAAAGATCAAACATGTTTAACCTCCCTTAAATTTGCCTTGGCGGGTAAGGCTCCGGGCTGAGGTATAAATCAACTGCCCTATGAACCCAATCCAAAGGCTTCTGGAATCGGACAATAGCAACAATTGATTGTCTCACTTCAAACTCCTATCGGTGAATTTAGATCAATGCCGTGGGTCTTCGAAATTAATAGCTCATCGAGCGAAATGTGTCAAATAAAAATTCCGCGAGCTCTGAAAAACTACTACATGCTTCCTTAAGATTTTTGGACTTTTTCAGAAATCCTATTATATTTACCGCCCTATCTTCAGAATAGACATTATACTCCTCAAAACGGACCCCCTCGACAAAGCATGCAGCCCCTGAGAACCATACCTACCTACGCACCTGGGCGCTGAAGCACTTCGTTGCGCAAGCACCAAGGCTCTCGCCTGCCAAAGAACTTGTTCGGCGAGCAGGTCAGTGGGTCATCCGACGGTAAACAAAATCCGCCTAAGCATGTAGATCCGTCAATGAAAGAGTTCCGCTCGAAATTACACAATCCTTCACAGCCAAAGGCAGTGGTCTCCAGAAATGAGATAGCAAACATAGGAACTATTATTGAAATAAAACGAGAGATTGCAAAAAGCTAAAATTAAGGATGGATAAGGTCATCTCATTTTCGAAAATTGACTTTAATCCGCTAAAGGATCTTGAAAAAAGATTCCTCGAAATCAGGCTTCCCTTGGTACCTCTTCATGTAATATCCAGCTGCCATATCCATATTTTCGAAGAAAGTTGGACTCACATCAATACCTGCCTGGTGAAGGGCTTTCATGACGGCTTTCAAATCTGGAGGACATCCCTTTACAGCGATCATCTCCTTAATGTCAGCATTATCCTTATTGGCTTGATACATACATTTTCCTATCAATATTGTCTTCTTTTTCCCGGGGCTGGGCTTCATTATCTTGCCGGTCAGGATTTCTATCTCATTCCAGGGTTCTCCTCTCCACGCGTTGGCAATGGCCGTAAGAATAACCATACTTAAACCAGAACAATAAGTACATATCGTATGATCATATTTGCGATAGGAAAGACCTTTGACTCCCATCTTTTGGAAGGATTTTGGGAGATTCCCGTCTTCTGTGTAAGGGAAGGCGTACTCGTGGCGAGAGGCTACAGCTTCGATTTTTTCTCCTACCACCTCTACATCCGATAAATCAATAGTCCTCCCAAAATCCTGAGCCCCATGAACCAGATAGGGAATTTCTGATGGATCGTATCCCAGAACCTTTGCTCCCACCTTATCGGCGGAAAAGATATCAGAAGATGCGATCAGGATATTGCTCCTCCTGAGCCTTCCATCAAAGTACGGCCCCCTCTCCGCAGTGTAAATTCCGTCTAAAAGAGTAAAAGAAGGGGGAAGTTTGTTTGCAAGCCTGGCGATCATGTAATTCAGATCCTTTCCCGGATGAGGGCTGTGGCATTTCTTTCGAGATGGAACATCAATGAGCCCCTTTAAATTCTTTATCCCAAGGCTGACGACTGCCTGTGAATGGGTCTTGAGAACAGGAAGATTGACCACGAAGTCGCTCTGGAGGATATCTTCATTGAAATTGAGCACGACGCCAGCACCCAGGTCAAGCTTCTTAAAAGGCCTTTCGAAAACATTTAGAACTTTTACCCCATAGCGACTTTTTAGAACATGATAGCCGAGGCTCTCAAAGGCATGGGCAGGCGTCTCCCTGTCCTTTGGATCATGGGTTCTTATTCCTTCTACAATGGTGATCTCATCGATTCCCCGTTCTTTGAGAAGGGTCACCATATCCTCAACCACCCGAGATGTCGTAACCACTCCCCATTTTGGAAAAGGCGTGGTGCTCGTCCAGAAGACAAGGTTGGGTTTAATAAAGGCGTTTGCCTTATTGGGCAGGTGGTCGAGCCCATGAGACAAATCAACTGCCCTACGAACCGATTCCAAAGGTTTTTCAAAACGTACAATAGCAACGATTCGTTTTTCCACGTCAAACCCCTCCCTCTATTACTGAAAATTAATAGCCCATAGAACAAAGTGTGTCAAATAAGATATTTCTACCTAAGGGAAGCATCCCCAATTCCGTGAAATGAGCAGAGGAAAACAGACCGGTCTTCCTCATGGTGCTTAATCTCATCACGGAAAAAAAGATGCTGACCTATAGTAACCCCTCCGTCTCGGGTGCAATTGGATCGGGGTGGTCTCCCCTCCGAAACCTTGAAAAGCGGATCTTTAGAGGGAGGGCAACCGGCGGGTAGTGCTAAAGGGACCATTTTAAGGGTATCTATCCCTTGACTCACCGCTCAAATGTGCCGCTTCAAGTTTTCTCTGGAGAAACCACCTCGATCCTGTCATAGGATGTCCGACCGTAACTGAGGCATTACGACCTATATAGAGCTATTTGCGATGTTCGGAAAATGAGTACAGATGCGGGTTTGCGGGAGGGCATAAAAATCTTTACCCCAGGTTATGCCTGTGTTTAAGGCCTGTTTGAATTGAGGGTCTTGTGGGAAGTGAGGAATTCACCCCATTGGAGTGATTGAAAGGGATAGGGGCGGAGGAAAGGGG
>Ga0315279_10010417_pt1 | contig 10926 bp, 10 predicted proteins | sample YL17G06_20_MG_FD_203694 | JGI IMG/M metagenome (GOLD analysis project Ga0315279, IMG submission 203694) | Sediment microbial communities from Yellowstone Lake, YNP, Wyoming, USA - YL17G06_20 | ecosystem: Environmental > Aquatic > Freshwater > Lake > Sediment | place: USA: Wyoming | collected...
AAAATAAATGAGGGAAACAGCCATGAAAGCCAAAACTACGCTCTTATTTCTTCTCGTGCTGGCTTCCAGTGCTCTGGCTCAGAATTACCGTATCGACTGGTATGTGATCAGCTCGGGTGGCGGGCATAGCCAGTCATCAAGCTACCAGCTTGACGGCACCATAGGCCAGCCGATTGTAGGCTCATCATCCTCACCCAATTATCTCATTGATGCCGGATTCTGGGTGGGCGCAGCTCCTCAGGGGGGTTGTGATTACATCCCAGGTGATGCCAACAACAACGCCCAGTTCAACGGTGTCGATGTGACGTATTCTGTCAATTACTTGAAAGGGGTAGGGGCCCCGCCGCCGTTTGAATGTGACTGTCCTCCACATGGAATGCTCTACGCCGCTGCCGATGCCAACGGGAATTGTCAGTTCAACGGGGTCGATGTGACGTACAGTGTCAACTACCTCAAGGGCCTGGGGCCAAATGCCGTAGGATGCTCCGACTGCCCGCCTGCAGGGATGGCGCCATCCGCGCCCACGGTGGTTCCGGCAAGTGCGCCGACGCTCATAACCAAAGGGAAGATAGCACCGCACGACTGAAGATCTTCATAGATGTAGAGGCAGCGGGAATATCTCCCTTATATTCTCTCAAACGCCCTTTTCAGGTCGGCAAGCAGGTCGTTGACATCCTCGATGCCGATAGAAAGGCGTATGAAACCATCGGTGATACCGAGCGCGGCCCTGGCTTCGGGGGAAACCGAGGCGTGGGTCATGATGGCCGGGTGGTCGACCAGCGATTCCACGCCCCCCAATGATTCCGCCAGTGTGAATATCTGCAGGCCCGAGATGAATCTCTTGGCGCTGTCCAGATCGCCGAGGTCAATGGATACTATGGCCCCGTAGCCGCAGGCCTGCTGGCGTTGGATTTCATATCCGGGATGATTGGGGTCACCAGGGTAGTAGAGCTTCTTGATTTTGGGCTGGGATTTGAGATAGTCGAATATGGTCCGCGTGTTTTCCTCGTGACGTTGCATCCTCAGATGCAAGGTCTTGATTCCGCGAAGCGTCAAAAAACAATCCATAGGGCCGGGTATGGCGCCAGCGGCGTTTTGAATGAAACGCAGCCGCTCGGCCAATTCCTCGTTATCGGTCACAATAGCGCCCCCCACGATATCGGAATGCCCGCCGATATATTTGGTTGTGGAGTAGAGCACAATATCTGCTCCGTGGCGAAGCGGGGTCTGAAAATAGGGTGACATGAAGGTGTTGTCGACGACAAGCAGGGCCTTGCGCTTCTTCGCCAGAGCGCTTGCCGCCTTAATATCGGTGATTTTGAGCGTCGGGTTGGTAGGGGTTTCGATCCAAACCGTCCTCGTCATAGGCGTCATCGAGGCTTCGATGGTTTTTATACTCCCGGTATCGACGAAGCTGAATTCCAGGCCGTAATTGCGATAGATCTTATCGAATAGCCTGAAGGTGCCTCCGTAAACATCATCCGAGCAAACCACGTGGTCGCCCGACTTGAGAAGCTGCATCATGGCCGATATGGCCGCCATCCCCGACGAAAAAGCTATGCCATGCCTGGCATCGTCGAGTGAAGCCATGGATTTTTCCAGCGCCGCCCTGGTCGGGTTGTTGGTTCGGGAATATTCATAACCCTTGTTTACCCCAGGCTGTTTCTGGACGTAGGTCGACGTTTGATAAATCGGGGTCATGATGGCCCCGGTGGATGGGTCCGGCTCGACCCCGCCATGGACGGCCCTTGTTCCTATGCGTAATTTCCCGCCATCTTTCAAGTTCTGCTCCGCGCTAAATATGTAATCAAATCAATCTTGGTCAGGATTCCCAAAAGCTTCCTATCGTCCATAACCAATACCGCATCGCCCGACTCTGTGAATATCTCCGCCAGCCTCGAAATAGGCTCGTCGGGGCTTACCCTCGAAATCTGTCTTTCGGCCACGTCCCTGATCGGATCATCCGGCCCGCCGGTCCTGGCGGCCAGCGCCCTCAGGAGATCGATCTCGTAAACCATGCCGATAATATCACCATCATCTTTGACTGGCAATTGCGAAATACCATATTTCTTCATCAGTGAAATGGCCTCTTTTATAGGACTATCGGCCGGGATGATGATAGGCGACAGATGGCCTGAATTCAAAAGGTCGCCTGCTCGTCCCGGCATCGATTCGTAAGGGAAAAAGCCGTTATCCGCCATCCAGCCGTCATTATAGAATTTCGAGAGATATCTTGTCCCGGCGTCGGGCAGAATGACAACTATGACGTCATCGGGTCCGGCCTTCCCGGCTACCTGCAAGGCGCCATAGACTGCGCCCCCGGATGAGCCTCCGGCGAACAAGCCTTCTTTGCGGGCCAGGTCGCGTGTCATCAAAAAGCAATCCTGATCGGTCACTTGAATGATGTCGTCGACAACCGTAAAATCCATCGCACCGGTGAGCACGTCTTCTCCAATACCCTCGACCTTGTAAACATGCGGCTCTACCAATTTGTGGGATTTGAAATAATCGTAGAAAACCGAGCCGACCGGGTCGACCGCAATCACTTTGATTTTCGAATTCCGCTCCTTCAGATACTTGCCGGCGCCCGAAATCGTGCCGCCAGTGCCGATACCCCCGACAAGATGTGTGATTTTGCCATCGGTCTGCTCGAAAATCTCCGGCCCGGTGGTCATATAGTGCGATTCGATGTTATCTGGGTTATGATACTGGTTGAGGTAGAATGAATTCGGCGTCTGGCGTGCAATCCGTTTGGCGGTCTCATAGTAACTTCGCGGCGAATCGGCAGGGACATCGGTAGGGGTAATCACTACGCGCGCCCCAAACGCCTTCAAGAAATTGACTTTCTCGGCGCTCATCTTGTCCGGCATTGTGAATATGGCTTTGTACCCTTTGACAGCGGCCGCCAGCGCAACTCCCATGCCGGTGTTGCCAGAGGTGTTCTCGACGATTGTCCCGCCGGGCTTCAGCAAGCCATCTCTTTCAGCCTTTTCGATAATGAATAGCGCCATGCGGTCTTTGATAGAACCACCGGGATTGAGGAATTCTGGTTTCACCAGCACTAACGGACCGTCTTTGGGGACGACATTATTCAGCTTAATGAGCGGCGTATTGCCTATAGCCTGAAGGATGTTTTCGAGGTATTGCATTGTTCTCCCGTATGATGTTATAGCATATTGAACTGCGGCAATTCGAGAACGGTTTCGGAAAGGGGAAACACTTAGGGTATTAAACGCCTTGCTGCTTGCTCAAAGCAAAATGGACTTAAGTATTTTCCCGCGCCGTTGGGAACCCCTTCCCGACGGGCCAGGAGTGCCAGGAAAGGATTCCTGACACCGCGCGGAAAGAGGAAATGCGCTGGGTACTAATCGCCCTGCTGATTACTCAAAGCAAAATGGAAATCAGGCTTTGAAGGTCTTAAGCCATTGCCGCGCTCGCTGTACTTCATCCGGCATTATTCCGTGGCCGGAATCGCTCCAGTGAATTGAGACGTCGGCACCGGCGGCGCGGAGAATCTGCGAGAGCCTTTCCGGCTGAGATGGCGGCACAATAGTATCTTGACGGCCGGCCATGATCAGCACGGAGACTTCCGAAAGGTCCGGTTCGACCTCCGGCTCAAGCGGGACCATCGGCCGGAAGAGTATCGCTCCCGACAAAAGCCGCGGAATTAGCAAGAGCAGGCTGGCTGCCATGTTGGCCCCGTTGGAGAAACCGACAGCAATGATTTCGTCCAGGTCGAAGCCGTATGTGGCCGAGGCCTGCTCCGTAAATTGGGCCAGACTACGTGTCTGCAGTTTCAGGTCGTCTATATCGAATACTCCTTCGGAGAAGCGGCGGAAGAAACGAGGCATACCTTTTTCAAGAACTCGTCCCCGCGGGCTCAGGATATTCGCCTCCGGGGCCAGGCTTGTTCCTAACGGTATCAAGTCATCCTCGTTGCCGCCAGTTCCGTGTAAGAGAAGCAAGGTGCCTCTTTTCCCATCAGGTGAGGCGGTATACTTATGAATAAAACTCATTTTCTCGGCTTCGGCGGTCATCTAGAAACTGTACGCTGGCTGGCCAGGCCGACCGAAGGAAGATTTTGCTCGATGATTTCACGTTTTTTCTCAAGCCAGGGGGGCAAACGAAGCCGGCTTCCCAACTCCTCTCTCGATTCGTCGATAGTGAACCCCGGCTGGTCCGTGGCGATTTCGAAAAGGACGTTTCCGGGCTCGCGAAAATAGATGGAGTGAAAATAATACCTGTCGATCACCGGCGTGACGTGAACGCCGCCGCTGAATAGCTCCCGCCGCCAGGCGACATGCTCGACATCGTCCGGCGTCCTCAAGGCTACGTGGTGAATCGTCCCGACCGCAATCAAGCCAGCGTCTTTCTGGTTGGCCTTTTGCACATCCACAATTGTCCCGGCCCCGCCCGGGCCGGTTTCGAATCTGACCGTTTCCTGGGATTCGCCAGAATGCCGGAATCGCAATTGCTCGACAAGGTGTTTTCTGGTAGGCTCAAGATTGAGTTCGCTGAGTGTCGTGCTGTAAAAGCCCCTCAACGCATGCTTCTCGGGAATCGAACCTCGAAACCAGCCACTGCGTCTCTCGGCGCCGGCATGGGCGACAAGCTCGAGCATCAGGCCGTCAGGATCAAGGAACGTAATTACGTCCTCGCTGAACCTGCTCTTGACAGGCTGATGCTCGACATTGTGCCTCTTGAACCGCTCAAGCCAATATCCTGTTGCCTGTTCCGGTATCGAGAAGGAGTAGGCGACCGCTTGGCCGGTGCCTCGCCATCCCTTCTGCGCGCCCGGCCAGCTGAAAAAAGTGAGAATGCTGCCGGGATTCGCTTCTTCGTCGCCGTAGTAGAGATGATATGCCGACGGGTCATCGAAATTGACGGTCAGTTTGACCATCCGCAGCCCCATGACCTCCGTATAGAAGTCGATATTCCTCTGCGGGTCGCCGGCTATGGCGGTGATATGATGAATGCCTATTAGCTGTCTCTTTTCGGAAACCATAATCTGTGCCCTTTCAGGTTGACGATCTTAACTGACTATAGAAAGCCGAGACGGCCGATTATGGTTCCTGGAAAATAAATCCTTATAGTCGCTGGCAGGCGAGGGCATCCATACGGACCCGTATGGGTCTGCCGCACAGGGAATGGAATCGCCAACTCCTTGCTATCGGTGTCTGATAGAATTAAGAGCGGTCAGGGCAAGCCCTGACTCACAGCCAAACAACGGACAGACGAGGGCGTCTGCCGGGCAAGGATAATTGCTCGCGCGCTTTTATTGCTTAGACTGAGAACAGCGTCTGTTTTGCCCAACCCCCCCTTCTCCAGACGCTACTGCTCCCGATTTGAGCCCCAGCGGCCACTCATAAGCGTGCCGAGCCTCATCTGGCGGACAATCGGCGCAGAATAAAATCCTGGGCTTAATACCCTTAAGGTAGTTCACATAGAAAGTGACATCGACCCCGTTAAAGGCGCAACTCCCATTGACATCCCCGGCTCCGTAGAACGGCCTCGCGACCCCCTCGCAATCACAGTCGACTGTTGGAGGCGGGCCGAACCCCTTGAAGTAATTGACGGCATAGACAATGTCGCCTCCATTGCACTGCCCGTTATCATTCAGGTCTCCCGGTAAATAGCGGCAGCGCTCCGGCCCCTCGTATATTGAAAACTGGTGTATAAGAGGTTCCCAGGGGATCAGATCCGCCGGCACCTTGTGATAGATAACCTTGGACTCGGTGCCGCTGAGGTCATACCCATCCAAGTCCGGGATCGTAGCATCCCGGTCGAGGATATAGGCGATGTGCAGGGTGTCATTCACCAGATCGTTGATGGAAGGCAGAATCTCACAGGCGCATTCCCATGGCTCACAATCCGGTGTATGGGTGTTGGTGATGTCAGTCCCTTGAGACCAATTTAAACCATCGTCAGTTGAAACACTTACCCAGATCTCCCCATTAGGATGCGGCGGGGAATGAGAGCAATCCTCCAAACCACTCCTCTGATAAACAGCATACAGATACCTGTTGTTGGGGTTCTCGGCCAACTGCACTTGATTTACGGGCCACCTGCCCGAAAAATCGCAAGTGTCTCAGGGGGGCGGTTGGTGTATCCAGTTCTCGGCTATCAGCGAAAAGGAATCGCTGGCCTCGCTCCAATGCCAGATATGAGTCATGAAGGGATTCACTTTGGTGCTCTCCGGCGTAATTGAATCCACGAGCACCTCCCAGGTGGTAAAAGCCAGATGAATCCGGTCATTATGGTCTACCAGCAGGTCTGCATCGGCTGCAGGCCTGAGAGGGTTAATGTTATCGAAGTGCGTTACATTCGTCCTGTCCTGCCAGTCCCATTCAACGCCATCGGGCGAACTCAAAAGAAAGAAGTCACAATCCCATGAATATGCGTAGTGGTGATTCTGTACATTCTTGGCCTTGTCGTAGCATATGGCTACCCGCTCGGAGACGGGAGAGGCGGCGACGTTGTAAAAGCCATGGCTGAGTGTATCGACGAATTGCCAGCCCGAGAAAACGTAAGGGTCTGTTTGATATCTGCCGTAATAGAAAATCTTTGTATGGCCGTCGACTCCAATGACACTGACGGCCCCTCCGGGGCTTATCGCCCGCCGGTCGACCCACTCCCAGGGGCCAAATAAGGTATCAAGCGGCATGGAGCGGAAGCTATCCGGTTCCCACCAGGCCCTCAGCGTTTTTAATCGAGGATCCATCGATTCCAGACCAAACTCAACATCCCCAAGACCGCCAACAGCGTCTTTGACCATTAGGGTGTGAAACTGGTGGTCGCTGACCCCCGGAAACATCCAGCAGCCTGGTTCAGCATAGGCCCAGCCGGCCTGGGGATTAAAGCTGTTGTAATAGCTTCTTCTAAGATACGATAGGCGTGGAGCGTAAGTCCAAGTGAGGTAGATGGTGTTATCCACCGTGTCAAGAGCGATCATCTCGTCAACGGGGCAGCCCCCCCACTGCCATTCCTTCCACGTATTACCGGCTATGTAGACGTCCCCTACCGGTTGCGCCTCCACCTTGGCGCAAAACAGCATCGCTGCCAAGCAGGAAAAGGCTATACTCCTATAACCGGTATGAATCCGCTCAAGAGGGAAGATTAGATTTGCTCTGATACTCATCAGCTTCTCCTTTGTGTCCCAACAAATGCGCCTCCTATGGATCCGCAGGATCGGCGCATAAAAGTTCACAGAAGCTGAGCGCTGTTATAATCAAATATATGAAACCGTATCCTCTTAACAAGAGAAATCTGCAGAAAACTTGAGAGACACTGCTGGAATAGGCTCAATTTTGTGGCCAAGATGCTGCTGTGCCTCTTCCAGCACCAGTATCGGGGCCTCGGCCGGCACACCTAAGCGAAACGGAAACCAGTGGCCCATTCCTCCCGATGTGTGCATGGTGGTCTGGCGGCGCCGGTATATCCCCCAGAGATACTTTTCCGGAAATACAGGCTCGAAAAGGCTTCGGCCCCCAAACCCCATTTGACCGCCGTGCGTATGCCCCGACAAAACGAGATCTATACCCATCTCGGCCGAATGATCAAACCCCTCGGGTCTGTGGCACATGAGAAGCCGGAATGAGTCCGGAGAGGCTGCCCCCATCGTGCGTTCGATGGTTCGCCTCAAGAAGGCGCTGTTGTCCTTTCTCAACACCCGGGGATCGTCGGCACCGCCGAGAAATACGTTTTTGTTCTCGACATTGATATTTACGTGCGAGTTTATCAAGATCGGGAACGGCCCCCCGCGAAAGATCTTCAACACCTCGGTAATGCCGCGATAATACTCGTGGTTGCCGACACTGGCATAGATGCCGTATGGCGGCGACAATGAATCTATGATCCGCAAGGCATTGGGCAGAATTTTCAAATCGTCGGATATGTCGCCGGTCACGAGCACAAGCTCCGGCTCGTAAGCCCTTACTCTTTCGATTGCATCCTCGAGATCATCGAGATGAACGTAATATCCCAGGTGCATATCGGAAAGGTGCGCTATTTTGAAACCCTGAAGCCCCGGCGGCAAACCGGCAACGGGGATTCTGCGAACCGGCACCCCGATACTGCCGTACGATTCGGCCACGCCGGTGATGGACGAGCCGAGGGCGGCCGCCGGCATGATGGCGGCCACGGTTTTGATGACTCGTCTTCGGCCACGTGAAAATCCGCTATCCGACTTTCGCCGCAGCCGGTTGATGCTGTCGCCGATCCGATTGATAGTGTTGATCATCCCGGCCAGGATGAAAGACACAACCAGGGCGACCTCGACCACGAAAAATGCCGGCGCCGAAATTGCCCCCGTGCGGTTCAATATGTTGGAACCGCTTCCAAACCCGTAGGCCCAAATCGCCACCGAAAGCGCCGTCAAGAGAGGCAAGAGCATCACCGGCAGGCGTATGGTTTTCCGCTTCCACCAATCGGGGAGCAGAATTCTCAGCGCCAGGATGCTGATCCCGCCAAGAATGAAAATGAGAATACAGGCCGCGATTATCAGGTTTACCAGGCGCATTGCGGAAGATTAATAAGCGTTTTTCAAGGCTGGGCGCAAGATATTTGCAGATGCTGGCTGCCGTTAAAGGAGCTCATTCTACCGCTTCATGATAGATCAAGGGGCGCAATTTTATCCTTGCGAGAAAGGAGGCTTGTCAGCCGATTGTATGGGCTCTTGTTCCCAATGCCCGACTTCGCTGATTTCAAAATCGTCCACGGCCCCGTCGGGCATGCCCATGGCGGTGCTGTTGAATGACGGTGTCGGCACCGTTGGCGCCGCCTCTTCCTCGCCGCCCGTCTTGGGCACATAAGTGGCGAAAAAGTAGGTCTTGTCGAGTGACAACTCGGGTATCACTCTTTCGGAATCTATCATCGAGGCGATCTCCAGGTCGCGGGTATTGCCGAGCCCAATGAGATAGTTGCCATGGGACGATTCACGGAGAAGCTTCAGTACGTCGCGGTGATAGTAGTCAAAGAGTATTTTGGCGGTCCGCGAGGCGTCGTTCAAAGCCACTTCATGCGTCCGGTCTTTGATAATCTCGTTGACAAACATCCCGGCGCAGACCGCATCCTCGAGTGCAAACCGTCCCATCTTGCCGGCGCAAACCAGCGCTATTCTGACGGGAAACATGAGAGTCTCCATGACCGCCGAGATGTTGTTGAATCCGCCCACCAGAACCCGGTCGGCGGCGTAGGACGACAACAGCGCCTTGGAGCAATTTGTCGACGAGTATATCAGGTCCTTTCCAGCCACGATTTCCGGATCGTACTCAACCGGCGAGTTGCCCAGGCTGAAACCGTCGACTTTGACGCCGTTGCGCTCGGCACAGAGTAGGTATTCGCCGGTAGGCCATTCGTCGGCCATCGTCCTGGCTTCTTCTATCTCGTCTGCCGGAATAATCTTGGCGGCGCCACCTTTTAAGGCCCGGATCAGAGACGATGACCCCCTGAGAACATCGATGACTATGGCAATTGACCCTTTTAAGTCTATGCCGACCATCTCGGCCGGGGTAAATAAGGTTATAACCTCGGTGATATTTGGGCTCCCGCTCATCACTGTCTTATATCGGAATATATCGCAAGGGATTAACCTGCTTCAGCGTCTGGTGCCGAATTTATAGAACGGCGGCTTGACAACCTCCGCCGGTATGATTCTCCCTCTGATATCGATTCCGATCTCGGTCCCGATCCTGGAGGACTCAGCCGGGATGTAGCCGCTTCCTATCCCCCGTTCCAGCATCGGCGAAAACGTGCCCGATGTAACCTCTCCGGCTTTCTGGCCGTTGACCACTATCGGATAGTGCTGACGAGGGAACCCCTTTTCTTTCAACTCAAACGCCACGTTCTTGCGCCTGGGACCCTCGGCTTTGACCTTGGCGATAGCTTCCCGGCCGACGAAATCCCCCTTGTCGAGCTTCACCACCCAGCCAAGACCGGCTTCGATAGGGTTGGTTGTCTGGTCGATGTCGTTCCCATAAAGGGCGTATTTCATCTCCAGGCGCAGCGAATCCCTCGCCCCCAGGCCGATGGGCTCGCCATCGAACTCCCTGGCCGCCTCGGTCGCCGCATTCCAGAGCGGTTCGGCATGTTCGGGGGCCATGTAGAGCTCGAAACCATCCTCACCGGTATACCCTGTGCGCGAAAAAAGCATCTCGACTCCGGCGATTTTAGCCTGCGCCGACCAGTAGAAGGGGAGCTTCGGCAGGTCGTAATCGGTCATCTTGGCGAGCACCTTTTCGGCGTCGGGCCCCTGGATAGCCAAAAGTGCGGTCTGGTCGGAGATGTTCTCCAGCTTGACGTCATCGGTTTTGCGAAGCGACGAGAGGTGCGCGAAGTCCTTGTCGATATTGGAAGCGTTGACGACCAGAAAGAAGACGTCGCCTAAGTTGTATACCAGAAGGTCGTCCACGATGCCGCCATGCGGGTAGCACATGCAGGTGTACATGACCTGCCCCTCCGCCAGAGTGTTGACATCGTTTGTGACTGAGCGCTGCACGAACTGCTTGGCTCCAAAACCGCCGACCGTGAACTCGCCCATGTGCGAGAGATCGAAAAGGCCCACGCTTTTGCGCACCCGCTTATGCTCCTCGATTATGGAACGGTATTGTACCGGCATCAGATATCCGGCGAACTCGACAATCTTGGCCCCCAACTTCTCATGAATATTATAAAACGCAGTTCTCTTAGGCATAATTCCTTCTTTCACGACTCAGCCGAACCCAACTCATTTTCATGGCCAATAAGTAGCATAATATCCTGCCGGTAATTTCGCAACGGGAGATGGAAGCACGTAATCGGGCGGCACATTTACGTATCTCAGAAGGGCATCTCAATGAATTGTCCCATATAGGCAATGTGATTGTCGACGCAAATGCTGAAAGTGTAAAAATCCTTAGGATCAGTAATATTAAAATGCTGAACTATGTT
>Ga0315279_10010421_pt1 | contig 10923 bp, 10 predicted proteins | sample YL17G06_20_MG_FD_203694 | JGI IMG/M metagenome (GOLD analysis project Ga0315279, IMG submission 203694) | Sediment microbial communities from Yellowstone Lake, YNP, Wyoming, USA - YL17G06_20 | ecosystem: Environmental > Aquatic > Freshwater > Lake > Sediment | place: USA: Wyoming | collected...
CAATCTGGGATCGGGTGCGCGCGGCAGAACTCGAGGACCTCGGGCCTCAAGGCGCGGGCGGTGGCGCCCGGGTCCCCGGCCCGCAGGATGCGGTCGACCCACCGGGCCACGCGCCGCACCTCGTCTTCCCGGGCGCCTCGCGTCGTGATCGACGGCGTCCCGATGCGGATGCCGGAGGGGTCGAGCGGCAGACGCGGGTCGAACGGAATCACGTTCTTATTGGCCACGATCCCCGCCGCCCCCAGCCACTCCTGGGCCTGACTCCCCGTGAGGCCGCGCGAAGAGAGGTCCACGAGGAACAGGTGCGTGTCGGTGCCGCCCGAGACGAGGCGGTCGCCGAGGCGCGCCATCTCGTCGGCCATCGCGCGGGCGTTGGCGACCACCTGGGCCTGGTACTGCCGGAACTCGCCGGTCATGGCAAGGGCGAAGGCGGCGGCCTTGCCGGCGATGACGTGCATCAGCGGCCCGCCCTGGATGCCCGGGAAGATCGTGCGGTCGATCTCCTTGCCATATTTCTCTTTACATATCACGAGACCGCCGCGCGGGCCGCGCAGGGTCTTGTGCGTCGTGGCCGTGACGAAGTCCGCGACCGGCACGGGGTCGGGATGCTGCCGGCCGACCACGAGGCCGGCGAAGTGGGCCATGTCGATCATCAGGCGCGCCCCGACGTCGCGGGCGATCTCGGCCATCCGGGCGCAGTCGAACGCGCGGGGGTAGGCGCTCGCGCCGCCGACGATCAGCGCCGGCCGCACCTCGCGGGCCTGCTTCGCCAGGGCGTCGTAATCGATCTGCTCGGTCTTGGGGCTCACGCCGTAGTGGACGATGGTGTACAGGCGTCCGCTGAAGTTCGCCTTCTTGCCGTGCGTCAGGTGGCCGCCGTGGGCGAGGTCCATCGAGAGGATCGTGTCGCCCGACCGGAGGATGGAGAAGTAGACGGCCATGTTGGCCTGGCTGCCGCTGTGGGGCTGGACGTTCACGTGCTCGCCGCCGAAGAGTTGCTTGCCGCGCTCGACGGCGAGTTGCTCGACGGCGTCGACGATGCTGCACCCGCCGTACCAGCGATGCCCCGGGTACCCCTCGGCGTACTTGTCGGTCAGGGTGCTGCCGACGGCCTCGCGCACGCTCCGCGGGCAGAAGTTCTCGCTGGCAATGAGGTCGAGGGTCTCCTCCTGCCGGCGGCGCTCGGACTCCAGGAGCTCGGCGAGGACCGGGTCGTCTTTCTTCAGGGCTTCAAAGTTCATCGCTTCCTCGTGTCAGGCGTCCGGGGTGCGTGGTTCCGCCGTATCGTCTCCGTCTGCTCACACACTACCATCCGGCTCGGAACGACTCGAGCACGGTCTCAACGTCGGCCTCGCGCTCGGCAAACGTGGCCGGCGAGGCGGTGGCGGTCACGATGTACGCCCGCTCGCGGGCCAGGACGAGAAGCTGGCGCGCCTTGAGCGGCTCGCCGAGCGACGTCTGCTCGAACGTCATGACCCACGCCATGCGGCCGTCGGCGAGCTTGCGCGACCCTTCGCCGAGCAGCTTGAACCCTTGGAGCGTCCCCAACTGCTGCCGCGAGTGGCGGACCAGTTCCTCGAGCGTGAGGGCCGTGCGGCCGGGTTCCACAAGGACGGTCACGTTCGGCCGCACGGCGCCGGCCGTTTCGGGGCCGAGCACGAAGACATCGGCCAGGCCGCTCGACTCCCGCACCGTCCAGCCCGCCGGCACGTTCATGGCGAAGCGAAGCGGACGATTGACGTAGCCGAGCGTCGCAACGTCGGCGGGCAGGCCGCTTCCGCAGCCGGCCGCAAGGACGGCGAAGGCCAGAAAGATCGTTGCACGCTTGATCATGTTTGCCCGTGTCTCAGGATCTCCCGCCGCTCCCGCGGCGGGCTCGAACGACCCATGCCACGTTCACCATACCACGAACGTATCGAAACTCTTCTTGAACGTCTTCTCGGCGACGGCCATGTCGGGTTCCGGGGCCGTCAGCATCAGGCTGTAGGCCCGGTGCTTCGTGGTCGCCAGGAGCATTTTCTGCACGAGCGGCCTCAGGCCCCGCGGGTTCTTGAGCGTGACCGCCAGGGCTTCGCGCCCGTCGGCCAATTTTGCCTTCTCGGGCGGCGACGCCTCCAGGTCCGACTGGAACTGCTGCGAGTCCTTGATCGCCTGGTCGGCCCAGGCCTCGAGCGTCATGCCTTCGCGGTCGACCACGACCACGTGGGCGACGGGGCCGCCGCGTTTCTGGATCCGGGCCTCCTTTGCCGCCGCGGCGGACGTGTCGGCCTTCGCGGGCGTCTGCTCGATGATCTCGAGGGCCACGTCGCCGCCGAGGTCGCGCCAGGTCCAACCTTCCGGCACGTCGAGGGCGAAGCCGAGGGCCGGCCGCACCACGGTCCGCCCCGTCGCCTGCGGGGGCGGCGCGCTGGAGCACCCGGCGAGACAGAGAAGGCAGGATGTGGCCCCAAGCGCCATGGCGATTCGCGCGAGTGCGTTCACTTGCCGGCTTCCTGCTTCATGCGCTCCAACCCAAGGTAAAGCGGGAACATGGGAAATGTATACTCGTAAACGCCAGCCCGTTTGCGTCGCATGACCCCGAGTTTCACCATGCGGCTGAAGAAGTTGTCGAGAGTCCTCGCGTCCTCACCGGGCAGGGAAGCCTGTAACTTGCGCCGGTGGATCTCGCCTGGGAAGACGGAATCGGCGACGGTATGGAACAGGATTCGCCTGTAGGTTTCGCTTTGGACCTCTCTGTAAACCTGGGGTGAGAAGTACTTCTCCCCAATGCGCCTGGCGGCCGCGAACGAACCGCTCAAGGCATCTTTCTCGACATCAATCTCCTGATCCTTATTCTCCCAGAAGGTGGCGTCGCCAAGCTCGTGCATCATGACGGGGAAGCCCCCGCTGAGCTCGGCCAGGAAGAGGTCGGCGTTGTCGGTCATGGACAAGTTGACGCGGCCGAAGGCATTCTGAAAGAACGCCCTGGAATCCTCGAGAGTCATCGGCTGGAGGAGGATACGTTCGAAGATCCGCCCGACAGATTCGTTGGCCTGGATCAAGTCCGCCAGCCGCTGCTCCAACCCGACAAGGATCAGCAGGACCGGCAGCCGCCTGGCGCCGAGGTCCTCCCAGAAAGTCTTGATGAAATTGGCGAAGTCGGCCTGCGAGGTGATTCCGTTGACCTCGTCCAGGATGATCATGACGCCCTTTTTCCTCTCCTGCATGATCCTCCAGAGGTCGGCGACTACGTCGGGCATGTTCAGGCGGAGGTCCTTCAAGTCTTCGGCGCTTCGTTTGAGCTTGACATTCAGGCGGAAGCCTGGCAGTGGAATGGAGATATCATCGATGTACCGCCCGAGCAGTTGTCTGGCTTTCTCGAGCCGGCTTTCCTCTGTGATGTCGGCGGTCAAGTTCTGCACAATCAGCTTGCAGACGTCCGTTACGTCCTTGCAGGCCCCGCACGTACTGTAGGCGGACATGAACTTGACGTCGGTCGGCACAAGCGCATTGTCCTGAATGACAAGGAACTCCGAAAACCGGGCCAGGGAGCTCTTGCCGAGACCGCGCTCCCCGCAGATGAACACCGCCTGCGGCTTCCCGGCCGCCGTCTGCATGATGCACCGGCGCAGCCTCTGGATCTCTTCGCGCCGGCCGGTGAACATCTCCGGCGGGGCGGGCTGCCCAGGGGTGAAAGGGCTGTTTTCCTTCGGCTGTGCGCTATTGCCCTGGCTCATGGCTCACCTCCTGCCCGGCTTGCGTCCCATCTTATTTCGCCTCCGTCCGCGCGGCGGCGCGGCGATGGAGTTCCGCCTCGATAAACGCGTCCAGTTCGCCGTCCAGCACGTCCTGGGTCTTTGCGGTCTCGTACTCGGTCCGGTGGTCCTTGACGAGCGTGTAGGGCTGGAGGACGTAAGAGCGGATCTGGTTGCCCCAGGCGATCTCGCCCTTCTGCCCGTAGAGCTTGGCGATTTCCTTGTCGCGCTCCTGCTGCTGGAGCCGCTTGAGGCGGGCCCGCAACATCTCCATGGCGGTGGCCCGGTTCTGGTGCTGCGACCGCTCGTTCTGGCACTGAACGATGATGCCGGTCGGCAGGTGGGTGATCCGGACGGCGCTGGAGGTCTTGTTGACGTGCTGGCCGCCCGCGCCGCCCGCGCGGAAGAAGTCGAACTTCAGCTCCTCTTCGTCGATCTCGATCTCGCCCGTGTCGGGGACCTCGGGCAGGCAATCGACGCTGGCGAAGGACGTGTGCCTCCGGGCGGCCGCGTCGAACGGACTGATCCGCACCAGGCGGTGCACGCCCACCTCGGCCGAAAGGTGGCCGTACCCGTACGGCCCGACCACGCGGACGGTGACGCTCCGCAGGCCCGCCTCTTCGCCGTCGACGCTGTCGACGATGGTCATCGACCACCCGGCCCGCTCGATGTACCGCGTGTACATCCTGAGGAGCATGGCGGCCCAGTCGCACGATTCCGTGCCGCCGGCGCCGGCGTGGATCGACAGGTAACAGTTCTTCGGATCGTCCGGGCGCGAGAGCAGGGCCAGGAACTGGAGGCGGTCGAGGCGCTTCTCGGCGTCCGCGAGGTCCTTCGCCGACTGCGCGACGGCCGAGGCATCGTTCTCCTCGGCGGCCAGCTCGGCCATCACGCGGGCGTCGTCGAGCATCCGCGCGATCTCGGCGGCGGGATCGAGGATGGCCTTGAGGCCCTTCAGTTCCTGGACGGTGGCCTGCGCGGCCTCCTGGTCGGCCCAGAAGCCGGGGGCGGCCATCTTCTTCTCGATCTCGGCCAAGGTGTGTTGTTTGCCGGCGACGTCAAAGAGAGTCCCGGAGCGCGGTCAGGCGCTCGCTGAGGGCCTCCAACTTCTCGTGAACGGCGTCTTCCATGGTTTCCGGTCCCACCTTCGGCCGCAATGCCCCTTCGTCCGCGGCCGCGTTCGATGATTATAGGGTGGGAGTGGCAGGAGTCAATTCATTGCCGGACGTATCATTCGAGCCCGCCGCAGAAGCGGCGGGAGACCAGGCCAATTGCGGATTGAACGACGAACGGCGAAAGGCAACAGCCCCCCACATTTAGCCGCCCAGCTTGTCGAAGACTCGCCGTGGCGAGCTGGGCGCGTGTCGGCGCCAGGTATGTGTGGAAAGGCCAGTCCATCACGCCTCATCGCGCCGCATCCGCCAGTAGTCCGTCCCCGACCGGGTCTCGCGGACGAAGCGGTAAACGCCCTTGACCTTCCGGCCGTCGAGCCGCACGGCAACCTCGTCGACGTAGTCGCACGCCGTGCGGCCGGGCTGAGCGGGGCACTCGACCGGGCAGTCCGGCGCGATCCATTCCATCGTGCCGCCGTCGTAAATCTCGCACCAACCGCGCCCGCCGGAGATCTCGCCCTCGTAGTCGAGGTACGCGAGGCGGTGGCTCGGCAGTTGCCGCACCAGGGCGGGGAGGGCGGCCGTATCGTCCGGCGGCGTGTGCGACGAGAACGTCACGAGGGCCTCCCCGCCCTCCAGCATCAGGTCGTAGTGCCAGTCTTCGGCGTCGCGGAAATGTTGTTGAACGACGAAGCGGAGCATGGCGAGCCCCCTCTGGGTGAGGCAAACTGCCTCATTGTACCACGACAGGTGCAATGCTTCGTTGATGACTCAGGAACAACACGCGCCCAGCTCGCCACGGCGAGTCTTCGACAAGCTGGGCGGCTGACTGTGGGCGGCTGTTGCCTTTCACTGTTGCCTTTCGCTGTTGCCTTTGCCTTTCGTCGTTCAATCTGCAATCTCAAATCTGCAATCTGCAATTGTTCCGCCGTTCACTCCGCACTCCGCATTCCGCACTTCGCATTCTTATCGAGCCACCGTTTGAGGCGATTCTTGAGGCCGCGCGAGACGGGCGAGCGGTCGATCTTGGCGATGATCTCCTGCGTCGGGTGCTTGGCGTTCATCATGCTCCTGACGAGGATAAGGCCGAACCAGTAGTTGAGGAGCTCCTGGAGGCCGTAAATGACGAGGCCGATGCCCGCCAGGAGGATGATGCCGCCCCACGTCCCGAGCGTGCCGCCGAGGAGGGCCACCCCGCCGGCCAGCGATCGCGGGCGCTCGGGCAGGCCGTAATCGATGCCGCCGATCAGGTTCTGGCCGCCGCTCAGGAACCAACCCACCAGAAGCGCGCACATCACGAAGGCGATCGCCGTAACGATCGAAAGCGCTCTATCCACAAAGACCTCCCTCAACGACGTCCGACTTCAGTTTATGCCGCGCCTCGTGGAGAGCCAAGCGAAATGCTAAAGGGGCGGCCAAATGGCGACGGCCGTTGCCTTTGCCGTTACCTTTGCCATTGCCGTTCGTCGTTCAATCTGCAATCTCAGATCTGCAATCCGCAATTGTTCCGCCGTTCACTCCACACTCCGCGCGGTCTTTCTTGAAACCGCTCCCGCCGCGGCGCATTAGAATAGGTGACAGCCGCACCGCGACGAAAGGCAGGAAATGGCGGACGCCGTCGCTTGGGAAATCGTCAGACGCGCAGCCGCGGGCGATGCCGGAGCCCGGCACGATCTGGTCGAAGCTACCCTCGACAACCTCTGGGCCCTGGCCCTCCGGCTGACGCGGCGACGCGATGAGGCCGACGATGTGGTGCAGGAAACTTACACGCGCGTGCTGGCCTCGCTCTCCAGCCTGGAGCCGACCGGACGCTTCGAGGGGTACCTCGCCCGCACGGCAACGAACCTCGTGGTGGAGCGCTGGCGGCGCCGCCGCGCCGAGACGCCTCTCACCGACGCCGTCCTCTCCTCCGAGGCCCTCGAGCCTTGGCAGGCCGTCGCCGATCAGGAGGAAGAGCGGCGCCAATTGGCGGCTATCTGGGCTGGCGTGGGCGAGCTGGCGCCGGAGCCGCGGGCGGCGGTGCTGCTTTTCTACGCCCAAGGCGAATCCTGCGAGGGAATCGCCCGAATCCTCGACGCCCCCGTCGGGACCATCAAGACGTGGCTGCATCGGGCCCGCCACCAAGTGCGGCAGAGCGCGGAGGCCCTCCTTCGCACCGAGCCCGCTCTCGACGCAAGACCCTGTGAGGATCTACCATGAGCCCTGAATGCGATCGATTCCAGCACTGGTTGGACGAGGCGCCGAACCTGACGCCGGCGGGCGCCATGGAGGCCCACGCGGCCGCGTGCGAAACGTGTCGCCGGCTCCTTGCCATCGAGATGGGCCTGCGCCGGCTGGGCGGGGACGCCGCCGTGGCCCCCGCCCGGCGCGCGGCCCTGATCGAGCGGATCGCGCCGGCGCGGAAGCGGCAGGCGCGGCCGATCGTCCGGATGCTGCGGTGGTCGTGGCTGGTGGCGGCGGCGGCCGCCGTCGTCGTGGCGGTCGTCCTCCTCTGGCCGGCGCCGGCCCGTCACGCGCCCGTCTCGGTGACGGAGATCTTCGGCGACCTCCTCGGCCCGCTGGCCGAAGCGAAGGCGCCTGACGTCTCGGTGCCCGCCCCCGTCGCCGCCGTCGAAACCGTTGTCAGCGACACCGCCGCCGATCTGCTGGGACTCAACGACGTGTTTGCCGCCGTGTGGGGAGATCTCGAAGGCCCGCTCACGATCGCGCTTGACGCGATGGAAGCGCCGCGGGCCGCGGCGGCCGTTCGGCCGTCCGCCAAAGCGCCTGGCATGAAGTCGGACCGCACCATCAAGGAGAATTGAAATGAAGCTGCTGAGAATCGTCGTACCCGCCCTCGTCCTGCTCGGGATGGCCGGCGCCCTGGGCGCCGCCACGCTGGAGATGGCCAACTTCGCGCCGAAGGACGCGCAAGCCGTCATCGAGACGGACAATGCGGCGGGGCTTCGGCAGACGCTGCTGGAGTCGCGCTTCTGGAAGGCCCTCGAGCAGACCGAGGGCTTCAAGGAATGGCGCGCCAGCCAGCGCTACGCCGAGATGCAGCAGCGCCTCGAGCAGTTCCTCGCCAACCTGGAGATGAGCAGGCAGGAGGCGCTCAAGGCGTACCTCGGCGGCCGAAGCGCCGTCGTTCTCTTGCCGTCGGGCGACGTGAAGAAGCCTTGGGGCGTCATTCTCACCGAGTGCACCTTCGACAATGCCAAGCGCCTCGTCGACGCCTCCGGCGCCCAGGAGGCGACGAAGTATCGTGGTGTTACCATCTACGAGGTCCAGAAGGAGAACCGCCTGGACCGCATGGCCTTCGTCGGCCAGAAGGGCGAGGCGGCCGTCTTCGTGGCCACGAGCGCCGACGGCGACGCCCTCGAGCGCGTCCTCGACGTGATCGTCGGCGGCGGCGGCGCGGCACTCGGCATCGAAGGCCACTTCAGGCAGGCCGTCGACAAGCTGTCGCCCGGCTGGCGCGTCCGGGCCTACGCGGCCGAGGTCCCGCCCCGCAAGAGTCCCGGCGCGGTGGCCATGTATCCGAGCGCGAGCGCCATGCACTTTGAATGGCGGATCGTCAGCGGACAGGGCGACATCAGCATGACGGCCCCGGTGGTCCTGACCGCCCCGGCCGCGCTGCCGCCCACCGCCGTGGCCGCCTTCGCGTCCTCCTTCCACCCGGCGGCCATCTGGAACACTGTGAAGGCCAAGGCCGCCGAACAGGGCGAAGCGGCGCTCGAAAAACTCCGCCGCGGCGAGATGTTTGTCCGCGGCTGGTTCCCCGGCCAGACGACCGACCAGATCGTCGGCGCGTTCGGCCCCGAGGCCGCGATGGCGCTATTGAAGGGCGACAGCGGGGGCCCGCCGGCCATCCTCAGCATGACCCGGATCGCCGACAACGGCGCCGCCGCGCATTCCTTCAAGAACGGCCTGGCGGCCAAGGCGATGCTGCTTTCAGCCCTGGGCGAGCAGAACGCCAACTCGCCGAAGTTGAACGTCCGCGAGGAGGCCCACAAGGGCGTCAACCTGCTGATCATCGAGGCGCCCGGCGTCCTGGAGAAGATGGCGGGCGACTGGGCCAAGGACATCGCCCTGACCGTGGCCGTCACCGATAAGTGGCTCATCGTCGGCACGACGCCGGCCGGCGTCAAGGCGACCATCGACGCGGCCTCGGGCGGGCCCAGCCTGGCCGCCGACGCGAAGGACGCCGTCCCGACGGAAGCGGCCACGCGGTGGGGCATCGTCCAGCCCGCCAGCGGCGCCGACATCGTCCTGTCCATCGTCGAGAAGTTCGCCGGCAAGGCGACCGTCGACCAGGCCAGGAAGCTGACGAACCTGGCGGAAGTGATGAAACTCGTCAAGCGGTTCGTCTGGACCCGCGTCGACGAGCCGACCGTCATCCGCGGCCAGGCCGACGTCCAAGCGATTGAGTAACCCACGTGGCATAGACGTATGTGTCAGACTCGTACAGGCAGCGCGGCGGGCCATGGGGTCCGCCGCGCGGCTTTGGGGGGAAGGGCAAGCTGCTGTGCGCGGTGGGTCTCCTGACCCCTCGCGCAAACGCTGAAGCAGCGCAGCCACATGAGAGGATGCCCGTGAAACGTCTTCGCAGCAACCGCCGCCTGCCGCTGTTCCTCGCGTGTGGACTCATCCTGTCACTCGCCGTCCCCTCAGCGCGCGGCGCGGAGGCGGCCCCGGAGACAGCGGCACCACCGCCCTACAAGCTCGCCGGCGGGCCCTACGAGGTCGAGCAGACGAAGAACCTCGCGCTACACGACCCCAAGCGCGACAAGGACCTCCGCGTCACGGTCACTTACCCGAAAGGCGACGGCCCCTTCCCGACGATCGTCTTCTCGCACGGGGCCGGCGGCGCGGGCGACGCCCGCATGCCGCTCATCCGCTTCTGGGCAAGCCACGGTTACGTGGTCCTGGCGCCGACGCACGCCGATTCCATCGCCCTGCGCCGGGAGAAGGAGCCCGATGTCAACATGGGCGGGACCATCCGCAAGGCGCTGGCCGACGGCGAAGGATGGAAGAACCGTGCGCGGGACATCTCCTTCGTCATCGACTCGCTGGCTGAAATCCAGGAACAGGTCCCGGCCGTCAAGGGGAAGGTCGATGCGAAGCGCCTCGGCGTCGGCGGACACTCCTACGGGGCCTACACGTCGCAGCTTCTCGCCGGGGCCAGGGTCATCATGCCCGGGGCGATTGAAGCCTCAACGCTCGCCGATGAGCGCCCGCGGGCGTTCCTCCTGCTCTCGCCCCAGGGGCGCGGCCAGATGGGCCTGGCGGCGAACTCCTGGGCGAAGATCGCGCGGCCGATGATGGTCATGACCGGCTCGCGCGACCGCGGCGCCACCGGACAGGGGCCGGAGCAGAAACTCGAGCCGTTCAAGTTCGCCCCCGCCGGCGACAAGTACGGCGTCCTCATCCAGGACGCCTACCACATGTCGTTCCTCGGACGCCCCGCCGAGTTGGGCCCCGGCCCGGGGCTTCTCAGCACCCTCACGAGCCCCGGCATCGCCGAGACCGACCAGGCGGCCGTGTTCAACTGCATCAAGGTCGCCACGATCGCCTTCTGGGACGCCTACCTGAAGGACGACGCGAAGGCCAAGGCGTACCTTCAGTCCGACGCCCTGCCGGCGTGGAGCAAGGGGGCGGTGCGGCTGGACCGGAAGTAGAATCGGCGGCCGGGGTCACGCCCGCCGCCGTCGCACGCAAAGGCTGTCACTTGTCCTTTGTCAATTGTCCCTTGTTGTCTTGTCGTTTCTTGTTGTTCGCCGTTGCCTCCGTCCCTTCGTCCCTGGGTGCCTTCGGCCCTTGCCTTCCATTTCGCATCTCGCATTGAAACGCGCCCAGCAAGCTGGGCGGCTAAATGGCGAGCGCCGTTGCCTTTGCCGTTCGTCGTTCAATCTGCAATCTCAGATCTGCAATCTGCAATTGTTCCGCCGCTCAATCTGCAATCTCAAATCTGCAATCTGCAATTGTTCCGCCGTTCAATCTGCAATCTCAAATCTGCAATCTGCAATCGTCAGATTCGGTCGTCGAGCGGGGGCGGCCCCTCGTCCTCTTTCTTGTCGCCCTCCTCCGGGGGCTTC
>Ga0315279_10010422_pt1 | contig 10923 bp, 4 predicted proteins | sample YL17G06_20_MG_FD_203694 | JGI IMG/M metagenome (GOLD analysis project Ga0315279, IMG submission 203694) | Sediment microbial communities from Yellowstone Lake, YNP, Wyoming, USA - YL17G06_20 | ecosystem: Environmental > Aquatic > Freshwater > Lake > Sediment | place: USA: Wyoming | collected...
TCTGTCCAATCGGTTCTCCTTAGAAGTGCTTTCAGACGGAGATATTCCTGATGATATCTCCGATATGGCACATATTCGAAGGACCTGAGAAGTGCATCGCGCATCGGCTTGTATTGGCCCTTCTTCCGATAGTGCTCTACGAGGCGGTCCAGGACCTCTCGTTGGTTATGCTCCCCGTTCACGGCCGTGCTTGCGAGGCTTTCGAGGACCGAGGCATCGCCTTTCTTCGAATAATGATCGAACAGGAATTCGAACAGTTCGTCCAATCGGCCTTCGCCTTTGAGGAGCCCGTCCTCGGCGGTCCGCACCGCCTTGTCGGAATGTCCTCGTTCATTATAGAACTTGACAAGGTCCCAATAGTCCATCCCATAATGCAATCGACCCTGACGGAGGTCGAGATATTCCTTGTCCTTGTGAAGTCGGTCCTTCAGGATCTCCATGGCGAGATGCAGGTTCCAGTCCGATGGATGCTCCCTCAGCCGGACCACAAGATGTTCCCAGTCCCGGTCCTCCTTGCATGTTGCATGGATCAGGGCCATCATCGAATCCTCGAACCCCGAGTTGTGGGTGAAATACTCTTCAAGGATATCGTCGATCAAGCTCAGACGAAGGTCGTGGGGCATGTTACCCTTCTCGGCCAGATCCTGCGCTTTGCCGAGCCATCTATAAGCTTCGGCCTCCTCATCGCGGGGCCCTCCGCCATACTCGTTGAACTTGGAGATTATCGGCCGGGCGTTGTCCCAATATTCGGATACCAATTCCCCGTCGATCCTTGACCTCTTTCCCTTCCCACCGGTGCACTTCCTCGAGCGGTCCCTGAGCCATTCAAGTATGGTCGTGCTTGCGTCCGAGCTTGAGCCATAAAGATGACGGAGAAGGGTCCGAAGTTGCTTTTCCTTGAGGAGCTGTAGCTCGGCTTCAAATCCGTCCTCTGCTTCAGCAATGTGTTGGGGGCCGGGTCGTTTCTTCTTCATGGTCCATCACGCAGAAGCCGTTTCAACGGCATATATAAAATATCAATTTACATATTTGTACAAACTGCCTAGAATATTTCGGGATCAATATGTACGGAATGAATATGTTCGGATAGTATATTTCGGAGTACTGGTGGAATTCACTTTTTTTTGCCGAATATGTTCGACAACAATATGTTCGGACCAAATATGTTCGAAATAAATATGTTCTGAAGAATATGTTCAGAAAAGATATGTTCTTATTAATGAACAGGTCCAAAATCTAATTTCAAGTTCCCATGCCATCCTTGGCAACGACCGTGTGCAAAACAACCCATTCTCTATCTCTTACTTCCCGGCCCTTTTCTTCGGTCCTATTATCAGCCTTTGCCCGTCTATCCTTATATTGACCTCGTCCCCCGGCCTGAACGGGAACTTGGCATCGCGGCACACCTTCGCGGGAACATATATTATGACGAGGTTTTTTGCATGATCGTATATCTTGCCCCTGCCCTCAAGCGCCATCTTGTTCTCCCCTCCGAACATCTCCGAAATCCCAAGCTCTCACAACTCGACCCTTTTTTTCTGAATGAAAAAAATCAGCAAGACTAATTGATATTTTTATCTAATAGGAATTCGCTGAAATAAAAGGACCCGATCTGCTTTATCGGTTTCAGCTCTGCTTGGTTCCCAGACCAATGCTCAAGCCAGACATCATATCTCTCCTCTATCGACTTTAACGCCTCTTTAGCCCTCTTGCGAAGATCCTGGGTGGCCTTCCCACGCAGTACGAACATTATAGTGAGGAAGTTACCATATTCGACCGCGATCTCGAAATTCCCGAAGAAAAGAGTCTTTATCTTGCTGGGGTTCAATTGAGAAAAAGAGTCTTGTACGAAGTGCTGGAGAGCTACCAACATACTACCTAGAATATCTTGGTCCGTACCCTGGCCCTGTGATATTCTTCTCAAAGTCCTTGTGTCACTATAAAGAACACGTCCGTCCGGTAAAGTTATATAAACCTGTTCGAGTTCGAACGCCGCCATCGGTGAGAGTTTCTTGAAGTTCGAGGCATCTAAAAGGACTAGCATGAAAGCCCCAGCAAATAAGAAATAACTATAGAGGAATAGAACATCTGGGATGGAGCCACTAAAGTAGATTCCGAACGATTCGAAAAGGGCGAACAAGATATCCCCGGCGGTAAAGACCAAGATTCCAAGGATTATTAAGAACCAATGATATCGAATCAGGCTTTTCCTAAAAATGATTATCACGAAAACGCACAATGCCACGATTACCATATCAAGGCTGGGATAAGCGATGAGGACCGCCAGACCCAACAATGATTCATCCTCCCCGATCTTAACGGTCGTCATCGAAAGAGGGACCAAGATCAATATCGTTCCGATCAATGTGCCAAAAAATGTGGCCAAATATTGGTTCGGCTGTATAAAATCATCGAACCTTCTGATGATTTGGGTGAGCATTATCGCTAATGGTATGTACCCCATTATCCAGATGAGGTCCGCGATGGATGGGAAGGGTCCTTCTGTCCCCCAAACAAGAATATATGAGGAATTGATAGTCTCTGCTGTGGCGAAGGCGCCTAGAAATAGGGCGGCAAAGCTCAAGGGTTTATAGAATTCGGTGTTCTTGGAGGTATAAAGGGAAACCAATACGATTATGACGCAGGAGATAGCCAATGAAACCGTCATGTAATTTACGACGGTTTCGGCCACAGCGCTTGTAAGGAATAGGGGGATCATGGAAAGCAAAAAGGTGATGGTCAGATAAAAGGACAGGTAGAGGACCCTCGAAGAGGGTAGGAAATTCAGGAACCGCAATAGAGTCCGGGAGAATCGATATTGCATCGGAGAGATGGTGGCAACCTCGTTGGACATGATTATCCCCCTCCTCCTTTCGGAACTCGAATAGAGTTGGAAGTCCTTTTCCGGCCCCGCGAGGGCCTGGATATCCGGCCGCCCTTGTATTGACAGGATGGGCATACTATCTTGCCTTTCTCCGGACCGTCGTCGTTCCACTTGAACATCGTCTTACACCGCGGACATCTTAGGGTCACGGACTCATAGGCCGACATATATGGGCTTTGTTCTTGTATTTCTCTCGCCGGTTCTTTCACCTGTTCTATAGGCTCTGTGACCGTTGGAGCGATAATGTCCTCCTTCTGGATCGAAGGCTTGACCTCGACCGTCTTGGTCTCTTTTTCGTCCATTATAAGTGTCGAGATCGGTTCTTCCTTCTCAGTAGGTTCATCCCTCTGTTCAAGGCCCTCTTCTTCGATCTCGGACCTCTTCTTCATTGATGAGCGTGGGAGTGGCCTTCTGTTCCACCATGTCACAAGAAGTAAGATCGTTTGGACAATTATCACGATCACCATTATCCAGATCGACCAGTAATGGACCGGGTCCGTTGAAACGCGGAAGATGGTCGAAGGCTCCTGGGGAGGTTTGAGCTGGTCTTGGAGCGAGAAGGACTTCTCTGGAGTACCGTCTCCGTTCGTATCCTGGGCCACAAAGACCTGTCCCGCTGTCAGAGGCGTCCAGCTGAGAATCTGGACCGTGGTCCTGGAATCTGCAGGGAGGTCTATCATCTTGCTGGAAAGGTTCGTGCTCGAATTCAGGTCCCAGCGCCTCAGGGTGAACGATATCGATATGTCCTTGCCATGATTCTCGATTGACATGATCGAGGCTTTAGCGTCGATATTCACAAAGAGATCGACATCAGTGCCCTTGTCGCCGGTGATCGAGATGGCCCGTCCCTCGGTCACGCCCGCTGCAAGTACATCGATGTGGAAAGGCTTCGATGGTTTCATTTCGTTCGGGTCCCGGATGACCTCGAATTGGGTTCCATTCACCGACCTGGGGTAATATGTCTCCGCGTCCTGATCTTCCTTTACCCTTAGGACACCGCTAGGCAATGTTGAGATGTTGACGGATTTTGAATCCAGGTCTGTGACCCCATCCGTAAACTTCAGGGTCACAGAGGAGTGGACGTCGATCAGGATGCAATCTGGATCGTACCATCCGAACGGTTCCTGCCAGTACGACCATTTGCCGTAGCAGAGATTATTACGATAACTGGTCTCTCGATAGGGAGGGCTCGTAGGTCCCTGCATAGACACACTAGCCGATTCTATCGCGGGATAGTTACCCCACTTTCCTTTGAAATTGAGCCATTCCGCCTCGGACGGATAAGGCTTACCGGTCTCGCCGAGTGGATGGAGTGTGTATTCGTATCCGATTTCGTTCTTCCCATCAGATGAGTCCAATAGACTGAGATCGCCATTTTTTGGCGGAGTGAGGTAAACGCCATGCCCCCCTTTTGCTATCCAGATCTTCGCGTTGTCCAAGGTAGAGCTGCTTCCAGGGCGCATGGTCCTTGTGACCTTGGTCTCGGGATTGTTGATCGTGTAATAGGCAACGGACGGGTCGATATCATGGACCGAGCCTATTCCGACAAGGGCCCGATACGCTCCGGGGCTCGTCTCGACCCCGATAACCTGGAACATCTCCCAGTCACCTTCATGATTATTGATCTTGTAATTATTGAAAAGATAGAAGAACCAATACTGCACGATGACGAAATTGTAGCGTGTTCCTAGGAAATCATTATTATATTGTGTGAACACCCTGTAATAGACATGCTTCCCTGAACTTGAGATCTGGTTCTGAAGGGCAAGATATTCCTTCATGGTGGTACCTTTTAGGTCGATGACATTGTCTTTATTATTATTGTACCGCAGAGTAGTGGACGTTACATTCTCCGCGATCGTCCCTCCCCAAAAATCGACAAGCTTTGAATTCTTGAGGAAATCGTTGACCTTCATGGGATAGAAGTCCTCGTTGCTTGAGAACACGAGATATGGCTGGAAGGTCTGGGCTATTTTCAGTTCTTTGGCGTCTGAGAGACCGTCCCCGTCGGAATCCTTTTCAGGACCGAGCACGAAATATTCGTAGTTGGAGCTAGGAAACTTAATCTCGATCCCTGAGGCCTTGAAGAAGAACATGTACTTGTGTGATCCGGGGCCTAGACCCTTCACGGTCTTCAGGAACACAAGCCCGGTCTGGATTTCACCTCTCACGGGGTCCATATTATAAGATACATCATCGACGACCACATCCGTGCGTTCGGGATGGTTCCCCTCCTTATCGAGATAGGTTATCTGGAAGACCGCGTCCCCGTTCTCGACCGTGACGAATGGGTCCAATAGCAATGGGTCAGAGTTCTTCTCCTCGGATGGCAGCACATTTATGCTGATCTGAGAGGAATCCTGGCCATTATCCCCAACGGCCTGGCATTTGACCGTATCCTTCCCTTCCCTAAAAGGTGCAATGTAGGTCCAATCCGGACCGGCCCCGGAAATCTCCCCGAAGGTGGCCGAACAGCTTATCTCGAACGGGTCCTCCTCGGGATCAAAGGCTTCGACAGTGATGTGGGATTGTTCTCCGTAATATATCTCCAACAGGTCCGATGTGATGGCTGTGATGCGGGGCGGGTCGTCCACAGCCGCTATCGAGAGGTTCAGGATCCCGTTCACAATGAATGTGCCATCATCGATCCTGAGCCCGATCGTCATCTCGCCGTTCTTGTCCGGTGCTGGCATGAACGTGAGTCTCTCGCCATTCAGTTCTGCCTCACCATAAAGCGTAGGGGTGATACCTAGCACGGACCAAGTAAGAGTATCCCCATCAACATCGCTCGCCCATCCTTTGATGGAGGCTACCAATTGTGTATCCTCTTTGCCTTCGAGCGAGGACGGCAGATTGAAAATAGGCGGGTCAGGCATTGGAATTACATGCACGGTGATGTTCAGCTGGGTCGTGGATTTCCCATCCTTCGCATTGAGAGAGAGCAAACGGTCCCCATTGATGTCCTTCCTTGGCCTCAAGCTCAACTGTCCGCCTGTTATCTTAGCAACGAGTTCGGGTGAGGTGGAGGGGTCGATCTCAAGGGAGACGGGGTCAGAATCAGCGTCCGTCGTGATCCCCGAGACATTTATCTCCAATTGACCATCTTCCATGACCTCGAGGTCCTGATCGAGCAAGAAGACGGGCGGGTCGTTGACAGGGGTTACCGTGATATGGAGATTTTCCGTATCCCTCCCCTTCCCGTCGCTCACCGTTACTGTGATATCGCCCTCTCCGTTCCAATTCTTGGTCAAATGGAAGCCGAGGAACCGGTGGTCCCTGAACGACACGGATACATGCATTGTGCTCGGCACCATGAAGGACCAGGCCAGGTCATCGAGGTCGGTATCGGAATCGGTCACATAGGAATGGAGATCGAGCTCTGGGAGGTATGTGGCGTCCTCGAGGACATCCACTTTTGGCAATGATTGGAGCACAGGGGGGTCTGGAAGGGGTCGGACTATGACGGGTACTTCAACTCCAGCATAATAAATGCCATCGGTGGCTATCAGTTTTATCGTCGTATTACCCGAGAAATTCTTAGCTGGGACCACATTCAGGAAACGTGCATTGGGTCCGGATAGAGAGATGCCGAAGTCCAATGGCCCTGGGTCAGGCATGAAGTAGGAGATGGGATCGCCATCCGCGTCGAATGTATAACCGTCCAGGTCCCAGGTGTTAGAGGTGTCCTCGTCGAGGATGATCTTGGGTATCCCCCTCCATCTCGTTGGGTCCGCCTTCGGGACTATCTGGACCGACACACTCGTCGCGACCGAGAAGATCCCGTCGGTCCCTGAAACGGTCAGGGTCGTGGAACCACTGAAGTTCGGGGCAGGATGTACGAACAGGGTATGATTGCGGGGCCCGGACAATGACAGCCCAAAGCCCTGGGCCGGCTTTCCCATGATGAAGAAGGAGTTATCCTCCAGGTCCGGATCGAAGATCCATTCGTCCAGATCCAGGTCAGTCATGGTGTCCTCCTCTAGAACGACGAAGGGCGACGCCAACCATTTTGGCGGATCGGGGACGGCGTTCACTGTTACGGAGGTGTTGCGGAGACTAGATGATATGCGGTCCGCGACCTTGACCGACACATTGCCTTGCCCAAACCAATCGGGTGCAGGTCTTATCACGAGATGAGAGCCATTAATATAGGCCCCAATTTCCGGGTGGCTCATGCTTTGGACCGAATAGGACAGTTCATTCAGAAAGTTGTCCGAATCATAAACGTAGTCCTTCAGATCGGTCGCGGGGTCGAGGCTCGTGTCCTCCGACAGGGTAAAACCGGGTATGACCGCGATTGTTAGTGGGTCGTTCACCGGTCTGATCACGATGGCGGCATTGACGTTCGAGGATAGCAAACCATCCGAGACCCGGAGTATGAAGTTCGCGGACCCTGAGAAATTGATGGAAGGATTGACGGAAAGTGTGTTCCCCGAGCTCCCAATAAGGGATACCCCGAAGGAGCTCGAAGGAGGGGTCACGAGGAAGAATGATAACGGGTCGTTATCACCATCGAAGGCATAGTCGGTCAAGGATAGGGATAGCTTTGTGTCCTCATCCAACTGGACGATCGGTGTTTTGTTCCATACAGGTCTCCAATTATAATTATCGACCTCGAAGCTGCCATACACATTCGATTGAACAGGGACGGCTCGGCTCTTCCCGTACTCTAAGACCGACATCCTGAACCAGACGTCCTTGTCCTCGATGCCCGAGAGTGAGTTTGCCCCCACGGTCGTGTCCCATGATATAGTGTAAGAGCCGGGGGTCCTTGCCGGGTTGTTCCCTATGGCCTCGGGGGCTATGTTCACCCAATTTTTGCCATCCATCGAATATTGCCAATTGGTGGTGACAAGCTGATCGTTATCTAGATCTGCGGTGGTGAATGATACCACAAGGGTCCCGGTCTTCCCTTTCATTGAAGTTACCTGTATAGTTGGGGGATTCCCCATGACCGTTGTGAATGACCATAGGGGTCCTTTGGTAGTAGCATAACCATCTGAGGCGAATATTTGCCAGTAATATTTTGTCCCCTCGGCCAATGTGCCTGGGTTATAGGATGTGGCCGAGAGCCCGCTCGTTATGCGGCTCAGGGAGGAGGATGTACCGAGAAAGACCGTATAAGTCAGTGCATCCCCTTCCGGGTCCGAACAGCTCCAAGAAAGGGTGATACCGGTGGATATTCCTGTCGCCCCGTTCGATGGGCTCGGGTTGGAGGGTTGTCTCGGTGGATATTCGTAATTTATCGTGAGCTTTGGATGGTCCGATGATGATGAACATTCAATTGAACAAAAATCAATATAGCGATTAACATTCCATGCACCTGCCCAAATTGCCACACCATAATTATTTTGAGAACCATCCACCCAAGATTGTACTAGATTGGTTATTGTCCAAGACACTGTTCCTTTTGAAGATATCGACTGCGTATTTTCTGCAGCAGATTTCCATGTTGCATCATAATTCCAAGATACTGAGGTTTCCGACCAAGAAGATACGATTTGATGGACTCCGTAATTGCCCGAGCCCGATACGCCGGATACCGTCACTGTGATTCTAGCAGATGTAATAATTACCCCAGATGGAATTGAGGATAAATCAAATTCGATCAGAGCAACATTATCATAATTATTTGTAGCGCCTGATAGCATGCCTTGTTGGTGGTTAAGATTAGAATCAGAAAATTTTTCATTGACATATGTATCGGAGCTAGGTTCCAGGGTTTTGGATGTCACACCACCTTTGACTTGATATGATGACAGTGGAACGGTCATCAGAAGAATAATCAACACACAAAGAAGCCGTCGATATGACAAACAAATCCCTCCTAGACCAAATTCCCAATGATTTGGTGATCCGATCCATCCATCATCTGATGACACCAGTCTCGAACATCCATTGATAGATTATATCAAGGGACGATATTTGCGTTTTTATAAGAGGAGATTATCTAGGTGTTAACAATATTATAGACTTACAGCCTAATAAACTTCATCCTGTAGATAGATAGACTAAAGGTAACCCGTTTTGCCATACGATTATATTTTTTTTCTCTCGTATTTTCGCGGGCAGTACACCTGTGAATGTAATAGAAGAGCGTCAGGCCCTCGGAGAGGCCCATGGTGCCGTTCCTGGCGGAGCTCAGGAAGTCGTTGAGCCTCTTCCTGAGGTTGTTGCCATAGCCGATGTACAGAATGCACTGGCCGTCCTCGCCCGCGAGCCTGGGGGATGCCTGAGGCCCGGAGGTGGACGCAGAAGACGGCGGCAGTGCGGGGGGCCTCGGAGGGGTGGGAGATGGTGGTGAAGGCTTGGAAGAGGGGCATTGGCGTCACTTGTTCTTTTTCCTGTCCCGCTTGCCGGGAATTACGCCGTTCAGGGGTGGAGGTTCACCGAATCTCCTGATGTACTTGTCTATCGCCTCAGATTCGGCTTTGTCCAAGTCCCTGACCTCTTTCACGCGAACATCCAGTCGCGCCTGTATCGAGTCCGGCCTTCCGAGCCTCCTTCTGAGGCTCGGGCATTTCTCTAGCAAATAATGGAAGGTCATTGCCTCGGAATGATGCTTGTTGTCCATGATGCCTTTCCGGAAGGCCTTTAATCTTGTTCTAATGGTCTTGGATTGCCCAATCGTCAATATGCCTTCCGTGTCGATGCCATTGAACCTGGGGATCTTAACATATCCCCCATGGCCCTTTTTCTTGAGATGGACCCAGTAGATGTGCTTCTTGTCCGTGTCGACTGTCTCAAGGATGTCTTCTATAGGCTTTGAACGCTTGCGTTTCCTGGGCATTTGAATCATCTTCCTTTAGTCTTCATGTTGCAAGGGGGAGCGCCCCTGCGCTCCCCCGGGGATATCATGATGCCGCCATATCGCGTCATTCCGGCCGTTCGGTGTATTCGGCCTAACTATTGACTTCTGGCATTTATTTTCAATTTTTCCTCATGTTTTCGACGATAACTAGCTTACCGGTGGAAAAATATTCTGTTGCATATGGATTGCAGTTCACGATATAGGGTTTTTTCGTCAGTAGGGAAGGCAAAAAATGAAAGAAATCACAATAACTCAATAGTGAGGCCTATCATGGCACGCCCTACCCCACCCCGAACTCATACCTCACATTCCCCCCGCGCGTCCCGAACACATGCGCCCTCGGTCCGCTGACGCCCTTTATCTTCCTGATCTCGGCCATCGTTCCAACGAACGTGTCATAGTTCGCGTGGCATGATAGAAGGATATGGTCCTCTCCGAACACGAAGTACCAGAACGGCCTCACAACACCTTCGATGCTGTCAATGGCTTTCCTTAGTGCCGCACCATTCTTCTTCTTGGTCCCGTCCCCGGCGAACCTGAGCTTCGTCACCGCCACCAGTTCCATCCCGATGGCCCTGGGGTCCACGAGCGCCGACCGGCCGATTATCCCCTTGCGCCTCAGCATGTGCATCGTCTTTGTGATCGATTGCCGGGTCAGGCCTATCGGCCCGACGAGCGATATGGCCTGCGCCTCAGGCATCGCGATGAGCGTGCTCAGCGCCTTGCGGACGACCTTTCTCCGGACCTCGTAGGGCTCCCCATCGAGCCTTACGGCCGGGTGCCTGTCTGATACGTTGGATCGGAACGCCGTGCTCACGGCGTTCGTGAAATCGAACTCCACGACCCGCTCCCCGTCCCGCAGCACGTAGATGTGATGATGCCATGGACCGCAATGGCGGTCGGACCCGTTCCCGGCGATATTGTCCAGCCTGTCCGCGAAGGTCCGGTAATCCTCGTAGCCCTTATGCACGGCCAGTACGAAACATCCCAGCGGGTCCCGGACCCTGAACACGGCCGCCGTTCCCGGGAGCCCGCCGCCCTGCACATCGGCGTCCCCGAGGTCCGTCCCGGTCATCGATGCGGACAGTAGCGTGTAGCCGAGCCTGTAATAGGCCGGGATGTTGGCCTTCCTGAAGACCCCGCTGGCCCTGAGCCTGTTCTTTATGGACGTGATGGTCGACATCTTGATGCCTATGTTCTCGGAGAGCTCCCGGTCGTTCATCCAGGG
>Ga0315279_10010423_pt1 | contig 10923 bp, 8 predicted proteins | sample YL17G06_20_MG_FD_203694 | JGI IMG/M metagenome (GOLD analysis project Ga0315279, IMG submission 203694) | Sediment microbial communities from Yellowstone Lake, YNP, Wyoming, USA - YL17G06_20 | ecosystem: Environmental > Aquatic > Freshwater > Lake > Sediment | place: USA: Wyoming | collected...
TCCAGTGTCCGAGTTTTCTGTGAATGATCCATCTTCTTCGGCGCAGAGTTCCCTCCACGGATGCCACCCGACTTGTCCCAATGATTCAGTGTCTTTTTATCACTGACACATGTGAGTAGCTAGCTCACATCTTACTGAGGCCCGAAAGGGAGAACAAGTAGAGCCGGAATTGGAAAGTTAATAAACCTTTCAGAGTTCAAGGAGAGCGAATCTCTAGTCGTCGCATATTCGAGCATCGAGAGATGGTGAGGTAATGAGCTTCACAGCGGAAAGGGCGAGGGTCAAACCCTCAGCAACAATGCAGATCTCGGATCAAGTCAAGGCGTTGAAGCGGGCCGGAGAGGACGTGTTAAGTCTCTCGGCCGGCGAGCCGGAGTTCGTAACGCCGGAACACATCCGAGAATATGCAAAGCAGGCCTTGGATGAGGGATACACTTTCTACCCGGATACAGCGGGACTTTGGGAACTCCGCGTGGCAATTGCGGAAAAGCTCCTACGCGACAACAAGATAGATGCGGATCCGGCCTCCGAGATCGTAGTTACAGTAGGCGCCAAGGAAGCCATCTACGCGGCAGTAATGGCAACCATCAGTCCCGGTGACGAGGTAATAGTATCTGATCCCTGTTGGGTGAGCTACGTTCCATGCATTGAGCTCGCTGGAGGTCAGCCGGTAGGTTTCCCTTTGAGTGAGTCGGAGGGATTCCGCATATCACTAGGTCGTCTCGAAAGAATCCTCACAAAAAAGACAAAGATGCTAATACTCAACTCTCCTAACAACCCTACCGGCAGCGTGATGAGCAGGTCCGATCTTGAGGCCGTGGCCGACCTCGCAGAACGCAGAAAGTTCTTAGTCCTATCGGATGAGATCTACGAGAAGATAATCTTTGATGGTGAAAGACACTTCAGCATCGCATCATTTCCCGGGATGAAAGAATATGCGATCACCGTCAACGGTCTATCAAAGGCAATGGCAATGACCGGTTGGCGCTTGCGCTACGTGGTTGCCCCTCGTGATATTACGCGGTGTCTGACCACAATCCACGGGCACTTGCTTACAGGAGCCTGTACTTTCGCGCAGCGAGCTGCTGCGCTTGCCTTAAGAGACGAAAGAACTGAGAAGGTCGTCAAGGAAATGGTTGACGAGTACCAAGTGCGACGCGACATGGTTGTAGGCGAACTGGCGAGGATTGACGGCATATCGTGTTTGTCGCCAAAAGGTACGTTTTACGCCTTTCCAAACATCGCACGCATCGGGTTGAAGTCCCAAGACTTTGCCATGAAACTGCTGGATAGAGGGAAGGTTGCAGTCGTACCAGGTGACGCCTTTGGCGGATGTGGCGAGGGCTTCATCAGAGTCTCATTTGCTGCGTCCAGAGAGAAACTGAAGATCGCCTTGGCGCGCATGAGCGAGGCCATCTCTGAACTTCGTTCTTTGTAGATCAGAGTTTTCTGCGTGTTTTTGTGACCATCGTTCAGTTGCGCATGTGCATTCCCCCATGGTTCACTTGCCACTATGACAACAGGGAAGATTGCTCCAATGAAACCGACCGTTCCTATGATCTTCGGCGAGTTTGATGTCAGCTCCTGTCATCTTCATCGTCTCGGATCAGGAGAGGATGAATAACCTTAATTTTGAGTCAATTTGTGTGTAACGCAAGTACTGAAGCCCCCACGAACCTCAAGGTGTTGCGTCTTGCAGACGAAATACTCTCTTCGATGCATGAAGTGCTCGTCCGACCTCGATCGCGAAAATAGGGCCTCGATTTGCCCGGAATGTGGTGGTGCCCTAGAAACCATCTATGCCTGCGAGAGAGCTCGAGAGACATTCTCGAGGAAGAATCTGAAGAGGCGATCGCTATCTGTCTGGAAGTATATTGAGCTTCTTCCTGTTGACAATCTCAAGCGTGTGGTTACATTAGACGAAGGAGGAACGAGGCTCACACGGGCGATAGCACTCGGGGAAGAGTTGGGCTTAAGCAATTTGTACTTGAAGGATGAAACACGAAACCCAACCGGTTGTTTCAAGGATAGGAAGTCGACCGTCGCGCTTACGAAGGCACTGGAATTCGGGTTTCGCACAGTCACTTGCGCGACCGCGGGCAATGCGGGAGCCTCGGTTGCTGCCTATGCGGCCAAAGCGGGTCTAAGAGCCGTCATTTTCGCTTTCCGCAACATTACGAGAGCTAAACTTGCCAAGCTACTCTCGTATGGCGCCGACGTGCTGATCGTCGACGGCACATCATCGGACGTGAACGATCTCACCTCGGCGGCGTGCAAGAAATATGCATGGCATAACATAGTGGCTGCGTCAAGGTACAACCCGTACGTCAAAGATGGCGCGAAGACAGTGGCGATAGAGGTCTGCGAGCAACTAGAATGGAAGGCACCTGATTGGCTCATAGTTCCTGTTGGAGGCGCGTGTGGACTCGCTTCATGCTGGAAAGGAGTCACAGAACTTCAGCGTATTGGGTTGATTGAAGAGCTACCAAAGATTGTGGGCGTTCAGGGAGCTGGATGTGCGCCGCTGGTGAGAGCATTTGAGCAGAACGCTTCGCCTGACAAGATTGAACGCATTCCCAACGCTCACACGATTGCGCACAGCATTGAAGACGACTATCCACCAGATGGCGGCCAGGCGCTTATCGCCATACGCGAGTCCCACGGGCTAGCATTGGGAGTTCAGGACAATGAGATGCTGTCAGCACAGATGCTGGTCGCAAGGAAAGAAGGTCTATTCGTTGAACCTGCGTCCTCAGCGACTGTGGCGGCGGCAAAGATGCTGCTGGACAGGGGCGTAATAGATCGCAACGATTCGGTGGTCGCAGTTGCTACAGGTCTTGGGCTCAACGAACCTGAGGCGATCTTCAGAAGTGTCCCAGAACCCGCAACAATCAGACCGACGATTCAAGAGCTTGACGCCGCTCTGCGAGGACTGACCTAGATCCTCTACTTCAAGAAGTTGCCACGCCACTCCGACGCTAGACTGGGCTCGAGGTTGCGATTCAAGGAGCAAGAGACCCGTTTTCTGCATTTGTATCGATTCCGAGACGTGCTACACATGGGCTTGAACGGGTTCAGGATGAACAATGATGGGAGTGGTGTGATTTGAACGCATGTATTCGAACTGAAAGCCATCCTTTGTGCATGCCCCACCGGCGTCATGGTTGATGTCTACACAAATCACTGCGATCATGTGATCGAGCTTCTCACGAGTAAGTACTCTCAGAAGAGCTGCCTCGCATGCCTCATTCGGCGAGAACCCATCTTCAACAAGTTCACAGACGCTCTTGGCTAGGCAGTGTCTGAGGTTGGTCTCTGCCAGACCTGTCGATGAGGCCGCGGCGGTCTTAGTAGCGTAAGTTCCCGCCCCGATCACAGACGAATCAGAGACCCGGCCCGGAAGGCGCATTGCCCATCCACTTGTGGAGGTACCCGCCCCGATCTGCCCGTCTTGGTCAGTTGCCACAACACCCACCGTTCCATAAGGATCTTTCAAGAACGCTCTCAAATATCCGGCCAACTTTCTATCGAAGGAAAGCCCCTCGAAATTGGCATCAAAACCCGATAGGTTCCGGAGAACATGTTCCACGGGCATATTGGTTTGCGATGAGAGTATGGCATCCCTCAGCTTCCTCCAAGTGTGAAGTGCCTCAGGCGTCAGGGGATCATACTCGGGAAAGCCACATGTACGAGCGAACTTTCTGGCACCTTCTCCGGAGAGCAGCACATGTGGCGTAAGCTCCATCACTTTCCTCGCAACCGAGATCGGATTCCTTGTCATCTGAAGGCAAGCGACCGCACCCGCTCTCATATTCGTGCCATCCATGATACTAGCATCTAGCTCCAGTACTCCCTCTGCGTTGGGCAACCCTCCTGTGCCAACGCTGTTGACATTAGGATTGTCCTCAACAACACGTACCGCTTCTTCGATGGCATCGAGGGCACTGCTGCCGCTTCTTAGAAGGGCTGCGCCTTTCAGAAGGGCCTGTACACCCCACGGCCAATCAGATGCAATGACAAAGTCCTGCATGTTGATCCATCGACAAAAGCCCCGCTTAAAAATTGATCTCGGACAATGAACGCACTCCCCCGTGTTTTCCCTCATGCCGCGATGATTCAGCTAGGCACGAGCTGAGAGATTATCTGACTGGATACGCTCTTCGGGAGTACCCGATGGTACGTTTTGACCATGATTGGGCAATGCTTTCGGACTTCGGGTCAAGCGATGCTACTTTCTTGAACGTCCTTCCAGCGCAACTGATCCTGAACCTAACGGTATTGAGGCATTTGTAGGTGCTCATCACCGTACCAACACCTCACAGCTCAAGATCGTTCACCAACGCTTGTCCGTCGGAAGTAAGGGGGAGGCAAGATAGGATTGACTTGCATGTTCCTAGCTCAGCTGCTGATGAACGAGGACTTTCGAGAATGATCCTAGGTGCATCTCCGTAGGAACGAGAGAGGCACGAACTTCTGCTCAATAAGCTCACAGCAAACGCAGCGAACTAGAGTAAATGGCACCTGAAGGATGACATGATAGGTTCGAAGAGCCTCCCAACTTCCTCGGAGATTTCTGGTCGCGCGGAAGCATACACTATGTAGTATCTCTGCGAGTCTTCACATTGGACATGCAACGTATATGTTTCTTCAGCAACTCGACGGACTCCGAATGGGAAGAGCCATCGTTCGGAAAACATCTTGGCATGCGTGTATATGGCATCATGATTTTGAATCCTTACGCTTCTGATCTCAGGGGTCCCGTCCAGTTTACGCCCCGTCTCCTTTGCAGTACGTTCAATGCTGGCTGAAGCTTGGGCGGCAGCAGTGGGATACCTTTTCCTTGCTGCTTGCAGGCGTCCCCAGGAGAGAAAGACCTTGAAGCCTTCTTCGAGGTGAAAAGCCACGTCTCCCCTCAGTCTCGTGGACTTGGGGTTCAATTCAAGATATGAGCTTCTCGGATGCTTGGCTGAGAACCCGTAGAGTGCCACGATTTCATACTCCGGTTGTGCAGTCTTCACTTCTGCTTCTGTGGGCTCCGTCACAACTAGCTCTTCGCTATTTGCTTCTTTGCCTATACGGCGGGGACCATTCGCTACTCGCGTCCGAGTGATCCCAAGCGATTTCAGTAACCTGTCAATGAGAGTATCCAAGTTCTTCATGATTACCGCCTGAGGGCAAAATGGGGAGGTTGGATATTACTTGTGCTCCACAATCTAGGCGCTCGACCCAAGTCGCATGAAGCCTTGCCAAGCGTATCTTGTTGGCACTCGCCTGAGCCAACTTGCAGTTCCCTTTTCTTCTTCTCTGATGAGCATCCTGACCCGTGAGCTTAAGAAAACTGGCAGCCTTTGTCTCATGCTCGTCAATGTATATGCTTTCCTAGCCACCGTCGGCTGAGTTAAGTGGCAACAAAGAAAAGCCAGGATTCATGTCGCGTCATCTGGCGTACGATCTCCTCGCGAAAAGTAGGTCGCAGGGTGAAGAAAGCGCGGAGGAGACCCGATCGAATGCAACGACCTCGAGAGAATCGTGGATGGACAACTGGGCTACGGGAAGACCCCGTTCATCGTGACAGAGAAGGTCGAGTGTGAACAATGGGGAAGAAGGGACGATGGGCACATTGGCCTGAAGCCATTCTCGTTGGGATTCGCCCCGATCTCTCGCGCAAGGTGTCACTGCTCCCTGTTCGCTTGGCTCGCCCCCGGTTGATTTCGCACCTAAGGCCGTGCGCTCATCTGGCTTGGTCACCCGCTTTGCGCTTCGCATTCACACTTGTCGAGGGGCTGAATGAGGGCCTCGACCTCCTGCATCCTCCCACAGAGTGAAAGGCCGAATCGTAGCCAGACCAGCGAGGAACAGTCCCAAAGAAACAAACAGTAGCACCACAACCAAGAAGTCCGCGGGCACGCCCCAGAAACCGTAAGCCTGTTCCAGTGCTTCTTCCACTTGAAGGGCATCATCTAGAACTGCTTGACTCACGACGTCTCGAAGACTTGCTAGAATTTGAGCATTAACCCAACTGTGATAACTCATCGTTGCAATACGGCCAAGGGAGAATACAATGTTTCCAGTGATCGCGGCCAGATGCCTTCTTCGTCGATCAATTGAGTGAAGCGTCCACACAGCCACTATCGCGAGGAGCACAACCGCAAAAGTTTCGAAGGCAGCGAGAATCACCAAGTATTCGTAAGCTCTAGCGGACGCCGCAATCTTGCCTGCGACTTCCTCGTACGAGTGTATTGCACCCTCCGACAACTCAAGGCTAGTTGAGTTCTTGACGAAAAGCTGTACAACTCCCACGCACCAAGCCAGCAGGAGAGACACGAGGCCCATTCTCAGGAAAAGATCGTGGTTGCGAGAGTAGTGTAGGTGGGGACTGTTGCGTCCGCATTCGCATGACGACCTGCCTTTCTGATCTCGTGGCATGGCGGCTGTCGAATCTAGTTGGATTGCCCAGTACTTCAGCCTTGAGGTGAACGATCGTGAGATTTTCGGTGTTGCCGAAACCAGTTCGCTTTAAGGTTTTTCCACGGTGAAATTGGCTAGCACTCACTGTTGAGTATTAGGATTGCCGCATCGAACCCTGCAAAGGAGTGGAGAATTCAGAGCCATTGCCGTATCATAGGCCAATCGTGCTGCGTCCACACGATGCGGGCCATTTGACGTCATATCTTTGTGCTCGCGGTGCCAGGTCATAGTGGTCATAGTGCAGGCTCGGATCGCTTAAATAGCAACTTGTCTGGACCGTATTGGCCCATGGAATGGTTTGTACTCTTCTTCATGGCCGGCACGGCTGTCGGCGCGCTCGGGGGTTTCATCAGAGTCTGGATGTGGTTTAGTGGTCAGGAAATCCAGAAGGTCATCAGAGCCCTCAAGTCACTGGCGTCCGGTCCGAAGATCTTTCGCATACTAAACGGCCTTTTCTTCGGGACAGTCCTGAAACAGAAACTTCGTTCGAGAGACCGAATCGTCGGGACACTGAAGGTCGTGTTCATATTATGCTACTTGGGCATAATCATAGCATACCACATCAAGGCGGAGTCCATCCGTGAGATACAAGGCGCTCCTTTTTACATCATCTTCTTCTATGCACCTTTCGCAGACTTCTTTTTCTTCAGGGACATAACGCCCAATACTTTCGGCTTGATCGACGCAGGCTATGCTTTGTTGAATGACACATTCGCAAGCGCCATACTTCTCTTTGACGGGTTTCTGATGTACAGACGATTTGTACTCAAGAAGATACATCTGCAACTGATGGCCCAGGATGTCTTCTGCTATCTAATCGTAGGCATGTGGTTCGTGTTCAGATTTGCGGGCGAGGCTGCCAGCATACTGGCAGCAGCGGTTCCGTCGAAAATAGCCCAATACTGGTTCGTAGGATACGGCTGCTCTCTGATACTGGGAACATTGAATGTTAAGTGGGCCGGGAGTGAGACAATTTTGTGGTCACTGTCAGGGCTGCTTCTCGCTACCCTTGTGGCGTCACTTCCGTTCACAAAGCTTTGGCACTTACTGATTGCACCAATCCAGATTGTGAGGAGATACGTCGTGAGTGAAGGCGACCAATTGCCCTTCGGCAGAGCACTCTCGACTCCCTTTGACCTCAAACTGCTTCTTGAAGCGGAAAGCTTCGACGTGAAGATTGGTGCGAGACAGATTCATGATCTCGACTGGAAACAGAGGATAAGCTTAGACTCGTGTATGGCATGCGGGAGGTGTCAGGACGTTTGTCCCGCGTACGCAGCCGGCAGAGAGCTATCCCCTTCAGAAGTGACAATCGCCTTAGAGAAAGCATTCAAGGATACAATGCTCTCGAGGTTACTGAAAAGGAGGCAAGTCGCATTGCTCGACGACCGGATCAAGGAAAACACCATTTGGGCTTGCACAACGTGTGGAGCCTGCACAAGCGCTTGCCCTGTGGATATATGTCCCCCCGAGTTTCTGATAGAATTCAGGAGAGCTCTGGTCGAGGAGAAAAAGCTCGACAAATCAAAGATTGACGTGCTATCAAACATAGGTGAAAAATCCAATCCATACGGTCTCCCAATTGGAGAACGGAGTGCGTGGGCGAAAGGACTTGAGGTCAAAACACTGAAAGAAGATCCAGATGTGGAGTATCTGTACTGGGTCGGATGCGCTTCTTCGTATGATGACCGAAGTCAGAACATAGCAAAGTCCATTGTGACAATACTGCAGAAGGCTGACGTTCGATTCGGAATACTTGGTACTGAGGAGAAGTGCTGCGGAGAATTAGCGAGGAGAATGGGGGACGAGGGGAGATTTCAGGAGCTTGCCATGACCAACATTGAAACACTCTGCAGGTACAATGTCAAGAAGATCATAGTCAGCTGCCCACACGGTTTCAATACGTTCAAGAACGAGTACCCCCGCTTCGGAGGCCAGTTTGAGGTTGTCCACCATTCCGAGTTCCTCATGAGACTAGTCAAAGAAGGCAGAATCCAATTGGGCAGCCAACTGATTCGAGAGGCTTGCTTCCACGACCCGTGCTACTTAGGGAGGTATAACGGAATATACGATGCTCCGAGGCAGATTCTGAACAACATCCCCGGCCTGAAGCTGACGGAACTGCCAAGAACGGCAAGGAACAGCTTCTGCTGCGGCGGCGGAGGGGGCAACTCTTTCTACGAGGCTCCGGAAAAGGAGAGAATGAGCGTACTAAGAATGCGCGAAGTCCGAGATCTCGGTGTGAACATCGTGGCAGTTGCGTGCCCGTTCTGTATATCGACACTCGAGGACGCTGCAAAAGGACTGGGTCTTCAGGACGCCGTGAGCGTGAAGGACGTCGCTGAGCTCGTCTCAGCCTCGATGATTCCACAGCGGAGGGCAAGCTGAGCACAACTATGACTCAAGGCTCACAGTAGTCGGTTCTGCGATTCCAGACCAGTGCCTCTTTCAACCTGCCAGTGAAGCAAGTCCAAGATGATATTGTTGATATACGTTCTGGAACATACGGATTCGCGCTGTGACCGAGTCAGCATTGATCGAGGGTGCAGCATGTGAGGACAGTCGTATGCGTGAAGTACTCGCTCGATGTGGGCGAGATCAGGACCGATCCGTCCACCCGCAAACCCATCCTTGAGGGAGTTCCAAGGAAGATTAATGACGCTGACAAGAACGCGTTGGAGGAAGCTGCAAGGCTGAAGCAGAAGCACGGGGGAAGCGTCCGTATCGTGTCCTATGGGCCTCTCGAGTCTGGAGCAGTCTTCAATCAGGCCGTGGCCATTGGAGCTGATGAGGCCTATGTAGTCGAGGACTCCCTCGCCGGACAGCTTGACACCGCAGCGACAGCCTTCGTGTTGGCTGCGGCCATTAGGAAACTCGGCGAATATGACCTAGTACTATGCGGCGAAGCAACCATAGATGGATTCTCGTCTCAGGTGGGACCTAGGCTTGCTGAAAGGCTTGGGATACCACAAATATGCTACGCTCGGAAGCTGTCTGTCGAGGATGGCTACGTTGTTGGCGAGAGAGACTTGGAGGACGGCTACGAGACCGTCAGGGCGCCGATGCCTGTCTTGGTCTCGGTCACCATGGAATTGAACATCCCAAGAATGCCGACACTGTTGGAGGTCCTGAGAGCCAAGAAGCAAGTTCACGTCTGGAAACTCGAGGACATAGGCCTATCAAGGGAGAGAATTCAGGAAATATCCAGCATAGCACCTACCGGGCTTCAAGGCACCGTGATGGCCCGCAAGGAGAAAATCATCAAGGACAAACCTGCAACTGATGCAGTCGAGATGATCGTTGAAAAGATGATACAAGACAAGGTCATCACGCCGAGGGCAAGATGAGATTGATGTCTGAACAACCCATAGCGATATTGGTCTTCTCGGAGGACAGAGATACAATGTTGGAGCTTCTAGCGAAAAGCAGAGAGAAGGCTGATGAGACCCACTCAGAGTCGAGTGTTGCCGTCTTGGGAGAGATCACCGAGGACGAAGCTCGCGAGCTCGGATCATGCGGGGCCGACAGGGCCTATTTGATGGAGAGTCAGGATCTTGCGGTCTTCAATGTCGAAATCTACTGCAACGTTCTATCGCAGCTGATCTCTGAGGTGAAGCCCGAGGTGATCCTCGTTGGAGGGACAAGAAGAGGCAGAGAGTTGGCACCAAGGTTGGCCGAGAGACTCGGAATAGGTTGTGTCTCTGAGTGCGTGGATTTCGAGATCGAAGGGAAAGAACGCGTAGTCAAGATGCAGAGGATTGTCTACGGAGGCTTGGCTCTCACCACGTACACCTTCAATAGGAAGCCTGCTTTAGCAACGATTTCGCCGAGCCTGTTCCAGAAGAAGACAGTCAAGGGACGCGAAGTCAAAATCGTCAAGGTTCAAGCCAAACTAGGAACCTCAAAGCTCAGCGTAGCCGAGCTCAGACCCAAAGAACGCTCGAGCAGAAAGCTCGAAGCAGCAAGGGTAGTTGTGGACGCGGGCCGTGGCGTGAAGAAAAGAGAAGATCTCAAACTGCTCGAGGAACTGGCAGAGGTGCTCGGAGGGCAAGTCGCATGCTCAAGGCCACTCGCCGCGGACAAAGGCTGGTTCTCCGACTGGATAGGCATCTCTGGGAAGAAGATCAGATCGGATCTCTGCGTAACTATAGGTGTTTCAGGTTCCATCCAGCACAAGGGCGGCATAAGAGACTCAAAGGCAATACTGGCGATAGACAGCAACCCAGATGCACCGATATTCTCCATGGCCGACTACGGTGTTGTGGGAGACTTGTACGAGGTGGTCCCGGCGCTGATTCAAGCTTTGAAGAAACGGCTGTAACATCTTGACACGAACAGTCTGACACGACTTCCGTGAAGAAGACACCTTAGATCGGATACCTGCATGGCACGTCTCACAGGATCCGGGTTTTCCTGGCGAGAGATGACGTTCCATTTGCTGGAGTGTTCTAACTA
>Ga0315279_10010424_pt1 | contig 10922 bp, 10 predicted proteins | sample YL17G06_20_MG_FD_203694 | JGI IMG/M metagenome (GOLD analysis project Ga0315279, IMG submission 203694) | Sediment microbial communities from Yellowstone Lake, YNP, Wyoming, USA - YL17G06_20 | ecosystem: Environmental > Aquatic > Freshwater > Lake > Sediment | place: USA: Wyoming | collected...
AATATCCAAATATTACATAATATAATATGTAAGCATGCAAAATCAAAGCGAATTTGCTCAAAAATGCAAAAAAAATGATCTCCCTATAGGTTTAATGGAATTTTAAAACAAGTTGCGGAACTGCTGGGTGATGGGGACCGCCCATTACGGCTTCCCCATCAACAGCATCGAACTGTCCGAAAAGAAGGTCCCGGCCACGCAGGCAGTCATGAGGCATGCCAGGGTCGCGGCAAAAAGCGCGCGGAAGCCTACCTCCGAAAGCAGTTTCATCTTCTGCGGCGCAAGCACGGCAAATCCGCCGATGAAGATTGCCATGGATGCCACATGCGCGAACCCGCAAAGGGCATAGGTTGCGATCACGATAGACCGTGGGTGCACTACCGTACCGGCCGCAATGGCCGCCGCCAGATCCTGGTAGGAAGTCACCTCCGTGACAACAAGGCGCTCGCCGATGATCCGCGAAATTGACATCGCATCATCCAGCGGCACGCCGCAGATAAGGGTGAAGGGATAAAAGACATATCCCAGCAGGTTCCGGAATGACCAGTCAACATGAATGCCTGCAATCGCGTTGAATCTGCCGCCGATGCCGCCCAGAATGAGATCGAGCAATGCCACCAGCCCCAGGACGGCAATCAGCAGCGCAACAATCCCCACGATCATTTTGGCGCCGGCCATTGACGCGTTGATGATGGCCTCAAACACGCTGCTTTCTTTTTCATAATGCGGATGAATGGATTTTCCAAGGGTGACCGGCGTCTCATTTTCGGGCAACAGCACTTTGGACACGACAATGGCGGCAGGCGCGGACAACACCGAAGCGGACATAAGGTGCCCGGCGATCATGGGGAACCGGTCGCGCAGGAACAGCACGTACAGCGCCATGACGCTCGACGCCACCGTGGCCATGCCGGCGGTCAACACGGTACATAGCTCCGAGCGCGTCATTTCGTTGATATGCGGCCGGACGGTGAACGCGGATTCCACGCCCACGAATATATTCGCGGCGGTGCAGAGTGATTCGGCGCCCGAGACTTTCATGAGCCGCGTAAAGGTCCAGGCAAAGCCGCGGATCAAAAGCGGCATGATGCCGTAGAAGTAAAGGATGGACATGAGCGCCGAGAAAAAGATGATGGTCGGCAGAGATTGGCAGGCGAGAATAAAGCCCACGGAACCCGGCGTACCGGGTGAAAGGGCCAGAGGCCCAAAGACGAACTTGCCGCCTTCGGTGGCCGGCCCGAGCAGCTTGACGACCAGGTCATTCGCGATAACAAACAGCTTCGATCCCGCCGGCACTGCGAAAATAAAAAGACCAAACAGGAGTTGAAGGCCGATGCCCCAGCCGATCGCATGCCAGTTCATGTTTCTGCGGTCCGTGGAAAAGAGCCACGCAACGCCGGTAAGAATGAAAATCCCCGCAAAACTGACGAAATTGCCGAAGGATATCATTGCCTTTTTCCTTTCGTATCAAGAATTCCGGAAATCCCCCGGGAATAAGGCGATTTTCGCCTGCATTCTGAATTCCGGACGGGACCCCCGGGGGGCTCACGCCCCAACAACCGATCACCTGCCTTCGTCCCGCCTTCGGCGGGACTACGGCGGGCAACTGGCGCAGACCGAACGAAAAAGCGCGGTACTCAGATACCGGTCTCCCCGGTCCGGCAGCAAAACGACAATCGTGCCGCTCTTCATGGTTTTAACGAGCTGGAGGGCCCCGAACACCGCCGCGCCGCTTGACATCCCCACAAACAATCCTTCGCGCTGGGCCAGAAGGCGCGCGGTTTCGAATGCGTCATCGTCATTGACCGTGATCTTCTCGTCAAGCATTGCGGGATTGTAAATGCGCGGGACGATCGCCTCCTGCATGTTTTTAAGGCCCTGGATACGATGGCCAACCGGCGGTTCGACGCCAATAACGCGCGCGGAGGGCTTCTTCTCCTTGAGAAACCGGGAAACCCCCATGAGCGTGCCGGTAGTGCCCATGCCTGCCACGAAGACATCCACCGCGCCGTGCGTCTGCCGCCAGATCTCCGGCCCGGTGGTTTCGTAATGCGCCGCGCAGTTCTGCTCATTGGTAAACTGATCGGGCATGAAGTAGCGATCACCGTCCTGGCTCATGATGGCGTGAGCTTTGCGAATAGCGCCGTCCGTGCCCTCATTCGAAGGCGAAAGTATCACCATGGCGCCGAAAGCCTCAAGGATGCGGCGGCGCTCCAGGCTTACGCATTCGGGCATGACCAGCGTCACCTTGTATCCGCGGGCAGCACCGATCATGGCAACGGCGATCCCCGTATTGCCCGACGTCGGTTCCAGGATGATTTTATCGCGCGTCAATTTTCCCGTGGCTTCGGCGTCCTTGATCATATACCAGGCGGTGCGGTCTTTTACCGACCCGCCGGGATTGGCGCCCTCAAGCTTTGCGAAAATGCGGGCTTTCGAGCCGTTCAGCTTGACCAGCTCTACCATCGGCGTATTGCCGATGGATGCAAGAACGCCTGCGATTTTGGTATTCATGGTGGTCCCGGATCAGAGGTTTCCAATGCGTCGATGAATCAAATGAAAATATATAAAGGTGAAATGTATTTTAATCCCCTTCCCGACCGCCCTGGTCTTAGAGCATGTATGAAAAAGGAGTTGCCATGAGTTCCGAAAGAACTCCGATTGAGATCTATGTTTCGCCCCGGGGAACCGATCATTGGAAAAAGAATTGGACCGGCACGCTGCCCGAGCCCAACGCCGAGGGCACCGATGGTCCGCTTGCCACATTGCGGCATGCGTTGACCGCGGTGCGCGATGCGCGTGACGCCCGGAAATGCAGCGATCCGGCAACCATTTACCTGCGCGGCGGCCGCTATGCGCTCGATCAGGCGCTGGTGCTGCGGCCTCATGACTCAGGCATTCGTTTTGCCGCCTATGGCGACGAAAAGCCGATTATCGATGGCGGCATAAAGATTGAAGGATGGAGCAAGCGGATTGTCGGCGGCGTGACGATGTGGGTTGCGGATGTGAGCGAAATTCTGGAGCGCCGCAACCCGATTCGCCAGATCTTCTCCCACGGCACGAGAGCTGAGCGGACCCGTTCGCCCGAGCAGGGCTATTACCGTATGGAAAGTGTTCCCGGCACGGACCCTGCTTCGACCGAAAACATAGGACCAGCGCAACGAATGCGGTTTGTTGCCGCCGAGGGTCATTTCGGGAACTGGCGGAATTTATCGGACGTCGAGGTGGTAGTGCTGCACTGGTGGGTCGACGAGCGGCGCGCGATTAAATCGTTTGATCCGTCAACACGCATGGTTACCTTTACGGAAGAAATGCGGATGATGCTGGTGGATGACCTGAATCCGGCGTTTGCCCGCTACTATGTCGAGAACGTATTCGAGGCGCTTAATCACCCGGGCCAGTGGTATTTGGATAGAAATGAAAAGCTCGTTTATTATATCCCAAGGCCCGGCGAGTCAATCGAGACCGCTGAAATCTATGCTCCTCGAATTGAACAGCTTGTTAAAATCGAAGGCGCGCCCGAAAAGGAACGGTATGTCAGTGGAATCCGCTTTGAGGGGATCACATTCGAGCATACCGACTGGAGCGAGTACGGGAGGGCGGCGCAGGCCGCCATGGAGATCGGCGCCGCTCTCGTGCTTCAAGGGGCCCATGACTGTTCTTTCCAAGATTGCACCATGCGCCACCTGGGGCTCTGGGCACTCGATATTCGTGAGGGCTGCCGCAATACGCGGATCGAACATAACACAATCACCGATATCGGGGCGGGCGGGGTGCGGGTCACCGGCGCGGGATACTGGGACGAAGCCTCACGCAGGACTTCCAGCACGGTGATCACCGATAACGAGATCTCGTCGCTAGGCCGGATTTACCTGCGCGCAGTGGGAGTGCTCATTGGCGACTCCAGCGGAAACATCGTTGCCCACAACCACATACACGATCTCTTCTACACGGCGATCTCGGTAGGATGGACCTGGGGATTTCGGCCTAATGTGTGTTTTGACAACCGTATCGAAAAAAACCATATCCATACTATTGGTCAAGGTGTTCTTGCCGATATGGGAGGCGTATACCTTTTGGGCGTACAGCCTGGGACGATCGTGCGGGGAAATCTGATTCACGACGTCATCTCGTCGGGATACGGGGGCTGGGGGATCTATCCCGACGAAGGCTGCAGCCATGTCGTGATCGAGGACAATATCGTGTACAATACGTCAAGTCAGAGCTTCCATCTTCACTACGGCCGCGAAAATGCCGTGCGCAATAACATCTGGGCATTCGCAAAAGAAGGCCTGATTGCGATCAGCCGCGGCGCCAGAACGCATCTGCCCGGAAAGTACACCCTTGGTGAAGCCACGATACGTTGTTGTTTCATTTTCGAGCGTAATATCGTGATCACCGACGGTCAGCCGGTGTTCGTGGGCGGGATGGACGACTTGACGGGGAACCTGGAGACCAGGAGTTTTATCAGCGATCTGAATGTATTCTATGATATCGGCAAGCGGCCGCTTTTTGGAGTAAACGCAGGTCACATGATGAGGACCGAGGGGTATCGCGATCGCTTTGCCTGGGAGCAGATTCTGGGATTCGGCTACGACCATCACTCTGTAGTCGGAGATCCGAAGCTTGTTGATATCGGCGGAGACGATTTCACGCTCACGAAAGATTCGCCCGCGCTCGCACTGGGCTTCAAGCCCATCGACGCAAGCGACGTGGGTCCCCGTTCATTGCGGTAAGGGCATTTGCGTATCAAACGTGGGTGTGACGCCGCGATGATTGAGAGCAGGCGCACTGGAAAAATGGATTCCATCAATTATATTAATGGAATGAAAGCGTGCATGAAATCACGACCAATCCACGCATTTCTCGCCGGAATGGTCCTGTCCGTTGCGGCGCAGGCGACATCCCTTCAGGCCATTATCGACTCTGTTTCAGCCCGGATCGATACCATCAATGAGTTCGAATCTGATGTCAAGCTCCGGCGCTATCTCTGAGGGTCGGGCTATCTGAACGGTATCGGTCGATACCACTACGAAAAACCAGAATCCGCTTCGATAGCATTTCATAATACCACGGGCTTGGACACGACGACGCAGTACACCTATTCCGCGTCAACCGCCAGTTCCTGCTCCCAGCAGATCGTCGTGGGCGTGTTGTCCGAGCCGTGGCTCTCCTCCGCGCCGATCAGGCGCTGGACCGATTCAACGGCGTCCATTACCTATGATTCCGCCGGAGTTGTGGTCGTCAATTATTTCGACGGCGTCAATACCTTCATCTATTCCATCGACAAAACCCGCTGGGTAGTGATCGCGCTGCGAAAGAACTCGATATTCATGAGCTACCTGTATGCCGATACCAACGGCTTCTATGTGCTGCGCAAGGCCGCATTCAACGGCGATACGACGCTGGCCGTGGGCGGCGTCGAATTTGTCAACAGCTATATCAATGGTCAACCCATGCTCAGCGCGCGAAATCCGCAATGGTTCCGCGGAATGCTCGGCGTGCGGCTCCAAATGGCGAATATGCGTCAGGACGCTGCGATCTTCGATCTCAACGGCAGGATCGTGATGATGCGGGCGCGCGCCAATCCTTCAACCGGAAGCCTGATTCCGGAAAGCCGCGCGCCGAATTCCGGGCTGTATATCATGCGCCGGAAATCTGAAAACTCCGGAAGCGCCGCGCCAATCACTATTTTCAAATAGCCGGTCCTTCTTCATAGCGGGCCGGCCCCCGTCTTCCGGACAACCGGCCCATGCCCCGAACCTTTTTTCTTGCCCTGTGCACGATCGTGACGGTCGCAGCGCCCATAGTTGCGGGCGAAAGCGTGCAGCAGGTGACGGCACGCAAAGACCGTTGCGTTCGTCAACTTGATCGCGCGGAGCAGCAGATCGAGAAGCTGACGGACGCAACGGAGCGTTTGCGCCGGCTTTCGGCCGCGGCATCAGGCGAAGAACAGGGCCGGATCAGCCGGCGCTACGAGTCCGTTTCCAACACCATCGATTTTTTCCGCCACCGCACCGAACGCGTACGCAACCAGGCCGCACGCATCGATGACCAATTGTCAAACGTGGGGTCATCCCAGATCTGTCCTTCGTGCATCGCGTCCGACGCCGACCTGCTTTGCCGCCAGACCGAAACGCTGCTGGCCGACGCGGCGGACCAGATTTCCCGGACCGCGGAATTCGAGGCGTCGATCAAGGGCGCGGCGCTCGCGGGCTCGGTCATTACCGCAACGCGCGAAAAGCTTGACACAACGCATATCGCCGACGCGGGGAGGGCGGCCGTTCGCGCGGACCTTGCCGCGGCGCGGAAGGCGCTGGACCGCGGCGACGCGTCCGCCGCGCTTTCGGCCGCGCTGCAGGCGGACGTTCGACTGCATGCCGCGCTTAAGGACGCCGCCGCGGCAACCGGCCGGGACCTGCCGGACCGGTTGCGCACCACGCAGGACGAGATATCGCGGCTTACAACCTCGACGGATTCCAGCGGCGACGCCAAAGCCGCCGCCATCGTTGCGCTGGCGCAGGCGCATTGCGATACGGCGCAGCGCCGCAGTGATGCCGGCGATACCGCGGCAGCGCGATCGGAACTTGATCTCGCGGAAAAAATGACCGCCGCGGCTGAAAACCGCATTTCGGGAAAGCGATGATCCGCCAATTCCTCATATCCGGCTGCATTGCGGCCGCTGCGTATGCACAGAATGCCGATTCACTCGCCTGGGCCGGTATTCGGGCGCGATTTACGGCCGCCGATTCGATCCGCAATCCGGCAACGGTCCGCGCTTCGGATGAATTGGCGGCTTCCGGACTTTTCGCCGAAGCCGCGGAAATGCTGCGCGAACTCCCGTCCGTAAACGCACCCGGGGCTATGGCCGCGCCGGCCGACAGCGCCCGACCCCGCCGGATCTCCTGGAATGCGCAGGCGGGCGCGGACTTTTTGCGCGCCGATGACCGCGCCGGCCTGGACACCTCGCGCCAGGAGGTTCGCGATTCGCTCGTGCGCCTGACCCCGTTTGCGGCATATGTCAAGGCCGGGTTCGCATGGCGGCCTTTTCCGCATGCCGCCATGCATCTCTCCCCCACACTCTATCTATCGAGCCAGAAGACGCGCCTCGATGTGACCGGCGATGGCGCCTGGCTCAACGGCGCTCTCTCGGCCGCTCTCTCGTTGCTTGCCGAAAAGCGCCTTGTACGCACCGCGGTGGTATCGGGGACCCAGCCCGGTGATTTTCTCACGGCGGATTCCAGCTATTGGGCAGGAACGCGCGCGGATTCATCGGACATGCTCGAAGCGCGCCTGAAAACCGAATGGACGCCGGTGCACTCGTATGGCCGGCTCTCGCGGATCGTTGTTCCGGCTTCGATCGACCATCAGCAGTATCGCCGCAACACGCCGGGGTACATCTCATCCACCTGGTGGCGCGCGGCCCCGGCCGCGGACCTTGCGTCAGCGGATTCGCGTATGTCAATAGGCCTCTCGGCGCCGGTCGAATTCAGGGACTTCCATGATATCGCGGGTGATGCGATGGACGCTGATTCGTTCGATTATGCCACGGCAAGTCCCGAGGCAGTGGCCGATTTCTTTTCTCCCCGTTGGTCCGCGGGATTGACCGTCGGGTCATTCTTCGAAACCTATCTGCGCCGGGGGGATCCGCGCGACATCCGGCAATTCACCCCCGCGGCGCGCGTGCGCGCGCGCATCAGCGACCGCATCGCGGTGTCTGCAAGGGCCGGCGCCGACTATCAGCACGAGCGCTATGCATATTCATCATCCATCCGCATCGATACCACGGTCGTGCGACCGCCATTTATGATTCCCATGGATAGCGCGTTCCTGCGCACAGTGCACGAAAAATATGAACTGACCGGGCTGCGAATATTCGCCGCGCCTTCGGCCGAATTCGCGCTTTCGCCGCTTCTGATCGCCGGCATCGAGGTCCCGGTCGAAAACGGCGACTATCCGTCGGTCACCGATTCCGCCAATGAAAAAATTGAATACCATTACCTGCGCGAATCATTCTGGAGCGCAAATCCCCGGATATATTTTTCCCTTGCGCATGAAAAGGTTAACGCCCGTATTTCCGTCGGCGGCATGGCGGACAGCATTAAAACCCGGCCGGGGTATACGGTTGTCAGCAGCAGGGGATATGAGGCTGCCCTGTCCGGCGACTGGCAGGTTGTTCGCGCGCTATCGCTTTTTATAACACTCGATTATCAATGGAAACGCTATGCACCCTATAAGCCGTCCAGCCGCAGCACGGGCAATATCGCGCTTTCGGCGGGTGTTCTCTCCCGCTTGTAGCGCCTGCGCGATCGTTCTTATTTTTTCCGCCGCATGCCTGAGCGCGGCGGACAGCGCATCCGCAAAGCTCGTCATCAAATTCTTCGGTTCTCCCACCTGTGGCGAATGCCTGAAGATCAAAGACGAACTGCTCAAGCCGCTATCGGAGAAACACGCGGGAAAACTTGACGTACAGATATTCGATATCGAAAATTCCGCCGATTTCCAGACGCTGGTCGCTCTGGAGGAGAAATACGGCGTCAAAGCCTCTTCGCCGCAGGAGCTTTTCCTGCCCGATACCTATCTCTGCAGCTACGATGACATCATGAAATCCGGGCAGGCGCTGATCGAGCGCGATCTGGCCGATCCCGCGCGTTGGGGCCATGCCGCCGTGGCGGTCGACACGACCAAAGCAGCGCAGACCATCAAGCAGCGTTTCCAGCAATTCGCTTTTGTCCAGATCCTCATCGCCGGTCTGGTGGACGGCGTGAACCCGTGCGCCATCGCCACCATGATATTTCTCGTGTCCTACCTGGCGGTCCAGAAGCGCCGGCGCAACGAAGTGCTGCTTGTGGGCATGTCGTTTACGATTGCGGTCTTTCTCACCTATCTGCTGCTGGGCGTCGGCGCCTTTGAGGCGCTGTCCATTCTCAAGGAATTCCGCTGGATATCGCTGGCCGTCAAATGGGGCGCCGTGGCCTTTGCGGGCGTTGCCGCGCTCGCCTGCTTCCGCGACGCTATCGTCTATCGAAAGACCGGCGACGTCAAAGACATGATCAACCAGCTCCCCAAGGCCCTTAAGCTCCGCATCCACAAAGTGATCTCGGGCCAATTGTCAAGCAGAAGCCTGGTCATCGGCGCCATTGCCATGGGATTTTTGGTGACCCTGCTCGAAGCGGTGTGCACCGGGCAGGTGTATTTGCCGACCATTGTGCTCATGACCCGCCAGCAGGGCCTGCGCCTGAGCGGATGGCTATACCTGATCTTCTACAATTTCCTCTTCATATTGCCCCTGCTGATCGTGATGGTCCTCGCCTATTTCGGCATGACCTGGGACAAGCTGGCGAAGACCACGCAAAAACACATGACGCTGCTCAAGGTGCTGTTGGGATTGATGCTTTTAGGGCTGGCGGTGTTTTTGGGGATATCAGCGTAAATCAGAATATCGAACCCGACTTCGTCCCGCCTCCGGCGGGACTACGCCGGGCAGGCCGCAGAACATTCGAATATCGAAAAACGAAGTTCAAACCACCTGCATTCCACTGCGAAATTCGGCGTTCGACATTCGATATTCTCCGGCGGAAATTGCTGACCGATATCAAGCGGCCTGCTTACCTTCAGAACGTCCCCGCAATAAACCTGGCGCCGAAACCTATGAGCAGAATTCCGCAGATATAAAACACTATCTTCTGAAATACCTTGCCGAAGAACTGCCCGCCTTTGAACGACAGCGCGGAGAGGAACCAGAGCCACCCGAAATCGCACAGCCAATGGACAATTGAGAAAATGATGATGCCCGCGACGCCAAAGGTCCGCGCGGTGGTGATGAGCGTGATGCCCACTGCCGCCCACCAGAGCAGGAAATAAGGATTGCCCGCGCTCAGGAGCATCCCCGCCGCAATCGGGCCATGGCGATCGCTTCGCCCCGACACCATGGGCCGGTCCGCGGTCCGCAGCATGTCGATGCCCATATACAGCAGGAACAGCCCGCCCGCGATCGCGATGCCGATCTTCACATACGGTATCGTCACCACGCGGGCAAAACCGAGGATGAGAAGCGCGATGAGCGGCATCTCGATGATACCGTGCCCCACGGCAATGAGCGCGCCGGCATGCGGCGACCGGCTGCCTTTACCGATCGTAACGGCCGTGACCGGCCCGGGCGCCATGACGCCGGAGAGGGAGATCAGTATTATTTGCAGGAGGAAAAGCAGGAAGGACATCGGGGAGTTCAAGAGTTCGGGAGTTCATGAGTTCACGAGTTCAGCCGCCGTCGTCGCAAAGCAGGACTTCCGCTTTCGCACAGGCTTCGGCAGACAAGTCGGCGTGTCGGGGCCCGCGTCGCAATCCATTCGGCTGCGCCGCCGATCATTCCCCTTTCATCTCAATTCTTTCCTTCTCCCGATTTATAAGCTGTCCTGTTTTGCAGGCGGTGACATCAAAATAATGGTAATGCATCTGGCCTTCTTTTAAGAGCTGTATCTCGACTACGTCGAAGGTCTTGTCGCCCTCTTTCTGCAACGTCTGGCTGTTGACGCGCCAATCCTTGCCCTTTTTGCCATGTTGCGTGCTGATAAACTTATATTCCGCATCCATGATTTCACTCTGGTCCCGGGCATGCAGGATGACCACGGCATCTTCATAGCCATGTCCCCCCTTGGGATCGATGATCTGCACGCGCGTGTTCTCTTTATCGCTTTTGCGGAATTGCTGGTTGCCGGTGCACCCGAAAGCCAGCGCCAACATGAGGACGGACAATGATATTGAAAATCCACGCATAAGCCTCCCCTTTCGAAAATCTTCCTATCGAGGAATATACACTATGCGACATAAATCAAGGTAAATTATCTATGACGCTAAAAAGCGGTTGGATTATTGACGAATGCTTGCATTCTGAAGGATTTTGCGCATCAGCTCTGGAGAAT
>Ga0315279_10010425_pt1 | contig 10922 bp, 7 predicted proteins | sample YL17G06_20_MG_FD_203694 | JGI IMG/M metagenome (GOLD analysis project Ga0315279, IMG submission 203694) | Sediment microbial communities from Yellowstone Lake, YNP, Wyoming, USA - YL17G06_20 | ecosystem: Environmental > Aquatic > Freshwater > Lake > Sediment | place: USA: Wyoming | collected...
GCCGAGTCGCGTTCCGCCGCCGCGACCCGCAACTCGGCCTCCAGCACGCTCCGCTGTTGGGCCATCTGCACGCCGCGCTCCTGGGCGGCGGTGATCTTGTGTGCGTGTTCCCCCAAGGCTTGGGCCGCCTGCTCGCACTCGGCCTCGACGCCCGCAACGTTCTTCCCCTCTTGGGCAATCTGCTGGTCGAGCCGCAAAACGGCGGTTTGCGCCTGCTGGACCTCGGATTCCAGGCCGGCCAACTGGGCCCGCAGGGCCCGCAGCTCGCTCCGGCGGGAGATCAACCCGATCGAGGCGTGCCGCGGCCCGACCACAAGCGTGCCGTCGGCCGAAAGCAGCTCGCCGGCCAGGGTGACGAAGCTCCATCCGGGCCCGGCAGCCTGGGCCCCGGCCAGGGCATGGGAGAGTCTCTCCACGACCCACGTCCGGCCCAAAAGGCGCCGGGCCAGCGGCTCGTACTCCGGCTCAGTCTGGACGAAGCGATCGGCGCGACCCAGCACCCCGGGCTGCCCTCCGAGATCGGCGTCGCCCGCGGCGGGCTGCTCTGCGCGGTCCGGCAGCCATAGGAATCCCACGCGGCCCGTCAGCGGACAGGGCCCGGTCTGGAGATACTCCAGCAGCTCGTTGCCGGGGGCCACCACGACGTGCTGCGCCGTTTCGCCCAAGGCCACCTCGACCAGCGGCGCCGCCTCAACGCTCACCCGAAGCAAATCGGCCACCAGTCCGCGGACCTGGCGCCAGGGCCCGCCCTGGGCGCTGCGGGCCAGGGTCAGGACGTCCTTGACGCCGGGGCTGAGGCCCTCGTAGCGTTTTTCCAGCTCGTCGAGCACGGAGACTCGCTCGGCGACGGCGGCGTGGCGCCGTTGGAGCTCGGCGAGCCCGGTCTGGTGCAGCTCGCGCTCGCGGCCGCACTGGGCGAGGCGGGCCCGGGCGGCGGCGAGCCGCTGGGTTTGGGCCTCCCGTTGTGCGGCCAGCTCGTCGTGCTGGCGGCGCAGAGCGTCGGACTCCTCGGCCAGCGCGGCCAGTTGCTCCTCCAGCTCGGCCAGCCGCCTTTCGGTCCGCTGGCACGTGGATTCGGCCGCAGCCGCCTGGCTCTCCAGGGCGCTAATCTGGTTGCCGAGCGCTGCGGCGGCCCGCATCTGGTCGAAGTGCGCCGCGCGAAGCTGCTGGCCCTCGGACCGCACCTGGTCGAGCCGGGCCATCAGGTCGGTGAGGCATCGTTCGCTCTCCCCGACGCCGCGGGCGATTTGCCGCTGGTGGTCCTCGGCCTGACGGATCGCTTCGGCCGTCTCGCGCAACTGGTGATCCAGGCCGCCGGCGCGTGAGTTCATCGCCGCCAACTGCCGGCGATAGCGTCCGATCTCTTGCTCCAGGTCGCGGCTGCGGGCCCGCTGGTGGTCGACGGTCGATTCGGCGGCGGCGATCCGCTCGCGGTAGCCGGCGGCCTTGGCGTCGGTCTGGCGCATCGCCTCGTGGACGGCGGCGATTCTCGTTTCCGCCTCGAGGAGGCGGGCCTCGGCGGCCTCGGCTTCTGCCCGGGTGTTGTCTCGCTGGGCCTCCAAGGCGGCCAGCTCCGCGTTCGAGGCGTCCAGCTTCTCGGTGAGGCGGCGCCAATCGACCAGGGCGGTTTGGGTCCGGAGTTCCTGGAGGCGGTCCGCGTACTGCTTGTAGCGGCGGGCCTTGCCGGCCTGCATGCGCACGCTGCGGAGGCGGTTCTCGACCTCGTCCACGATGTCCGAGAGCCGAAGGAGGTTCTGTTCCACCCGCTCCAGGCGACGGAGGGCCTCGACCTTCCGGGCCTTGAAGCGGCTGATGCCCGCGGCCTCTTCGAAGATCACCCGGCGATCGCGGGGCGAAGCCTGGAGGAGCACGTCCACCTTGCCCTGCTCGATCACGCTATAGGCCTGGGCCCCCAGGCCGGTGCCGGAAATCAGATCGCGGATGTCGCGGAGCCGGCTGGGCTGGCGATTGATCAGGTACTCCCCCTCGCCGCCGCGGTAGACTCGCCGCGTGATGTGGACCTCGGGGGTGTCGACGGCCAAGAGCCGGTCGGAGTTGTCCAGCGTGAGCGTGATTTCGGCCGCATTCAGCGCGCGGTGGCTGCCGGACCCGTTGAAGATCACGTCCGCCATTTCCTTGCCGCGCAGGCTCTTGACGCTCTGCTCGCCCAGGACCCACTTGATGGCGTCCACCACGTTGGACTTGCCCGAGCCGTTGGGCCCGACGATCACCGTGATCCCCGGGGGGAATTCAAACCGGGTCTTGTCGGCGAAGCTCTTGAAACCGACGAGTTCCAGGGCCTTGAGCATGGCGAAGAGGTGTCCGGGAGCAGGCCGCTACGATCCGCGCCCCGTCATTCTGTCGAAGAAGGCCCTGAAGGGACCGGGCTTCTCGTCTTTCGACGGCCCTTCGGCCTCCGACTCCGCGGCCCCCGCCTCGGCGATGCCGTCCGCCTGGGGCTTGGCCTGGGCGATCCGGTCGTAGGTGCGGCCGGGCTCGGGCAAGGCGTCGACCAGCAGTCGGCTGGTCAAGGCGCCGGCGGTCTTGGCCTGCTGGAGGGCCTGAACGACGTCGGGGTAGGTCCCGCCGAGCTCCACGATCGCGCGGATGACCTCGTCGACGCGGTCCGACACGACCCGTTTCTGGTCGGGTTCGTTGACGGAGAACTTGCTGACCGCGATCTGGCCCGGCTGGGACCCCGTCACCATAATGTGGTTACCCGCCTCCAGCGCCACGGGGGGAACGAGTCGCTGGTCCCGTCCGAACAAGACGATTTCCGCACGGCGGCTCCGGGTGACGTGGATCATGGGCTGGTCGCCCGCGTCCAGGACGTGGTAGTCGAATTGCCCGCCGAGCCGCTCGCCTCGGACCAAGGGGTCCTTGCGGTCCATGGCGGTCAAGGCGCGGAAGGCGCCGTAGCGGGTCTCGGCGCTGGGGACCTTAAGGAGCTCTTGAAGCTGCTCGGTGGCGGCGAAATCGTTCATCAGGCTGAGGGCAGCCAAGGCATAGACGCGGAAGGCGGGCTCGCTGCGCGCGGCCTCACCCAACGCCGGGGCGGCCCTGCTGTCGTCCAAGTAGGCCAGCGACTCGGCCGCGTAGAAGCGGACTTCGGCGTTGTCGGTCTGGATGGCTTTGGCCAGCACCTCGATCGCCGGCCGGCCGGCCGCCTCCAACTGCAGCGCCGCACGGAAGGCGGTGGCGGGGTTGAGCAGCTCCTGCTCGAGGGTCCTCAGCCGTGCGCTCAGCTCGCGCTCCGATTCCCGCAGGACCGTCGAGCGGACCACGGCCAAGTAGCGCGGCACATTGTCCTTGTAGCGGGGATGGATTCTCAGCTCGACGTACTTGTCGGTCTTGGCCTTGGCCACGCCGACCTTGCTCCCTTGCTCGATGAGGTTGAATCGGCGGTTGACGGCGGTTTCAACCGACCTGGCGTTGACGTAGGACTGGCGCCCCTTGCGCAGGGCAAGGCCGACGGGGAGCGATTTCAGCGCTACCCCGCCGCCGAGAATCCGGCCTCGGCCGGCCAACGTCGAGCCGCTCTTCTCGCTGACCGAAGGATCGACCAAGACCGGCCCCTCGGCGACCCCATACGCGTGGCCCTCGTGGATCCGCCAGTCGGACATGAGGGCCAACTGCTTCAGCTCCGTTGCCAGCAGGTAGCCGCCGCGGAGGGTGGTCGTTTCGCTCGCCGGCGGGAGACGGACCTCCACGTCGAACCGGTCTCCTCGCTGGATCCCCGGCCGCAGCACTGCGCGAACCATCACCAGCGAGGCATTCTTGGAGGCCAACAGCGAATTCGGGGACGTGACTCCGCGCTTGTGCATCTCAGCCACCAGCGAATCCCGAAGCGACGACGGTCTGGGGTCGCTCCCCGTACCCTTCAGCCCGGTCACCAAGCCCACGCTCTCGATCGTTATCGGATTCGCGTTAAATGGGGCGGCCAAGTCGCCCACCAGACGCGCTTCCGCCGTCTCGTCCTCCGGCTTTTCCGGGCTTTGCGACGGGAGCACCAAGCCGTGCCATGCCGAGCATCCGCCGGCAATCAGTGCCGCGGACAGAAGAATCGCTGGGAGGGACTTCATGGCAACTCCCCGGGCTTGTCTCGGGCTTCTCGCCAAGGTGAGGATCCTGGGCGACGCCGGCGGCCGACGGGAGCACATTGCACCCGGCCGCGGGGGCGCCCCAGGGACAACGGGACCGACAGAAGAGATAACGTATCCCTACGCGGGCCGGACAATAGTGGCTCCGCCCGAAACGGTCAAGGGGAATCGCGGCCGAAGCAAAACGGGACAGGTACAATTCTGGAAGGATAGGTAGGTTTGCCAACAACGCACCTGGCTCGTAATTCATACGCGTGTGCCACTGCTTGCCGAAAGTCAAGCAGTGCCACCGCAGAGCGACGGGCACTGCTTCTGCGAAGCAGTGGCACACTGCCTTACCCATTTCTCCAAAATCGTACCTGGTCCATTCTGCGTCAGGGGGGATCATACCCACCCGGATTCCACGGGTGGCATCGCAGGATCCTAAGGCCCCCCCGAATGGCACCGCTCAGTGCCCCGTACTTTCGGACCGCTTGGATGAAGTAGTTGCTGCACGTCGGATAGAAGCGGCAGTGACTTCCCAGAAGGGGGCCCACCGTCACCTGGTAGACTCTTGCCAGCGCGATCAGCCCGAGGGCTGGAAGATGGACAATCGAATCGACGAGTCGCCGGAACATGCCTACGACCGTTGGGAAGCCAGCTTGCCAACCGCACGACCCGCAAGACGGACCAGGGACTCCATCAGGCCCGCCAGGTCCGCTGCCGCGTCCCGGCGAGGCACGACCACCAGATCGACTCCCTCGGGCAACTGGAGGAGGCTTAGGCGGAATGCCTCGCGAAGCAATCGCTTCCAGCGGTTTCGCACGACTGCGTTGCCCAGCTTGCGCGACACGGACAAACCCAGCCGGGGGTGGTTCAGGCCATTCTCGTGGACGAACAGAAGCAAGCGGCCGTCCGAAGCCGAGCAGCGGAGCCCAAAGGCCCGTCGGAAGTCGGCATGCCGGCGCACGCGGCACTCGGGCCCCAGCCGCTGATCGGTCATCGCAATCACCATTTCAGGTGGGCGCGAGGGTCTTGTGGGTGACGCTGGTCGATTTGGGCCAGCAGCTCGCGCGTGGCGGGCTCCAGGTCTTTCGGAAGGACGATCTGCACCTCCGCGATCAGGTCCCCGGGCGGACCGGTTTTTGCGGGGATTCCATGCCCTTTGATGCGGAGCTTCGTCCCGCTGGACGTACACGGCGGAACGTGTACCGACACGGTTCCTTTGGGAGTGGGGAGGTCGATCTTCGCCCCGATGGCGGCCTCGCCCAGGGTGACCGGCACGCGAAGCTCAAGGTTGTTGCCGCGGCGCTGAAAGAAGGGATGGGGCTCCACGTGGATCGTCAGAAGCAGGTCGCCGGCCGGCGCCCCGGCTCGTCCCGGCTCACCCTGGCCGCCAAGCCTTAGTCTCTTGCCGTCCTCAATACCCGGGGGAATCTTGATCGAGAGGGTTTCCGGATGCCCAGTCTGCCGGGCAATCGAAAGCTGGACTTCTCCGCCAAGCACTGCGGTGGCAAAAGAGATGGATATCTCGTGGGTCAGGTCGGGCCCCTTGCGCGCGCGGCCGCGAGAGGTCTTGCGCGGGCCGGCGGCCTGCCGAAACTGGTCGAAGAAGGTTTCGAAACCGCCGCCGGGCTCTGCCCCGAATCGCTCGCCGAAGAACTGGCTGAAGTCGATGTCCTCCAGTCCGGGCCCGCCGAACGTGGCCCACTCCGCGCCTCCCGGGCCCGTGCCGCGGCCCCGTCCACCGCGGAATCCGCCCGCTCCCATGGTCTCGAACGAGCTGCCGTAGCGATCGTACATCTCCCGCTTCTGCGGGTCGTTCAGCACGTCGAAGGCGGCTTGGATCTTCTGGAACTTCTTTTTGGCGGTCTTGTCGCCGGGGTTCATGTCCGGGTGGGACTTCCGCGCCAGTTCGCGGTAGGCCTTTTGGATGTCCGCCTGCGAGGCGTTGCGTGGGACCCCCAAGACTTGGTAGTAGTCCTCTGCCATGGCTTGCCGGCCGTCCTTTCGCCTCGATGCCACCAGCGACAAAGCAGGCCCGATCATCATTCTAAACGGGCGCCGCCGCAGGGGCTAGGGTTGGGATTGGGGCGGGGGGCCGTGCTAGACTAGATAGGATGTGCTTCAACGCCTCGACCCGCGTCGTCGGTGCCCAATGCGATCACCAACCTCTCCCCATCCGTCTTGCCGGCGGGTCCCCCCTCGGTTCGCGTCGGCTGTGGCTGCGGCACTGACGGGATTCCTTTTGTCTCCGCCGGCGCAGGCCGCGGAAGGACGACTTGAGATCCGGGTCATCGACAAGGAAAGCCGCAAGCCGGTCGCCTGCCGCATGCACCTGAAGACCGCCAACGGCAGGCCGCGCGTGGTCAAGCAGCTCACCGCCTGGGACGACCATTTCGTCATCCCAGGCAGGGCTCTCCTGCGGCTCCCGCTGGGCAACTATACCTTCGAGCTGGAGCGCGGGCCGGAGTACCCGGTCGTCAGCGGGCGGTTCACGCTCAACAGGGATGCCGACGACTCGAAAGAAATCGAGCTGCCCCGGCACGTGGACATGTCGAGCAAGGGCTGGTGGTCGGGCGACTTGGACGTCCGCCGCCCGCTGCGGGACATCGAGCTGGTGATGGCCGCCGAGGACTTGCACGTGGTGCCGCTGGTGACGTGGTGGAACCGGCCGAGCGAGCGCACGGTCGAGAAGCCCCCGAAAGAGCCGCTGCTGCGCTTCGGCGAGAGCCGGCTTTGCCAGGTGCTGGGAGGGCAACAGGCGCGGCCGGGGGCAACCCTGTCGTACTTCAATCTGCCGGGCCCGATCCGCCTGGGCAGCCCCACCGCCGAGTATCCGCCCACCTCGCAATACGTCGAGCAGGTCCGCAAGCAGCCGGGCGCGTGGATCGACGCCACGCGTCCGTACTGGTGGGACCTGCCGATGCTCGTGGCGCTGGGCCAGGTGGACTCAATCCAGGTGGCCCACGGCGACATGACCCGCGCCAAGCTGCTCTTGCCGCAGCCCGGCGGCAAACCCCGCGACGAAAAGCTCTACGCCAACGTCCGCGGCATCGGCCAGTGGTCGCACGATGCGTACTTCCACTTTCTCAACTGCGGGCTGCGGATCCCACCCAGCGCCGGTAGCGGCTCGGGCGTGAGCCCTAATCCGGCCGGCTACAATCGGGTCTACGTCCACGTCGATGGGCCGCTCAGCTACGAGAAGTGGTGGGAGGGTTTTCGCGCAGGCCGCGTGACTGTGACCAACGGGCCGCTTTTGGAGCCGAGCGTCAACGGGGAGTTGCCGGGCCACGTCTTTGAAGGGCCCGCGGGGCGCCCGGTCGAGTTTGAGATTGCCCTGACGCTCTCGACCCGGGAGCCGATCCACTACTTGGAGATCATCAAGGACGGTCACGTGGAGCACGAGGTCAGCTTCGACGACTACCGGCAAGGAGGCCGGCTGCCCAAGGTCCGCTTTGACCAGAGCGGCTGGTTCCTGGTGCGGGCCGTCGCCAATCTGCCCAATACGTACCGCTTCGCCATGACCGGCCCTTACTACGTCCGGATGGGCGACAGCCCGCGGATCAGCAAGCGTTCGGCCCAGTACCTCCTCAACTGGGTCGAGGAGCGCCTGCGGCAGATCGAGCTGGAGGACCCCGGCGAGCGAGCGGAAGTCCTGCAACTGCACGAGAAGGCCCGGAAGTTTTGGCAGGACCTGGTCTCTAAGGCGAATGCCGCGTGAGCATGGGCCAGGAGGGCAGGCATTCTTGCCTGCCGAGCAGGGTGACGGGGTGAAAGGGTGAGGAGGGCAGGCATTCTTGCCTGCCGAGCAGGGTGACGGGGTGAGGGGGTGAGGGGGTGAAAGGGCATTCCGTATAATGAATCATTGCCGCGTACGAGGCATACAGCCCGACGAGAGACAGGCCCCATGCAGGAACAGTACCGCGTCCGCGTTTCTGACGACCGCCTCGTGTTCAGCGCCGCGCACTTCATCACGATCGGCGCGGACTGCTGCGAGCGGCTTCACGGCCACAACTATCGCGTGGCGGCCGAGGTCTCCGGACCGCTGGACGAGAACCGCTGCGTGGTCGATTTCCTGGTCCTCTGCGAGAACCTCCAAGCGATTCTCCACGAGCTGGACCACCGCGTGCTTCTGCCCACGGAAAGTGCGTCGATCCGGGTGACGGTTGGCGACGAGGAAGTGACGGCCACCTTCGCCCAGCGCCGCTGGGTCTTCCCCCGCGAAGATTGCGCTCTGCTGCCAGTGGCCAATACCACCGCCGAACTGCTGGCCCGGTACGTCGCCGGGCGGCTGCTGGAGCGGCTCGATAGCGGCATCGGATTCCGTCCGGGCATGTTGCGGGTGGAGGTCGAGGAGTCCTTCGGCCAGTCCGCAGTGTGCGAGCTGCAGGGCGGGTGATGGGGGGTAGGTGCCGGTCGCAAAGCGGGCCTCAAGTTGTCGCCCGCGAGTCGCCGATAAGCCCGGCAAACGGCCCATAAAAGGCAATATCGGATCGACGGTTAATCTGCTGCGTTTGCGTTGCCTGAGTAGAATGGGTCGCGTTTGCGCCTGGTGACTCGACCGGCGCGATCCGTAGGTTATGCTTCAGCATAACCCGTTTGACGTACCGCTCATGGGTGCAACCGACCTACGCAAAGCCGCGATCCTCCTGATGAGCCTTCCCCAACAGCAGGGGGCCCAGTTGCTGACCAAGCTGGACCCCAAGCAGGTGGAGGCCGTCTCGATCGAGATCGCCAGACTCGGGTCGGTCGCCGCGGAAGAGCAGCAAACGGCCATCCAGGACTTTGCCAATGCCACCCCAACCGGCCTGACGGGGGGGAGCGGTGGGCTTAACCTGGCGAGGAGCCTCCTGGAGCAGGCCCTCGGCAAGGGCGCCAGCGCCACCTTGGACACCGTGCGCCAGTCGATCGAGGCCCTGCCGTTCGGCTTCCTCCAAAAGGTCGACTCCCAGAACCTGCTCACTTTCATCGTCGACGAGCACCCGCAGACCATCGCCCTGGTCCTCTCCCACGTGCCCCCGCCCCAGGCCGCGGCGATCATCGCCGGGCTCCCCGCCGAGCGCCAGCTCTCCGTGGTCCGGCGGATCGCCACCATGGGGCAGACCAGCCCGGAGATAATCCACGAGGTCGAGAAGGGGCTGGAGCACCGCATGTCGAGCGTGATGAGCCAGCAGTTCGAGAAGACCGGCGGGGTGGCAGCCGTCGCCGAGATCCTCAACGTGGTCGATCGCGCGACCGAGAAGAGCATCCTGGAGAACCTGACCCAGGAGGACGCCGAGCTGGTCGAAGAGATCCGGCGCCTGATGTTCGTGTTCGACGACATCACCAAGTTCAGCGACCGCGACATCCAGTCGATCCTCAAGAACGTGGAGAGCTCGCAGTGGGCCATGGCCCTGAAGGGCGCCAGCGAGGAGCTCAAGCAGAAGATCCTCGGCAACATGTCGAAGCGGGCCGCCACGCTGCTGTTGGAGGAGATGGAGTACCTCGGCCCCGTGCGGGCCTCCAGCGTCGAGCAGGTGCAGCAGCAGATCGTGGACACCATCCGCCGCCTGGAGGATGCCGGCGAGATCACCATCCACGGCGCCGAGGAAGAAGAGCGCTTCGTGCAGTAGGAGGGAACGGGCCTCAACGGCGCCCACATTCGGGGAGGAGGGGAGACGAATCTCACCCGAACTCCAACCCTACTTCCTCTTCGGCGGGACACGGACGGGATAGTCGTCGCAGCCTGGGGGAGCGGCGGGGTCGCCCTGCTCCCAGAAGGCGAAGCCGCCGTCGTCCTTGCCGTTGGGGCCGACGCTGTAGACGACGTAACCGGCGCCGTCCCGCTTGTAGCGGACCGGCCCGCCGGAGAAAGGGTCCTCAGGGATCGCCGGGAGGTACTTCGGCACCAGCGCGGCCAGCTCCGCGGGATAGCCCTTGTGATCGGTACGGTAGGCGCCCAGGGCAAAGACCACGGGGACCATGCTCTCGGTAATCGCGTTTCGGTCTTCCACGACGACGCACGCGGAGACGGCGGGCATCAAGAGGGCCACGAAGATGTGCCCCAACTGCCGCCCCAGCCCGCCACGCAGGGAGCCGGTCGAGGAGATGTTCCCCAGAAGCACTCGTGGGTCTCTGGCCCCGGCGGCGAGCTTCTTCACCTCCCGCTCAAATTCCGCCGCGGCCGCGTCCCGCTCCCTTTGGGTTGGCTTGGAGAGGCCCGCCACGAACCGATCGTACAACTGGTTGCCCATGCGCATCGGCTCGTTCCAGTCGACAAGCACATTGGCCAACCGCTTGGTAAGCCAGTCCCACGTTCCGTTGCGCCTGTCGCCGTCGTCCAATTGAACTAACTCGCCTGGACCCTCGCGCGCAACGGCAGTCACGCAATCGAGGTACGTGCATCGCTCGCCCCAGTTGATCTTATCGACGGCGATCCCCTCGACTGCGATGCCAACGAACAATTCGACCTCGGTCGGTCCCTGACTCAATCGCCCTATCTCGGCCGGGCCCTTGCGCGCGACGACCGTCACGCAATCGAGGTACATGCATCGCTCACCCCAGTTGATTTTATCGGCGACCTTGCCCATGGGCGGGAGGCGGCGGAACTCGGCCGCGAACCGTTGGGCCTGCTCGGCGGTCAGCTTCCCCTCGTGGGCCAGCACCGCGTCGCCGTCAATGGCGATCCCTTCGATTGCGACGCCAACGAGGAATTCGACCAGCGTCGGTCCCTGGCTCACCAGGCGCCCCAAACGATGACATGCCAAGAGGTCTTGCCACGCTTCCTCCACCTTGCCCGAGGCGATGCGGAACATCGCCCGGGCGCGGAGATCGCGGGCGGCTTCGCGCGACTGCTGCGCC
>Ga0315279_10010426_pt1 | contig 10922 bp, 8 predicted proteins | sample YL17G06_20_MG_FD_203694 | JGI IMG/M metagenome (GOLD analysis project Ga0315279, IMG submission 203694) | Sediment microbial communities from Yellowstone Lake, YNP, Wyoming, USA - YL17G06_20 | ecosystem: Environmental > Aquatic > Freshwater > Lake > Sediment | place: USA: Wyoming | collected...
TATGGCAGCGATGAGAAGGGCTTTACGGTCGCGGACCAGAGGTACCAGGGCGTTGTGGGCGTGACCAAGAAGGAGATGGCTGACTGGAACCCGTGGTTTCCCGCAAACTTCATCGCGGAGACCACCTCCACGGAACTGGCGGTGCTTGGCGGCGAGATTGGCCTCCCCGCCGCCAACAAGACCTACTACCGCGTGGTGGCGGTGGATGCGCAGGGCAAGCGCAGCGGGCCGTCCGACTACGCCGTTACCCCACGGCCGGTCATCTACAGCCAGCCGGTGGTGACGGCCCACGTGGGTGCCGAGTACCGCTGCCAAGTGTTTGCCAATCGGTCTTTGGGAGACCTCAGCTCGCGAATGACGGGCGACCAGCAGACCAACGGTTACTTCGATATCGAGAAGCCTCGATTCGCGCTGGCCGAAGGGCCGGCGTGGCTTAAGATCGATGAAACGACCGGCGTGCTCTCGGGTACGCCCGACGTGCCTGGCAGGACGGAGGTGACCGTCACCGTCACCATCGAGCGCCAGGTGCGCAAGCTCGACGAGGCGGTGCTGCGCTGGGGCAATGAGAAGGTCCTTTCTGTGGATACGGAGCGGGTCGGTGTAGCGACCCAGAAGTTCATCATCGACATTATGAGGAGAGAACCATGAGAACGTGTGCATTCGTGTTGGTGCTGACCACAGCTTCGGCGGCGCTTGCCGCCCAGTCACCACAATGGGCGACCAAGGACCTCAAGATCGGCATCATCGGGACCGATACCTCCCACGTGCCGGCGTTTACGCAACAGTTTCAGTCGCACCCGGAATGGCGAATGAAAGTGGTGGCGGCGTTCAAAGGGGGCAGCCCCGATCTGCCGACCAGCGCCGACCGGGTCGAGGGGTTCGCCAAGACGATCCACGAGAAGTACGGCGTGGAGATCGTCGGCAGCATTGACGAGCTTTTGAAGAAGGTGGATGCGGTCCTGCTGGAGAGCGTGGATGGCCGGCCGCACCTGGCGCAGGTCACACCCGTGCTGAAGGCCGGCAAGCGGGTGTTCATTGATAAGCCGCTGGCCGCCAGCTTGGACGACGCCCGCAAGATCGTGCAACTCTCGAAGGAGACGGGCACGCCGTTCTTCAGTTGCTCTTCGTACCGGTTCCATCCGGATATCCCCCGGCTGCGGGACAACCCGGGCATGGGGAAGGTCTCCAAAGTCCAAGCCAGCTCCCCGTTCAGCAAGCTCGAATTCCACCCCGACTTGTACTTCTACGGGATTCATGGGGTCGAGGCCCTGTACGCCGTGATGGGACGCGGATGCGTGAGCGTGTCGCGCAAGGTCGAGAACGGCGCCGACATCACCACCGGCCAATGGAAAGATGGACGGGTCGGCGTCTACTACGGACCGGCCAAGGAGGAGAAGAACGTGCCCGCGCTTCGCGTTTGGGGTACGGAAGGCACTACCCAGTCCAAAGGCGAAGGAGGCTATGACGGTCTTGTGCGGGCGATTGCGGAGTTCTTCCAGACGGGCCGCCCGCCCATCGATCCGGCCGAGACTCTTGAGATCTTTGAATTCATGACGGCAGCCCAACTGAGTAAAGATCGAGGCGGGGCTCCCGTGCCGCTTGCTGAGCTGCGCAAATGAGCCGGTGCCGGGCGATGAGTCTTAGGTCCGTGGGGCGGTGATGAAGGAGAAAACATGAACTGCAAGGAAACATCCCGCCGCGACTTCTTGTTGGGCATTGTGGGAGCGGCGACGCTGATCGGGCCGCGATGGCTCAGGGCCGCTGGTGAGAAGAAGGCGAATATCATCTTCGTCCTCTGCGACGATTTGGCCCAGGGCGACCTGGGCTGCTATGGGCAGAAGCTCATCAAAACCCCGAGACTCGACCGCATGGCCGCCGAGGGCACACGCTTCACGCAGGCGTATTGCGGCACGAGCGTTTGTGCCCCGTCGCGGTCCTCGCTGATGACCGGCCTGCACATGGGCCACTGCCCCATCCGGGCCAACCGCGAGATCCAACCGGAAGGCCAGATGCCGCTGCCGGCCGGCACCGTCACCGTCGCGCAGGTGCTCAAGGACGCCGGGTACGCCACCGCCTGTATTGGCAAGTGGGGCATGGGCATGTTCGACACGACCGGCAGTCCGTTGAAAGTCGGTTTCGACCATTTCTTCGGCTACAATTGCCAGCGTCATGCCCACTCGTACTTTCCCACGTATCTCTACCGCGACGACCAGCGGTTCGAGCTGCCAGGCAACGATGGCCAGGGCGTCGGCAAGATTTACGCTCAGAACCTCATCGCCAACGAGACCCTTGACTGGGTGCGAAAGCAGAAGGACCGGCCGTTCCTTCTCTTCTACTCCGTGACGCTGCCGCACGGCCGGTTCGAGATCGACGATGTCGGCCAGTACGCGGGGACGGACTGGACGCCCGTGCAGAAAAACTACGCGGCGATGGTGTCCCGGCTCGACAGCGACATCGGCCGGCTGTTCGATCTGCTCAAGGAGCTGCAAATCGACGACAACACCATCGTGTTCGTGGCAGGCGATAACGGCTCCTCATTCGCTCCGAACTCGGAGTTGGGCCGGCATTTCAACCAGGCCGGCAATGGCCTGCGCGGCTTCAAACGGACCATGTACGAAGGGGGCCTGCGCCAGGCGGCCATCGTTCGCTGGCCTGGCAAGGTGCCGGCGGGCCGAGTGAGGGATGAGCCGTGGGCGTTCTGGGATTTTCTGCCCACGGCGGCTGAACTGGCCGGGACGAAGCCGCCGGCCTCCTTCAAGCCGGACGGTTTCCCTCTGGTGTCATTCCTGCGGGGCGGCTCGGCACCGAAGCGGGAGTACTTCTACTGGGAACTGCACGAGCAGCAGCGGGCCATCCAGGCTGTCCGATTTGGCGATTGGAAGGCGGTCAGGAACGGGCCCTCCACGCCCATCGAGCTGTATGACCTCAAGACCGATCCCGGCGAGACAAGAGATCTGGCCGGGCAGAAGCCGGATCTGGTGGCGAGAGCGGAAACACTGATGACCAGTGCTCGTACGGACGACCCGAACTGGCCGTTGCGCGATCGGCCGGCGGGCAAGCCGCAACAGAAAAAGCAGAAGAACAAGAAATCGAAGGCAGGTGCTTCATGAAACGACGTGAGTTTCTGATCAGTTCTCTGGCGTTGTGGGCCGGGACGCAGACTCGCTGGGCGAGAGCTGCCGCCAAGGCGGCAAGACCCAATGTCTTGTTCATCGCGGCGGACGATCTGAACCACTGGGTCGGCCACCTCGGGCGCAACCCGCAGACGAAGACGCCCCACATCGACCGCCTGGCGCAGATGGGAGTCACGTTCACCCGCGCCAATTGCGCCGCGCCGGTGTGCAACCCATCCCGGGCCGCGCTGCTGTCCGGTTTGCGTGCGAGCACGACGGGCGTTTATGACAATGGCCAGGACTGGAAGCCGGCCATTCCCAAGGAACAGACGCTCACGACCCAGTTCCTCAAGGCCGGCTACAACGTCTTTGGGGCGGGCAAAATCTACCACAGCAACGACCATCGCCCGGGCGAGTGGACGGAGTATGCCCAAGAGAAGAGCGGCAAGCTCCAGCGGCACCCCTCGGCCAAAGACGACGGCGTGGGCGGCATCAAGTTCTGCCCGCTCGACTGCCGGGACGAGGACATGCCTGATTACGGTTCGGTCAGCTATGGCATCGAGAAGCTCAATCAAAAACATGAAAAGCCGTTCTTTCTGGCCGTCGGCTTGCACAAGCCGCACATGCCGTTCAGCGTGCCGAAGAAGTACTTCGATATGTTCCCGCTCGAGACGATCCAGTTGCCGCCCCATCGTGACGATGACTTGGACGACGTGCCGGCCGCCGGAGTCAAAATGGCTAAGCCGGAGGGGGACCACGCCGCCATTGTCAAGTCGGGCCGCTGGAAGGACGCGGTGCAGGCGTACCTCGCCACCATCGCCTTCTGCGACGCCCAAGTCGGCCGCCTGATCGATGCCTGGCAGAAATCGGCCTATCGGGACAATACGATTGTCTGCTTCTGGGGCGACCACGGCTGGCATCTTGGCGAGAAACTGCACTGGCGCAAATTCGCCCTGTGGGAGGAGGCGGCGCGGACGGTGTTTATCTGGTCGGCCCCCGGTGTGACGAAGCCGGGCGGCGTCTGCGAGCGGCCCGTGGACTTCATGAGCATCTACCCGACGCTGTGCGATCTGGCCGGCGTGCCGACGCCCGCGCACGTCGAGGGTGTGAGTATTCGGCCACTGCTGGAGAACCCGAAGGCAAGCTGGGACCGAGCCGCCGTAACGACGTTCCACAAGGACAATCACAGCATTCGCAGTGAGACCTGGCGGTATATCCGTTATGCGGACGGCAGTGAGGAACTGTACAACCACGACAAAGATCCCTACGAATGGACAAATCTGGCGAAAGACCCGCAGTATGCCTCGGTGAAGGCCGATTTGGCCCGCTTTGCGCCGCAGGTCAACGCCGCCGAGCGCCCTCGTACTCTCGGCGAGGGCGAGAAGGAGAAGGCCGGCGTCGCGCGGAATCCGAAAGCCGGCAAGAAAGCCAAACGCAAGGCAGCAGGTTCGTAGGGGCAGGCCCCCATGCCTGCCCGTCCTTCGAGGGCAACCACAGGGTCGGGTTCCCAAACGCAAAAAGATCGCGTTTGGGGTCCCGGTTGCCCCTACAAACGGATCTGCTCGACGGCATCATCCAGGATGGGTGCGAGGTTCGGCCATTCGAACCGCTTCAGCCGGTCTCGAATCGGCTCGGCTGCCTGAAACAGAGAATCGTTGCTTTCGATGCGGCCGGCGACGTCCGCCAGTCTCTCGGCCAGACCGTTCGCACCGTCTGCGTAGAAGAACCTCTCTGCCGTTGTGTCGTTCTGTAGCTCGAAGACCTCCGGATAGGCGAGCCGTTTGGGGACGAGAGGGTAGGCTCCGGCGCGTGTCGCCTCCACGGCACTGAGGCCGAAGAACTCATGCGTCGCGGTTGAGACGAAGACATCCGCTTGGAGCAGAGCGGCCTCATAGTCGGCCCGGTTTTGCTGATAGCCCCACCGGTCGATGTGAGCGGTGAAGTGCTCACGAGCCTGCGCAAAGACCTCCGGGACCTCCCGGAATTGCGCGCCGATGACACTGATCCGGAAGGGGATCTGCCGGTCTTTGAGCCGCCGAATTGCCTCGAAGAATTCCTCGGGATTCTTGTCGTGCTCCCAGCGGGCGGCCCACAGGATTCGCATGGGGCCCGGTTCTCGACGGCCACGGGGTCCCGACGCGCCGACGCCGGGGGAAAAGACCTTCGCTTTGGTTCCAATCCGGGCAATGGCCTCCACGGGCTGATAATCCGGCATTCGCCGGAGCAGAGCCTCCAGGGCGCCCAGGAACGAGTCTCTGTGAAAGGCGGAGTTGAACCAGACGGCGTTGGCCGCCAGGGCACTGGTCATATTCGTCATGCCAAACTGGTAGTCCCGCTCGTTCTCGGCCCGCACGGGATAGGTCAATTGATTCTCGTGGAAATAGAGGAGACTCGGCAGGTCCCGGATCTCCTTCGGGGCCAATCCGAGGAATTCCGCGAGGTTCAGCATGTCGGAGCAGAATAGCAGGTCCCAGCGCGCCCCTTGCGCGAGCCTGTCACGCGCTTGCCCGGCGAAGGTGACGGCCGCATGCCGCATCCGCCACTTCCATTTGTAGGCGGGCAAGGGCAGAATCGTCCACTCGTGCCGACCGGCCCGCGACCAGCCATCCAGAAAGGCCTGGTGGCTGCCGCCGTAATAAGGCTCAAGAGCCAGAATCCGCATACGATTGACTATTGATGATTGATTATTGATGATTGATTATGACAACGGTGGCCCCGTGCTGCAATAATCATCAATTATCCATCATCCTTCATCAATCAATTACCGCTGATGGTCCGGCCGATCCTCAGAAAAACGGACGTTGGAGGGCGATGGCCTTCTATAGCCGACATGCCCGTGACGAACCTGCACCAATCCGGGATGTATAACCTGATGCTGGAGTGTTGCGTCAGGAGCTTGGGAGGGTACCCAAGTCCATGTCAGCCGGCGTGAGGTTATGGCGAAACGGGTGATCATCTCGGGGGCGGCAGGGTTTATCGGTCGGGCGCTATGCCAGGCGCTGCACGGCGACTACGAGATCATTGCCTTGTCGCGAGATGCGCTGCGGGCCGCCGGTGCGATCGGGGAGTGGGCGATGGTCTCAGAGTGGGATGCGCGGACCGCCGGCGCCTGGGCCCGGCAGGTCGAGGGTGCCCACGCCATCATCAACCTGGCGGGCGAGAGCCTGGCCGGCGGACGTTGGACCCAGACGAGGAGAGCCAGTATCGTGCAGAGCCGGACCAACGGCGCCGGCGCGATTGTCGATGCGGTCAGCGGGGCCAAGGTCAAACCGGCGGTTGTCATCCAAGCCTCGGGGATCGGCTTCTACGGTTTGCGAGGCGATGAGCTGCTGACGGAGGATTCAGGGGTCGGCAGCGGTTTCCTGGCGGACGTGTGCCGCAGGACCGAGTCGATGGCCGCGCGGGTCGAGCGGTCCGGCGTGCGGTACGTGGCGATCCGTTCGGGCCTGGTGTTGGCACGGGAGGGCGGGGCCCTGCCCAGATTCATCACGCCGTATCGATTCTTTCTGGGTGGAATCCTGGGCAGCGGCCGGCAGTGGTTCTCCTGGATCAGCCTGGAAGATGAGATTCGGGCGATTCGATTCCTGATGGAAAATCAAAACCTCCGTGGCGCTTTCAACCTTGCTGCGCCGAATCCGGTCACCATGAGCGAGCTCAGCCGCACGCTGGGGCAGGTGCTTGGGAGGCCCGCTTGGACCAGGGTGCCGGCTTTTGTGCTACGGCTCGTGTTCGGCCAGATGGCTGACGAGTTGCTCCTGGCGAGTCAGAAGGCGATCCCCAAGCGGCTGATGGAGGCAGGTTTTATGTTCCAGTATCCCCAGTTGCAGGCCGCCCTGGAGGCGGCTCTTCGAGGAGAAAACAATGAGCTTGGCTAACTACTTCGAGAACGTCAAAGGGATTGGAATCCTCGGCACGGCCGACGCCGAGGGGAAGGTGGATCTGGCCATCTATGCCCGACCCCACGTCATCGACGAAGAGACCGTGGCTTTCATTATGGGTGACCGCCGAAGCCACAGGAACGTGGCGGCCAACCCTCATGCGGCCTATCTCTTCCTCGAAGACACGGAAGGATACAACGGTCTGCGGATGCACCTGACCAGGACACTTGAGGAGACCGATCCCAAGAAGATCGAGGCGATGCGGCGCAGGAGCCGCGTTGCCGAGGACGGGGTTGCACGGGATGCATTCCTCATATACTTCAAAGTCGACGAGGTCCGTCCGCTGGTCAAAGAGCAATCGGAATCGAACGTGCCTTCTGCTGTGGGCAAGCAGCACTAAGCCCTCCCGTTGCTCCGGGGTCGGGCACATGACGCGGCCCGAAGTTCGCGAGAACGTTGGCATCGCTAACCGGCCCGCCGTCTTTTCGCGTGCTTGGCCGAGTGTCGTGCGGCAATCTGGATTAGCGACAATAGAGCGCTATTCACAGCTTCTTGATTGGGGAAAGCACGCGCAACTTCCGGTTCGAGTACAACAATGTTTGAGGACTCCCGGAGACGCTCCGCATATTTGCCGCGCGCGAACCCCTTGGGAAAGTCCGACCGCTTGTACTCGGCACGCAATTCGTCTTTATCTGCCTGTTTCGCCTTCTTCATACAATTTCCGCTCTCTCTTGTGCGCGCGACGAGCGCTTATGATTCGAATCGTATCATACTCTTCCGCGTGAGCCACCACCAATAGTCGACCTCGGGCCGATACACCGAAGGTGATATATCGATCTTCGGTCACGGAGTGATCCGGATCAGCACCTGTTGTTGCCACGGGGTCACTTACGGCTGTTGCGGCTTCCTCGAATGAGATTTTGTGCTTCCGCAAGTTCAGTCGAGCCTTCTTGGGATCCCATTCGATTCTCATACTCTAATTATATCCCAATTCTTCCATCGGCGCACAACCCTTTGTCATTGGGAAGGGCGCAGCGACGAAGCAATCTCAACCCTACGGGTGGGAGATTGCATCGCTACGCTTGCGATGATATGCCAGATTGTAGTTTTGAGATAGTTTCCAACGCCAGGGAAATCACACGAGTCCATTTCTTGCGTGGGGATGATCTGACGTAAGCGACGCGAAATGAAGCAGTTACGCCGGTTTCGAGGCCCACCGCAGCAAAAATGCCGATAGACGGTCCTTGACAGAGCCATGGGTAATCCGTATAGTGGCGGCTTTGTTTCTGTGATTGTGAACACAAGCACAAGGTCTTCGTATTGGCGTCATGCGGTACCACAAGATTCCAGACGAAACGGTGCGCCGGTTGCCCGTCTATCTGCGGGGACTGATGGTCTCGGCGGATCAGGGGCACGAGCATATTTCGAGCCAACTACTGGCGGACTCCGTGGGTGTGGACGCCTGGCAGATTCGCAAGGATCTCTCATATTTCGGGGACTTTGGCACTCCCGGCGTGGGCTATAACATCGAAAAGCTCGCGCGGGGGATCAAGAAGACCCTGCGGCTGGATGTCATTCGCCGGGCGGCATTGGTTGGCGTAGGCGACCTGGGATCGGCGCTGTTGGCCTACCCGGGCTTCCGCCTGTACGGGTTGGATATCGTGGCGGCCTTCGATGTCGATCCGAACAAGATCGGCAAAGTGGTCAGCGGGGTCGAGATCGAGGACCCGGCGCAGATCGGCGCGCTGCGCCAGCGCGACATCAGTCTGGCGATTGTCGCGGTTCCTCGGCTGGCGGCCCAGGCGACGGTGGATCAGCTGGTGGCGGCCGGGATCCGGGGAATTCTGAATTTCGCGCCCAGTAAAGTCGTCGCGCCCAAGCGGGTCAAGGTCATCACACTCGACATCGCGATGGAGCTGGCCCGCCTGCCGTACTACATTCCGCGCGCCGAGCAGGTGAGCGAATCATAGAGGACCAGGGTGGCGGCGCTGGACGCCGTTGAGTGAAGTATCGTGGGACATGGTTTTTGAGGCTTTTGGAGCCGGGATTCTGCAATGAGTGTAAAGAAGATCGCGAAGAATGATTTTGCGGGCTTTGTCGAGGCCCTGATCCGAACAGAGAACGTCGTCGGGGTTCAGGCCAAGGGCGACCGGTTCGATTTCGCGCCCCTGGAGTCGGCCCGGGACCTGCGGCTGGATTACGACGTGACACTCCAACCGCCCAAGAAGTACTTTCTGCCGCCGGCGGAGGTGCTCCTGACCTATGAGGTCGGCGGTCCCTATCAGTCGCAGCTTGACGGGCAGAAGTTCATTCTGCTCGGCGTGCATCCCTACGACATGGTCGCCATCAACCAGATGGACGAGTTGTTCCAGCAGGATAACTACGATACGCACTACATGACCCGGCGGCAGAACGCGACGATCATTGCCTGCGACGTCGCCCGGCCCTCCGATCACGTGTTCGCCTCTTCGATGGGGACGGCGGTGGTCAAGAAGGGTTATGACATTCTGCTGACCGACATCGGTGCTAGCTACGTGGCCGAGGCCGCGACGCCGAAGGGCGAGCAACTGCTGGCCCAGGCGAACGGGGCGGCGGCCGATGCCCAGGCGTTGAAGAAGCGCGAGGATGTCTGGGCCCGCAACAAGAAATCCCTGAATCGGCACGAGCTCAAGTGCGATCCCGCCTATCTGCCCAAGGTGCTGGCCAAGGCGTACAAGCATCCGGTCTGGGAGGAGAAGGCCAAGACGTGTTTCTCCTGCGGCTCCTGCAACCAGGTCTGCCCGACCTGCTACTGCTTCAATGTCCAGGACGACGTGAACTGGGATCTCAAGACGGGCCAGCGCATGCGCGAATGGGACGGCTGTCTGCTGGACGGCTTCACGAAAGTCGCGCCGGCGCACGAGTTCCGCAAGGCGCGGGCGGACCGGTTCCGGCACCGGCTGTATCGCAAGGCCACCTACGTGCCGCAGAAGATCGGCGGCCAGATCGCCTGCGTCGGCTGCGGCCGCTGTGTCGGCGCGTGCCTGCCCGATATCGCGAATCCCGTGAACATTTACAATCGGCTGATCGACGATCTGGGGATCGGGTAGAAGGATTTGTGATTTATAAAATCATAAATCGTAAATCATAAATCATAGATTCTAAAGGGCTTGACTGATGTGTCAGTGTTGTGCTGAAAAGAAAGATATCTACCTGCCGCAGTTGGCGACGGTCGCGGACATCAGCCAGATGAACGTCACCGAAAAGTACCTGCGGCTGGCGATGGATGACGGCCAGTTCGACTTCATCCCCGGCCAGTTCGTCGAGGTCTCGGTCGCCGGCATCGGCGAGGCCCCGATCACGATCAGCTCGTCGCCGACCCTGGCGGACAGCTTCGAGCTGGTGATTCGCAAGGTCGGTCGCGTCAGCGGCGCCATCCACAACCTCCGGCGCGGCGACAAGGTGGGGATTCGCGGCCCGCTGGGCAAAGGGATCTACCCGGTCGAGGAATCCAAGGGCAGAAATGTGGTCTTCATCTGCGGCGGTATCGGCATGGTCCCCCAGCGGTCGTTCATCAACTACGTGCTGGACAATCGCAGCGACTATGGTGACGTGGCCATCCTCCAGGGGACCAAGTCCTACGATCTGCGGCTGTTCACCTCGGAGATCGAGGCCTGGAGCAAACGCGGCGACGTGCAGATGCTGGAGACGCTCGATGAGGGCGATGCCCGGTGGAAGGGCAACGTGGGCGTCGTGACGAAGCTCGTCTCCAAGGTCGAGACCGACCTGAAGTCGGCGATGATCCTCGTCTGCGGCCCCCCGATCATGTACAAGTTCGTGCTGATGGCCCTGGCCGAGCACGAGGTGCCGCATAAGAACATCTTCCTGAACCTCGAACGGAAAATGAAGTGCGGCGTAGGCAAGTGCGGACACTGCCAGATCAACAACGCGT
>Ga0315279_10010427_pt1 | contig 10921 bp, 10 predicted proteins | sample YL17G06_20_MG_FD_203694 | JGI IMG/M metagenome (GOLD analysis project Ga0315279, IMG submission 203694) | Sediment microbial communities from Yellowstone Lake, YNP, Wyoming, USA - YL17G06_20 | ecosystem: Environmental > Aquatic > Freshwater > Lake > Sediment | place: USA: Wyoming | collected...
AGGACCATATGGTCAATAGTCGCATTCGATTGATCTGCACCTGCATTGGCAATCAAGGTATCATATTTGATAGTCAAAAGAACGCCCTGAACACCCCCTAAAATTTCATCCGCTTCTCGGATTACCACTTCAACAACTCGTGGGTTCATTTGATATTTACTTGCCAGTTCTTCGGCCTTTTCTGAGGGGATAATCTCTTCTAGATTCACAATATTTCCTTCCGCCATTGCAACTGGTGTCTCTGCGATTACTATCACATCACCATTATCAACGGAAACTTTCAATTCTTTAAGTGTTTTATAAAGAATTTCACTTATCGAATCCCCTTTCTTAATAATGGGCGTTTTCAGTCCAATTAGCGTTATTTTCTGCAAAATAATCCCACACATCTAAGCGATTTAATCCAACTAGTTCAATAATATATAAAATATCTTTCAATATTAACTTTTGATATCCACTTTTTATTCCTTTCCAATTAGAAATTTAAAGAATCATCCCTCTTTCGAAAGAGCTTGGCGCAATGATTCAGAAATTCTTATTATATCGCAAGTAATGCCCACATCATGGGTCCTGATAATATGAGCCCCATTATAGACCGCAATTGCAGTCGCCGCAAGACTTCCAATTAATCGATCGGCAGGTTTTGGTTTCTGTAAAATTTCGCCAATAAATGATTTTCTAGAAATTCCAACTAGAATTGGGCTTTCAAGCTCTCGTAAACGCTTTAATTGGTTAATTATTTTTAAGTTATGATCGGGGAGTTTAGTGCTAACCCATTTTCCAATTCCTGGATCCACAATAATTTTACTGGAATCAATTCCAAAGTCAGTTGCATAACTTATAGATTTATGGAGCGCATCCAGAATTTCCGAAATTGTTAGACAATCGCCAGGAACCTTTTTCGTCGCCATTATTATAATTGGACAGTCATAATCCTTTAAAGGCGCAATTATTTTCGGGTCTGTTTTCAATCCGCTCACATCGTTTATAATATGACACCCCATCTTTAATGCTTCCTCAGCTACTGCTGTATATTGCGTATCTACAGAAATCGGAATTGAAATTTCATTTAGAAGTGCCTTTAAAATCGGTAAAACGCGTTCTTTTTCTGTTGATATTGAAATCGATTCAACACCAGGCGCGGTCGATCTTCCACCTATGTCAATAATATCACAGCCTTCCCCCATCATCTCCACTGCTTTTGTAATAACCTCCTCACTTTTTAAAAAGACCGAACCCTCATAAAAAGACTCCGGACTGAGGTTAATAATTCCCATAATCCGTACTGGGTGCTGATCACCGATTGGAATTCCAGCAATTGTAGTATTAATTTCCATGCAAACAAAATTAAATCAATATCTAAATAAAAATGTTATTTCAGGGGAAAATATGTAAAAATGCAGATTAGGAAAGAAATCATTCAAAATGTGCGCAATGTTTTTTCTAGATACAGTTTAATAAAAGTGGTTTTCAATTGGTGTTCATTTTGTAATTGCTGCTGAATATCTTTCATATATTTATTTTTATAAAAACATGAACCGCTCTTATCTTGGCATACATCACAAAAAGGTTCTCCTTTTATACACTTATCTTGCGTGCAGCCAATAATTTTATCCAATTCCGTGTAGAATATGATACTTTCCATAGAGCTATCTCAACCTAAAGTCATATCTGATAATGACTATCCTCTCCTAATATCCCATAAAAAAAGTCAAGAATATGCTCGTATTATTCTTGGTTATGATTTTTATATAAATAAGAAAAGGTTAAAATAAAAAAATTTTATATAGGTTGGTTGGAATGGGTAAAGAAACGCAAGGAGAACTAAAAGAAAAGCAGGAGCAAGAGAGAGAGCCGAAAGAGGAACAATACCAAGAAGAAAAACCCTTCACCTTTAGTTATACTTATTTTATTGGATTATTTTTTCTAATGACTTGGGTTAGTTTATTTCCTTCAGTTGTTGCAGGTTATTTTTATTTTTATTATTTTCCATTTTCATTATCACCTCTCAATTTATTATTGTTAATTCCATTGTTTTTTTTATTATATGGAATTGCTCTATTCACTTCGTTAGTTGCCGTAAAAATAGGAATTTGGATTGTACATAAACGAATCACTTATCCAGAACTTGGGACGTATCGTTTATCAATGGATGAGCCGCAAACCCGTGCCTTTATAGTAAAGGGGAACGTTAAAAATTTCGCTAGATGGCTTTTCTACTTTTTTCGGTTGAACCTTTTACGTGCGTTCTGGTTGCGCCGTATGGGTATTAAAGTTGGAAAGAACGTGAAGTTAGGAAAACATGTCGAAGATGATGACTTTATTGAAATTGGAGATAATAACTACATGGCCAAGAATACCGTTATAACTGGCCATCAAATAAACCAAACAACCTTAACTCTTTGTAGAATGATTATTGGAAAAAACTGCATTTTTGAATTGGCTTCGGGATCTGGGGGCGGAATTATTGGCGATAATTCTATTTTCACACCTGTAACGTCTGGAATGAAGGGTTTAATATGTCGCGGAAATGCCCTCTACCATGGGATTCCGTGCAAAAAAATTGGTGAGTATTCAGATTTGTCTCCAGAAGCCATAGAAGAAAAAAAGCGAAATATTAAAAAAATAGATAAAAAGGATTTCATTAAAGAGAAAAACGCCCCAATTAAAATAAATGAAATTAAATTATTTATCATAAAAATTGTTATCGTTATTGGAGGGTGTCTGTTTGCCCTATTATTTATCTATTTGTATATCTTGTTCTTCCAAACCTTCTATTCACCAACTAATCATCTCTTAAATATTTTAATTTTAACTCCCGTGCCGATATTATTTCTAATCATGTTGGGCGCTTTCATCGCAGGGGCTTCCATTACTATTAAATTATTCTTACTGTATTACGATCATCAGGCAGAAGTTCCTGAAGGGACTTATGAATTAAACGATCCATTAGCCAAACTCTTTAAAATCAAATATTGCCTCCGCATGTTCGGTTTGCGATTAATTCACGGAACATATTTTAAAATTGCGGATACATATGTCATGCGTCTCTGGGGAAATGTAAAGTTAGGTAAAAATGTAAAGATGGATGATGCAGTTGTGGATCCCCAATATCTAGAAATAGGAGATTTTGCTCAAGTTTCTGCGTGCGCGCGGATTCATACACATGATATAATCGACGGGAAATTATTCATAAAAAAGGTGAAGATCGGAAAAAACGTTCTCTTGGGTGGATATGTTCATATTAAACCGGGGGTTATTATTGCTGATGGATCTTTTGCCGGAATTGCAGCATGGTTCCGGAAAAACCAAAAATGTAGTCGACGTGCCCTATGGGTGGGAAAACCCGCTGTTGAATTACCTATTGAATTAGTCAATCGAATTGCTAAAGCAAAAGATAAATATGTAGATTAATACAGAAGAAAAACACCGGTGCTTGGATAAGGAAAAATCTTAGAGCAAAGCGACCCGCCTTATGGATTAATAAGCATTGGTAAGCCTGCTTCTGAACTGCCTCTTTCAGTACTTACAAAATCGGCTCGGTTAGAAGGAAAATAAGTTGATTAATATAAAAAAATAGATTTTATAAATTCAATATTCTTAATTAGAATATTAGTTATTCTTACTATTGTGTGATGATTTAAACAAATCTTCCAAATAATTTATAAAATTCTTCGACATAAGTGGTTTTATGTCTGAAAAGGGCAGTAGAGAAGTTGAATTAAGTAATGAAAAAGATAGTAATGAAGCAATAGAACCAATTAAACTAAATTATACTTATTTTATTGTATTGAATCTTGGAATGTTGTGGCTTAATTTATTTCCCTCCGTGATTTTTGGATATTGGTTCTTCAAAACATTTCCCTTTGAATTTTCATTTCCTTACTTATTATATTTGATTCCGTTGTTTTTCATACTTTATGGAATTGCTCTATTAAGCTCTTTAATCACGGCAAAGATAGGAATCTGGATCGTTCACAAACGGATTACATATCCCATACCGGGATCTTATCCTTTATCTTTGGATAATCCACAAACTCGCGCGCTTATTATAAAAGGTAATATTAAGAATTTTGGTCGATGGCTTTACTATTTTTTCAATCTAAAATTCATTCGCGCCTTCTGGATGCGACGCATGGGTGTTAAAATTGGAAAAAATGTGAAATGGGGCATCTACGTCCAAGATGAGGAACTTACTGAAATTGGAGATAATACCTTCATGGCTTGGCGCACTATATTATCTAGCCACCTTATGGATCAGCACGATCTCACAATTAATAGGACAATAATTGGAAAAAATTGTATTTTTCAACCTCCTTCAGGGGCGGTGGGTGCAACAGTTGGTGATAACTCATATTTCACTCACGTAACAGGGGCGATGAAAGGGCAAATATGTCGTGGCAATGCTATCTACAGTGGTGTGCCCTGTAAAAAAATTGGGGAATTTTCCGACTTAACACCTACCGACATTAAGAAAATTAAACAGGAAATTCGCGAATCAGACAAAACTAATTTCGTTAAACGAAAAAACGCCCCTATTAAAGTGAGTGAAGTCAAGCTGGCTTTGATGAAATTTATCATTATAGTGGGTGGAATCTTATTTGGACTTCTTTTGCCATTTCTTTATTCTTTATTATTCCAAAGCGTTTATAATCCATCCAATGACTTATGGAATATTTTGATATTAGCATCAGTCCCCTTTCTATTTCTAATTGCATTAGGATTTTTCATTGTTGGAACAGTCCTCTTCATCAAAATATTTATTTTATATTACGACAGAAAGGGCGAAATTCCTGAGGGGACCTATGAATTGGATGATCCCCGCGCAAAATGGTTTAAAATCAAGTATATTCTTCGCATGTTTGGGTTACGGCTCTTTCATAATACCCCCTTCAAAATTACTGATTCCTTCGCAATGCGGTTTTGGGGCAATGTAAATCTAGCGCAAAACGTGAAGCTAGAGGATGCAATCGTGGATCCCCAATATCTTGAAATAGGAGATTTTAGTCAGATCGCGGCTGGCGCCCGTGTTCATACACACGATATTATAGATAATAAACTCTATATTAAAAAAGTCAAAATTGGAAAAAATGTTCTCATTGGATCCTTTGCGCATCTTAAGCCAGGCGTAGAAATTGCGGATGGATCAGTAGTTGCGGTCGCCGCGTGGTTCCGAAAAAATCGAATATGCAAAAACCCTGCATTATGGCTCGGTAAACCTGCCTTTGAGCTGCCGCTTGAACTGCTCACAAAATCCGCCCGCTTAGAAGGAAAATATGTGGATTAATATAGTCTAATGCCTGAAACAGCGGATACCTGTAAAAACCAACGGAATACCGAGATCATTCGCCGCATCGATAACCTCCTGATCACGAATTGATCCTCCAGGTTCAATTATAGCGATCACGCCCACTTCTGCTGCAGCATCAATTGAATCTCGGAAAGGGAAAAACGCATCTGAAGCCATCACTGATCCGCTCGCATTTTCACCCGCTTTTTTGATTGCTATATTCACTGAATCGATTCGGCTCATCTGCCCCGCACCTACTCCTGTCGTATGCTTATCTTTCACCAGAAGAATTGCATTGGATTTGATATGTTTTACAATTTTCCAAGCGAACAATAAGGAATCGAGTTGCTCAGGCGAAGGTTGTATTTTTGTTACATAGGTTAAATCCGATTCAGTGAGTTCCTTGAGATCTCTTTCTTGAACGAGAATACCTCCAACAACTTTTTTCCAATCCCAGGAAGGTTGCGGCGCCGTAAGTGGAAGAGTTTTTAAAAGGCGCAGATTTTCCCTAGTTTTTAAAATTTCAAGGGCAGATTCTTCAAAATCTGGGGCAATAACGGCTTCTACAAAGGTTTTAACAATTTCATTCGCTGTGGCCTCTGAAACTTCTCGGTTAAATGCCACGATACTCCCATAAGCCGAAAGCGGGTCTGTTGCATACGCCAATTTGTACGCTTCACAAACATTTTTCCCAAGTGCGAAACCGCAAGGATTCGTATGCTTAATTATTGCTGCCGCCGGCTCGTTAAATTCTTTGATGAGCTCTAAAGCTGAATCTAAATCATAAATATTGTTAAATGAAAGTTCTTTACCATGTAATTGTTGAGCATTAGCCACACAAGGTTCTGATATTTTTAGTTCTGAGTAAAAAGCGGCTTCTTGATGCGGATTTTCCCCATATCGCAGATTCTGAACTTTTTTGAAGGGAAAAAAGAGATATGGCAGAAATTTTTCAGAGGATTCCAGAAATTGTTTCGAGAGATAGTCAGAAATATAGCTATCGTATTCCATTATGTGTTGAAAAGCTTCTGCCGCTAATTTTTGACGCGTTTTCAAACTAACTTGGCCATCATTTTCCTCAAGTTCAGCAAGAATGGATGAATAATTATTTGGATTTACTATTACTACTACCCATTCAAAATTTTTAGCCGCCGCTCGAATGAGTGTCGGTCCCCCGATATCAATCTGCTCAATAGCCTCTTCAAGCGAGACGCCTTCTTTTTGAATAGTTTCACGAAACGGATATAGATTTACAACAACCATATCAATCGGGGTAATATTGTGGTTTTTTAAATCTTGAAGATGAGCCTTTTTATCCCGCCTTGCTAAAATTGCTCCGTGAATGTTTGGATGTAAAGTTTTTACCCTACCATCCATCATTTCTGGAAACTGGGTCACTTCAGAGACCTGTATTACTGATAAGCCTGAATTCTGCAAAAGGGAATATGTTCCTCCCGTAGAGATAATTTCTACACCCATAGATTGCAACCCTTTCGCAAACTCAGCCAATCCTGACTTGTCTGATACGCTCAACAAAGCCCGTCTTATTTTCAACATCTAAAAACCGCTCCGTCTTATTTATTCAATGCAATAATGATACCTTTAAAAATCTAAAATTTATTGGAGAATTATTCATTTCTTTCTGCATTAAAATATTATGTTACTGTGAATAAAACGTGCCACCTCAAGATCCAAAACTATTGAAGCAACTTAATCGAAAGTCCATGTTAGAGCTGCGAAATAACCAACCTTACGAGGTAATCCTAGAAAAAAGTGAGAAAATTCGGGCTAACTTAATGCACATGAACGAATACAAGACCGCAAAAGTAATTATGCTCTATAGCGGAAAAGGAAATGAGGTTCAAACTGAAACACTTATTAGAGCTGCTTTAAAAGAAAAACGTGTGGTTTTACCAATTACGAACAAAGAGAAACACATCCTTGAACTTTCAGAAATTAAGGATTACGATTATGAGTTGGAAATTTCCACGTTTAATGTTCTCGAGCCGAAAAACGAATTTATACGTCCTATAAATATAGATATTTTAGATTTAATTGTGGTTCCCGGAGTTTCTTTCGATTACAAAGGCAATCGACTCGGCTATGGGTTTGCCTATTTTGACAAACTACTTGCAATGGTACGGCGCCCCATTCCTTTCATTGGACTCGCTTTCCAGTTTCAAATGCAGGGTACTATTCCCAAATCCCAAAAGGATATTCCCGTTCATTTTATTGTTACGGAAGAGCGAATAATTCATTGCAGAGATTACAGAAAAAAGAGATATTGACCTCTCTAAATTATCAATTCAATAAGAAAAATGTGGGAATTCTTTCTTCTTGAAAATTAACTCTCTTCTTCCTTCGATACATCGATTGTGTAAATGGTATCACAGAAAGGGTCACCAGCAGCCACCGTTTGTAATATCGCTAATTGCGTCTTTCCATCAGAAGCCGTAAAAAAATACTCTCGATCGATCTCCATAACGGCTTCACACAATTCTCGGTCGGTATTTTCCAGCCCAAACGGGCATTTGGTTCCTTGGATATGAAACTTTTCGTCTGTAAGCGTAATTATTTTCACAAAAGCGGGATCAAAGCTTTTCGCAAAGGCGTTAGCAATAGTTGGCAATTCATTATCAGATAATTTCTGTTTGATTTTAAGGCCAAGCGCGCGTCCTTGAAGCTTTAACACATCCTTAATTATAGGTAGTGTTTTTTTCCCGAATTTCTTATAAAATGCTTTAATTAAAAGCCCTTGGGCTTCAGTTGGATTATTTGGAAGATTCTCAGATGTCTCAGGAGGCATAATTCATCACTTTCATTATTACTTGTAAATTTAAGTTTAATAAAAAAGAAATTTAAAAATGGTAATTTTTTTAATTGAAAGAACGTATTACGTATTCAGACAAAGAAATACTCAATAATTTTCTTTATTTTTTCAGAAGAATCGATTATTGGCTGTAAAATATACTTTTGGATTGCATGCTCGGCACTGATGGTGAAGCGAATCACATACATGTTGAAATCGGAAATCTTAATCGGTTCAAATATGAAATAACCTGGATGGAGTTCAATGATGATACGGTCGAGGATATCGGCAATTTTTTCATTATATTTAGTACTTATGAACGGAATAATTATATTTTGGTTTAATTCCCTGGTTAACTTGGTGAGATTTTCTGATCCTGGTGCATAATATTCCCCAATCACAAATCCATTACTCTCTAAGACAATTATTGCTTCCGACTCCGTTTCCGATGCGAATTCCTTTAACTGATCGATCAATTCGGTCGTTTGCCCGGAAAGGAGACGTAATCCGTAGGAGAAGGCGTTGATAAGACTGTAGGTATTAAAAATCGTGGTCGCAAAAAACTTGAGTTCAAAGCCTTCCGCCATCGATTCGAAACGATCTCGGAGCGTTTTATTCATTTCTGGAGCCAAATGAAGATCTATCTTATGGAAACAAATGATAATATAAGGAGTTTGGTTAGTAGAACGAAAAATTTCTACGATTTCACTAAAATAATCGAAAGCTTCTTCAAAATGCTCATCATCATGAATATCAATGACAAAATAAAGAACGTTTGTATCATAAAAGGCATCTTTCCGTTCTAAATAGCTTTTCCTGAAGGCGACTTGACCTCCTAAATCCCACTCAATCAACGAAAAGCCGAGTACTTTCATTTCGCTACGTTCAATCCCTTTTGTTGGTAAAATCTCGCCATGATATTCTCTCTTAAGATTTAACAGAATTGAAGTTTTGCCTGAATTCGCCAGGCCTGCAAAAACTATCTTAAAAGGAGATGTTTTCGACATATTATCACACCTTACTTATTCTTCTTCCATTTCTCTAAGGGCTTCAGAAACTTCCCAATTCTCATGGACAATGCGGTAAATCGCACGAACCATTTTGGTGGGGTTCTTTGCCTGGAAAACATTCCGCCCAATGGCAGCTCCGATACCACCAGCTTCTAAAGAGTCCTTTATTGTCTGAAGCAATTCTTCATCCGTTTCCTTTTTAGGACCGCCCGCAATTATGACTGGTGCCCCACATCCTCCGACAACCTCTCTGAATGTTTCAATGGACCCGGTATAATTTGTCTTCACAATATCTGCTCCGAGTTCGGCTGCCACTCTTGCGGCGATTTTAACATATTTAACGTTGAATTCGTCATCTATTTTCTTTCCACGGGGATACATCATAGCAAGCAGCGGTATTCCCCATTCCCTGCATTCTTCAGAGACAGAACCAAGCGTTTGGAGCATTTCAGATTCCTGCTCATCTCCAATATTAATATGCACTGATACACAATCAGCACCAATCTTTATCGCTTCTTCAACAGTTGTAACTAATACCTTGCTATTCGGAGAAGGCCCTAAAGAAGTGCTTGCAGAGAGATGAATGATAAGTCCTATATCTTTACCTGATTTCCGATGTCCATACATTGGTAATCCTAGATGTCCTAGGACTGCGTCTGCCCCGCCTTCTGCTACTTGGTCTACCATTGCTTTCAAATCTTCTATTCCCTGTATAGGTCCTACACTCATACCATGATCCATCGGAATAATTATGGTTCGTTTCGTTTTCCTATTGATTATACGTTCAAGGCGAATCGCTTTACCAATTAAACTCATCCATTCTCATCTCTGTTATTTCACATGGTTCTTGCATATTCCAGCAGTTGAATCAAACTAGTTCAGTTCCATTTTTTACATTATTCTTTAAGTTTTTAAATATAAATTATTGAAAGCGTGCGAAGAAAATATTAAAATGTTTTCTTCTCGAAGAAAGAGCCGTAATCTGGAGTGCCCTTGAACTTTACAACAATTTTAGTTAAAATGTAAAGTCTTCCGGTGTTATAATGTTTTGTCTTTTAATATGGATAATTGGGATAAAGGAAATGCCGCCCCTGGTTTCAAGTTTATTGCCAAACTCGAAGGTATCTTCAAGATTATTATAGATAATAAAGTCTTCTTCAATTTTATCCTGTTTTATAAAATAAATCTGACGGGAAAACCCGGGAAATCCGCCTGTAATTACGAAATAATAGTGTTCATCTAAAATTTCGATGTGATTAATAATTTGGAATGGAGTATGAGCAATTAAGTGTATCAAATCTTTTAAAGATTCCAATTCTATTAATCCAGTCTTCTCTTTTTCTTCTTCTTTTTCTGCCATTCTCTTATCTCCTTTAATTTATTAGGTAATTAATAATAAATTATCATTTATCCTATATTGAGAGTCCTAATTAAAAAGATATTGTGAAAACTGTTAGTCAAAATCTTATAAATACTTATAAATTTCTATAAAAAGTTAGTAGTTTAAATAGGCTTTTCCGAACAAGAAAGTGATGATTTCTAACAAATTACTGCGTATGAAGGAAGTGTCAACCCTTTTGGGCGTTACGCCCCAGACCCTTCGCAATTGGAGTAATGAAGGCTATATACAAGCGGTGGTTGGAAAAGGTGGGCAGCGTCGCTTTAACCTGAGTGAAGTCAGGCGGCTAATGAATTTCGCTCCGCACCAATCTAACGAGAACACCTGTCTTATTTACTGTCGCGTTTCTACCACAATCCAACGCGCCAATTTAAACTGGCAACGTGACCGGCTTGAAGCGTATGCGGTAGCCA
>Ga0315279_10010428_pt1 | contig 10919 bp, 5 predicted proteins | sample YL17G06_20_MG_FD_203694 | JGI IMG/M metagenome (GOLD analysis project Ga0315279, IMG submission 203694) | Sediment microbial communities from Yellowstone Lake, YNP, Wyoming, USA - YL17G06_20 | ecosystem: Environmental > Aquatic > Freshwater > Lake > Sediment | place: USA: Wyoming | collected...
CTGAGTCACTTCGAACTGGCCCATGTAGAAAGGGTTCGTGATCGTGACTTGGTGGGCAGGCATAGTCATAGTGCTGGCGTTTTCGTACCTGGCAACGGCTGCATTGCATTCGGCGCGCGCCTCCTCAAGACTGCGCTTCGAGTGCCACCAATGCATGCCGCCCAGGACGCACAGGCCGGCAGCGAATGTCATCGCAATTAAGCGCCGCAGCGAATACTGGAACCTGCGCCCCTCCCGGATTGCCCGCAGGATAGCGAAGCCAACGAGTACCAGCAGGATTCCGCCGCCCACGGCCAGGAGCGCTTGGCCCATCACGATCTTCTTGTGGAACGCTTGTTCATCAACGGGCTTCGGTTCCGGCGTGCCCATGATGAATTTCCCCGCGGGAATAAGCACCAGCTCAAGCGCGACGCCATTGCCCAAGTCGAGCGTCTTCGTCTCCGGCATATTCACCCGCCGCGCGTACTGAGTGACGGTCTCCTTCCCGTCCCAGAGGGGATACACGGGCGGGACGCCCGTGCTACGGCCCTCCCCCTCCAGGCTGCGCCAGCTCGCCTGGATCCTCCCGCTGGGGGAGGGGGAAACGGCTTCGCCCGCCGCTCCAAGCACGGCGGCAGAGCAGAGCCACCCGGCCAGCAAAAGCAGACTGGAAGAATTCATGGCCCCCGCGATTATAGGCGCGCGGGACCGTGTTGCACAGGAAGAAGAATCATGCTGATTCCGAATGCGGAACGTGCAGAAGTGGATATCCGCAAGTTGCGTGATTACTGCTTGAACCCAATGCACCATCAGGGCAAGCACAAAGCGCGTCTATTCGCAGCAGCCCTGAGCATGACCACCAGCGATGCAGAGGATTTGCGTGACGTTCTGTTACAGGTGGTTAAGACACACGATGCTCAGTTAGGGCGACAGGATGAGTACGGCCAGCGCTGCACCGTAGACTTCAGTCTTGAATGGCGCGGCAAAAGGGCTACAATTCGGAGTGGATGGATTATGGAGCATGGTTCAGACACGCCGAGATTGACCAGTTGCTACCCTTTGTGAAGGTGAGGGGCGAGACATGACAAACACAATCAGGCTGCTTGATATCGTGGCCCTCACGGTTGACTTGCCGGAACATAAACTCTGCCGCGGGCAAGTGGGGACTGTGGTTGAAATCCTGGCCGGCGGCGCGGCGTATGAGGTTGAATTCAGCGACCGCAACGGACGGACTTACGAATCGCTCGGTTTGCGTCCGGATCAATTCATGGTGCTACACTACGAACCGCTGAGCATTGATTCGGCGCCTCTCGCACAGCCTGCCTAACCGAGGAGGGACTCGTATAAATGGGCCTTGTCGCTGCTTACCCCACGCGCAGCCGGCGCCCCAAGCGGGTCTTCGTTGCCGGCTTGTCCCACGAGACCAACACCTTTCACCCGGTCCCGACCACGGACTTCTCTTTTACGATGGCTGACGGCCAACCCCTGCCTGTCTGGAAGGATTCCGGGCTGCTGGCCGTTCCCGGTGTTTCCGCGTATCCCTTGGGGGGCGGGATCACTCCACAAAACGCCTGCCGCGAAGCCATGGACAAGGTGCTGGGTTCGCTGCGCAGCGCCCTGCCTGTGGACGCCGTATTCCTGCGCCTGCACGGGGCCATGTATGCCCAGGAAATCGGCCCGGCGGAAACCGTGCTGGTGGGCGAAGTCCGTGCGCTCGTAGGACCTGAGGTACCTATTGCCTGCACATTCGATCTTCACGGCAACATTCCCTCTCGTCTGGCGGGGTTCGGCGACATCCTCGTCGGATATAAGACCGCGCCGCATACCGATCACGCCGAGACCGCCGCTCTGGCCGGGCGGATTCTGCTGGACACGCTCTCGGGCCAGGCGCATCCCGTCTCTTGCGTGTTGCCCATCCCCATGATCCTTCCGGGCGAGAAGGCCATGACGACTTGCGAGCCTTTCCGCTCCTTGGTCGAGGAAGCCCGCCGCGTCGAGAAAGAAGGCCTGCGCGGCCAGCAGGCGAAGGTCCTCGCGGCCACGATTCTCGTGGGCTGCGCCTGGACTGATTCGCCCGACACGGGCATGTCCGTGATGATCACCGCCGACGGCTCGCGTGACTTGGCCCGCGCGGCGGCAATTCACCTGGCGCGCAAGGTCTGGGAGGCGCGCCGGCAGTTCACTTTCGGTTGCGAAACGGCCGAACTGGAGGAAGGCATCAGCCGGGCGCTGGCGGCCAGGGAGTCCACGGTCTTCCTGAGCGATAGCGGCGATAACGTGACAGCCGGTGCGCCCGGCGACCTGCCTCTCGTGTTGCAGCGGCTAGTGGAAAGGAAGGTGGCCGGCGCCGTGGTGGCGGGCATCAGCGATCCGCGGGCCGTTGAGCAATGTTTCCAGGCAGGCGAGGGCAAGGTGTTGCGGCTCGCCATAGGGGCAAGCGTCGAGACGCGGCTGGTTTCCCCCTTCCCTTGCGAAGCCGTTATTGTGCGGCTGCTCGAAGAACCACGCATCGCGATAGTCCGCATTGGCGGCGTCGAAGCGGTGCTCGGCCAAGCGGGCTTTACCGACCCCAGTCAGTTCGAGGCCTGTGGCATCGCCCCGCTCAAGTACAAGATCGTTGTCGTCAAGGAAGGCTACCTGTTTGCCGGGCTGGCGCGCATCGCTCCCCGGCACATCATGCTCCTGACGCCAGGCGCCGGCGACATGCGCATCGAGCGGCTCACTTATCTGCGCAGGAGAAGGCCCGTATTTCCATTTGAGCCGGATACGAATTTCGAGCCGGAATCGGCGCCGTGATGCAGCCGGGGCGCGCTTTGGTGTATGCGTCTGAGAAGGAGACCTGCCTTTCATGCAACGCTCATCGTTCCGGGGACTTTTCCTTTTCCTGATCATCTTGTGTTTGCCGGCCTATGCAGCGGATACGCCCCTCACCCTTCCCTCTCCCCAGGGGGGAGAGGGTGGGGTGAGGGGGGCGCCGGCCTGGTATGTGCGCAAAGCCACGGCCCTGGAGACCTATGAAGCCTCGCGCCAGAAGAAGGGACAGGGCCTGACGCTGGGCCCCTGGTACTACGCCGGACCATTCGACAACTCCAACGGCAAGGGGTTCGCGACGGAGTACCCCCCGGAAAAAGGTGTGGACCTGAAAGCCACTTACGAGGGCAAGAAGCAGGCCGCGCTGCAATGGAAACTGGGCGAGCGCTTCCGGGACAACGCCGCCAACGACCTGGCCATCTTCGGCGACAACGACAACTTTGCGGTCTACCTGTACCGCAAGATTCAGTGCGCGGCCGCGATGGACGTGCCCGCTCTATTCGGCAGCGACGACTCGCTGACAGTCTGGCTGAACGGCAAGAAGCTTCTGGCCAACAACTCCTCTCGCGTGGTCAATCTCGGCGACGACAGGCTGACACTGTCTCTGCGCCAGGGGGAGAATGAGCTGCTGCTGAAGGTCTGCCAGGGGAACGGCCCCACGGGGTTTGCCTTCGGACTCGGCGGCGACGCGGACCTGGCTCAGGAGGAGGCGCTGCTCGCGGCCATCGCCAGGGACTTCCCCGGGCAGAGCGGCGCGCTGCAACTCCAGCTTTCAACAGAGGGCGAGATTGCGCGGCAGTTGGCTCAACTGCGCAAGGACCTGAACAACAAGGGCTGGTTCAAGAGAGTGGCGCCGTATGCGTACCGGCCCGAGGCACTCATCCTGCAAAGCGACCGCGATCCGTTGGACGTGCTCTTGCGCCGCACCACCGCGCTGCTCGCGGCCCTCCAGAAGACCTCAGCGGGCCAGCGGGGACTGACACCAATTTCCGGCAGTTTGGAAATTGGCTGTCTGTCCCCGCTGGCTTCCCGCTTGCAGGCGCTGGCCGCTCAGGCGACGGCGGGCGATGAGGCTGGCCGCGGCAAGCTGTTTCGGGAGGTCTACGCGCTCCGCCGGCAGATAGCCTTCAGCAACCCGCTCCTGGATTTCGACAAGATACTCTTCGTCAAACGCCATTTCCTGCCGCCGCAGGAAGGCTTGGGCAACCACATGTGCGACCAGTATTTCGGCTTTCATGCCATTGTCGGCGGCGGGGTCTACGTACTTGAGGACGCGTTCAGCGAGAAAGCCCGGGTCCGCGATGTGCTGGGCGAGGCGGTTTGCGCGAATGGCAGATTCCAGGGCAAGAAGCTGGTCCCGGGCGCGTTCCTGTCGCCTGATCTGTCGTACGATGCGCGGACGGTCCTCTTCGCCTACACGGAGGCGGAGCATACGCGCTACAAGTGGACTGAGAAGAGCACCTGGCACCTGTTCAAGATCAATGCGGACGGTTCGGGCTTGGCGCAGTTGAGCGACGGGCCGGTCAACGACTTCCACCCGTGCTTCATGCCTGACGGCCGAGTCCTGTTCATCTCCGAACGCCGCGGCGGATTTGGGCGCTGCCACGGCCGGCCCGTGCCCACCTACACCCTGCACACGATGAACCAGGACGGTTCCGGCATAGCCTGCCTCAGTTACCATGAGACCAACGAGTGGCATCCCAGCATCAACAACGACGGGATGATCGTCTACACGCGCTGGGATTATGTGGACCGCGGCTTCAACAACGCGCATCACCCGTGGATCACCACTCCGGACGGCCGCGACGCGCGCGCCATACAGGGCAACTACGCCAAGAACGGGGGCGACCGGCCGCTCATGGAAAACCAGGTGCGCGCCATTCCGGGGTCGCGCAAATACATCTCTACTACTGCCGCGCACCATGGCCAGGCCTACGGTTCGCTGGTGCTCATTGATCCGGAGATTCCCGATGACGATGCCATGGCCTGCATCAAGATGCTGACGCCCGAAGTCGGCTTCTCGGAGTCCACGGTCGGGTCCGACCGGGGGCAGGTCTACGCCACGGCCTGGCCGCTCAGCGAGGACTTCTTCCTGTGCGTCTATGACCCAGAGGGCTGCCAGTCCCGCGGGACCAGCAACCGCTACGGCATTTACCTGGTTGATTCCTTCGGCAACAAGGAGCTTGTCTATCGCGATCCGGCGATCTCGTGCATGAGTCCCGTGCCCTTCAAGGCGCGGAAGGCGCCGCCTGTGGTTCCGCCCGTCAGTAGCACAGGCGTCTCGCCTGTGCGGCGTGGGACAGGCGGGACGCCTGTCCTACAAACTGAAACCGCAAACGTGGGCGTGATGAACGTGTATGAAAGCCTCAAGCCCTGGCCGGCGGGGACGAAGATCACAGCCCTGCGCATCGTCCAGGTGCTGCCGAAAAGCACGCCCAGCGCGAATTCGCCGCGCATCGGTTACGGCGATCAGAAGAACGCGCGCAGCGTTTTGGGGACAGTGCCGGTTGAGGAAGATGGCAGCGCCTTCTTCAAGCTGCCCGCCAAGGTGCCGGTCTACTTCCAGGTGCTGGACCCCGGCGGCAGGGCCGTCCAATCCATGCGCAGCGACACCTACGCGCAGCCAGGTGAGACGCTGCTGTGCCAGGGCTGCCACAATCCGGTGCACCGGGCCGTCCGCATCAACAATCCATATCCCCTGGCCATGCGCCGGGCGCCTTCCGAAATCACGCCGGAGCCTGAGGGCACCAATCCGCTCAGTTTCCCGCGTCTCGTCCAGCCGGTGCTGGACCGCAACTGCGTCGCCTGTCACGAGAAAGAAAAAGCCAAAGCGCTTGACCTGGCCCGCGGCGACTGGCACAAGAACCAGAACAACTGGTATACCTCGTACCTGAATCTCAAGAACTACGCTTGGTTCGTCGAGCCCGCGGGTTGGTCCGAGCCGCGCAGCATCCCGGGGCGCATCGGCGCCCGCGCCTCGAAGCTGGATCAACTGCTGGCCAAGGGGCACTATGACGTGAAACTCTCGCCCGAGGACCTGCACCGCATTACGCTCTGGCTGGACTGTAATTCCGATTTCTTCGGGGCCTATGAGCACGTGAGCGAACAGGCCGAAGGCAAAGTGGTTCGCCCGGCTTTGGAGTAGGTGGTAGGTGGTGGGTAGTGGCTGTGGGATGCAAGCTCCTGGCTGTTGGCTCTTGGTTGAGGCGCGCCGTGGCAATCCCAAGAGCCAAGGGCCACGAGCTGCTTCGGGAGGGGGCCATGAACCGAGCAATGCCGGTTGTCGTGTTGGCAGCATGCGCGATGATGCTATACGGCGCCGAACCAGCGCCCGGCGCGGCGGAATGGCAGCAGCTTGGCGGAGTTTCCGCCGGACTTTTCGTGCAACTCGAATGCGGCGACGGAACGGCGGTGAGTGATTTCGCCCGCGGCGGCAAATTCCTCGCGCACGGCTTGTGCTCCGACCCGGCCGCCGCCTCCAGCGCGCGGCGGCGGCTGGCCGCCGAGGGATTGCTGGGCCTGGGCAATGTCGAGGCGCTGGCGTGTGGCACTGTCCGCAGACAGTGCGCTTTGCCCTACGCCGACAACCTCGTCAACCTGCTGGTCGCCGAAGATTATCCGAAGCTTGCAGGCCAGGGCTTGAGTATCGCTGAGATCGTGCGGGTGCTCTGCCCCAACGGCGCGGCCTGCCTGGGGCTGGCGCCTGAACAGCAGCAGGCGCTGGAAAAACAGCTTCCGCAGCCGAGCGTCGCCAAGGCGCGTTTTGAGCAGAAAGGCAAGCTCTGGCTGGTGCTCGAGAAGCGCCGCCCTGAGGGCTTGGACGACTGGACGCACTGGAACCACGCGCCCGATGGCAACCTCGTTTCGCGCGACACGGTGCTCGAACGCCCCAACCAGATTCAGTGGATTGCCGGTGAGCATTGGGAGAATTGCCACGGACTGTTCGTGCCCGGCGCCGGCGTGCCGTCGGGCGTGCGTTCCGCCAACGGCCGCAACTACTACATCATGAGCGGGATTGTGGCGCGCGATGCCTTCAACGGCGTGATGCTCTGGCACCGGCAGATCAAGAACCTCCCTTCGCACCTCGTGATCGCCGCAGGCAACGAGGTCTATCTCTGCCGCGAGAATGAACTCGTGGCCCTCGACGGCCCCACCGGCAACGAACTGCGCAGTTACGGCAACGTTGCAGGCTGCCACAGTCTGCTCTTGGTGGACGGCCTCCTGCTTTCGTTCGAAGGCAAGGCCTTGCGCGCATTCGAGGCCCCCAGCGGAAAGCTGAAATGGTCCAGCCCCGATGGCGCCGGAGGCGGCAATCCGTTGAGCGCCGGCGGCAAAATCTTTTGCATGAGAGGCAACCTGATCTGTCTGGAACTGGCCACGGGCAAGTTGCTCTGGAAAAAGGACACGAAGGAATTCGGCAACCCTGTTTTTGCGTTCGGCGACAAGCTCCTTTTCGGCGCGGCAGGCAGCCGGTTCACGGCCCTGTCGGCCAGCGATGGTTCTGTCGCCTGGACGTACGCCTGTCAGAAACCCTCGGCCGGAGGCGTGGATCCCTACTTCGCCGACGGGCTGGTGTGGGTTGAAAGTTTTGACAAACGGGAAGAGCGCAAGACGGACGGTTTCCACAATCCCAAGGGAGGCGAATCCTACAAATGGGAAGGTCTCGATCCCGCCACCGGCCAAGTCCGCCGCTCCTTCCTGGCGCCGGTCATGTTGAGCTACCGCTGCCACCCAATCTACGCCACCGAGCGCTTCCTGATCGGCAATCGGCCTCTGTACTTCACGGATTGGAGGAACGCGAGCGTCACGCGCTTCGAAGCCACCCGCATGGCTTGCGGCAGCAGTTGCGGCCTGGGACAGGGCATGTTCTTCGGGCTGTACACGCGCAGCAACATGTGCATGTGCGTGCGGCACGCGCTCTCCGGGATCAGCGCCTTTACTTCGGACCACAAGACGATTGATGGCGCTGTCCGCGAAGAGGCCGGCCGCTCGGAGAAGGGCCCAGCCAACGCGCCCCCTCACCCCACCCTCTCCCCCGTGGGGAGAGGGCAGGGTGAGGGGGCGGCTCCCGGCGCTGACTGGCCGATGTATCGCGCCGACATGCGCCGCAGCGCCTGCGGGACCGGGAGCTTTTCCACCCCCACTGCGCTGAACGTGGTCTGGAAGCGAGCGCTGTTGTCCCCCGCCCCCCCGCCGCAGGAAGATGCGCCGCCTGCCGCCGCCGCCACCATTTTGCGCAACGACTGGATCATCAACAAAGTCGCCGGCGATCCGATCACCCAGCCGGCTGTCGCGGAAGGAAAAGTTTTCGTTTCGCTTACGCATGCTCAGCAGGTCGTCGCTCTGGATGAGAAGAGCGGCGAGCTGGCCTGGACATTCGCCGTTGCGGGCCGGCTCGACACCCCGCCCACAATTCACCGCGGCATGTGCTTGATCGGTTGCCATGACGGCTGGGTGTACGGCTTGCGCGCCGACAACGGCCAATTGGTCTGGCGCTTCCGCGCCGCGCCGGCAGAGAAGCGCATCATCGCTTATGGCGAGGTCGAGTCCAGTTGGCCTGTCGTCGGCGGCGTGCTGCTCGTGGGCGATACGGCCTACGTCTGCGCCGGCCGCACGACGGAGACCGACGGCGGGCTGTACGTTCACGCGCTGGACATCGGAACGGGCCAGCCGATCTGGTCCGAGCGCCGCGTCAAACCCGATGACGGCCCGATTGGCGCGTGGAACCTGCGCGGCCTGGAGAGCACCTACTTTGGCCCGTCGGATCTGCTTTGCAGCGACGGCAAGTCCGTCGCCATCTCCGGCCACTCACGCGGGCATTTTGACTGCAAGAACGGCGGCAATATCTCCGAGCGCTCCTTTGGCGGGCCGCATTTCGGTTGGATGCAGTCGCGATATTCTTCGGATAATCAGCACATGGATTACCCGCCGCGCGCTTATTACCTGCGCCAAGTGGCCTACTCGGCCGCCGCGCGCGACCCCGCAAGCAGGCAGACCGCGCGCTCCATTGCCATGAGCGGCAAGCCCGGCTGGAAAGTTGAGCTGCCCGCCGGCTCCATCGTCGAGGCGTTGGCCGCCACCGGCGATGTGGGGCGGGCCTCCGGCCCGCCAGCGGTCCCGTGTCCCGCGGCGCGCGTCAAGGCGGTCAGCCCCGCGCCGCGGATTGACGGGGTCATAGATGACGCCTACCTTCAGCACGCCACGCCGCTGGTTTTCTCGATGCTTGACGGCACCAAGGCAAAACCCAAGGAGGCGACTACGGGCTATGTGCTGGCCGACCAGGAAAACCTGTACCTGGCGTTCCGCTGTGAGAAGGCTGACACCGAGCACATGGTGGTCAACAAGACCCAGCACGACGACGACGTTTGGCAGGACGAGTGCATCGAAATGTTCGTGGATCCGCTGAACACGCGCGAGAAGAAGTATTTCCACCTGATCGTAAATCCGGCGGGCGTCACGCAGGATGCGCGCGTGAGCGACCTTTCCTGCAACCCCGCCTGGACGGCCAAGTGCGGCAAGGAACAGGGCAAGGCCTGGATCGCGGAAGTCAAAATCCCCTTCAAGGAATTCGGCCTGCCAGCCGGCCAGATCGGCCATGTCTGGTCGGTCAACTTCAACCGCAGCGCGCGCAACGCCGCCAACCAGACCTGCGAAGACACCGCCTGGTCGCCGACGTATTGCCCTTCGTCCCACGTGCCCGAATGTTACGGCTACCTCTGGCTGGACGCGCTGGCCGGCGGCCGTGACGAAGCCGCTTACGCAACGTGGCTGAAAAGCATCGGGCACGGCGAAGAGCCGGCCAAGGCTGCCGCGGTGGAGCCAAAGAGCGCGGGCGGCGCAGTCGTGGCGGCCGTTTCCCGCGGCAAAACTGGAAGCGTGCTGGTGCTTGCGGCTGGAGATGGCGCAAGGGTGGCGGCGCAGGACCTGCCCGCCGCTCCGGCTTTCGAAGGCTTGGCGCTGGCGCACGGCAAGGTTTTCGTCACGCTTCAGGACGGCACCGTAATCTGCCTCGGAGACAACAAGTGAAGAACGGAGCTGCGGATTTTCGATTTTCGATTTTCGGTTTTCGATTTGAACCACGCCTGTTTTGCAGCCGCAGATCGAGGATCACAGATCGAAAATGCGCCGGTATGGCACCTGGCCTGGCATACAAGGGGCTTCTCATGGCGGCACTTGTCGCACTGGCGGGTGGTCTGGCCCAGGCCGCGGAGCTTCCCCAATGGGACCTGTCGAAACTGGAGGGGCTTGACGCGGCCCAATGGGGCCCGGCAGATGCGGACGGCGCCGAGACGTTCCGTCCGGTCAAGGCGGGCAGGACGGGCGTGTGGAAGGTCCCGATCTGGTGGGGCGATTCGTTCCGGCCGCCGGCGGGGACCGTGTACGTGCTGGCCATCCGCTACAAGGACGTGGTCTCGCGGCCGGCGGTGTTCTCCGCCCATGCCGGGCTGGGCACATATTGGCGGCTGTCAGAAATCCACCGCTTTGGAGGACAAGCCGACGGGAAATGGAAAGTGGCGGAGGCGCCCGTGTCGTGGGACCTGCTGTGCAGAATCCGCGGGGAGAACAACACTTCGTTCTCCATCAGAACGGAGCAGGAAGACCTGCCGGTGGGCAAGGTGAGTGTGCGGCTGGCCGCGCCCCTCACCCCAACCCTCTCCCCAGCGGGGAGAGGGCAGGGTGAGGGGGCCGGCGACGCCGAACGGTATTTCCGGGAGACACGCGAGTGGGTGGCGCGGCTGGACGCGGTGCGCTTCCCAGAGCTGCCGGCTGTCGCTTCAGAGAAACCTGAGATTGCCGAGGCGCTGAAGGCCCAGGCTATCGTTCCGTATGTAAGGGCCTGCACGGTTTTCCTGCATCAGCATTCCGCGCCGGTGAGCGGGGAAGCTGGGGCGCCCATCAAGATGCGGCTGACGCGCGACGAATTCAGGTCGGCCAGCTTCGGGATTTACGCTAACGGCCGTGACCTGAAGAATGTCACCTGCCGCCTGTCGGAACTGACTCCCCTCACCCCAACCCTCTCCCCCAAGGGGAGAGGGCAGGATGAGCTCACCCCAACCCTCTCCCCCAAGGGGAGAGGGCAGGATGAGCTCACCCCAACCCTCTCCCCCACGGGGAGAGGGCAGGGTGAG
>Ga0315279_10010429_pt1 | contig 10918 bp, 11 predicted proteins | sample YL17G06_20_MG_FD_203694 | JGI IMG/M metagenome (GOLD analysis project Ga0315279, IMG submission 203694) | Sediment microbial communities from Yellowstone Lake, YNP, Wyoming, USA - YL17G06_20 | ecosystem: Environmental > Aquatic > Freshwater > Lake > Sediment | place: USA: Wyoming | collected...
GGGTCATTCTGGTTGACAATAATTACGGCTTCCACAGGTGTAGTCAATAATACTAGAAGAAGGAATAATGTGCAGAATAGTGTGCGGTGGTAAGGTCTTGGAAGCCCAAGGCCGAGCGAAGACATCGAGCTAGCCTGATGTCAGTTTCTGTTCCTCAGCTGAAGTAAGTTCGAGGGCTTCCTCGGATTCATAGCCCCCGCGAACGCGTGAGTAAATCTGGGCAATGCCCAAGACTGCAGCTACTAAGATCACTGCCACCAAGAATGAAGCGCTAAGGAACTCGGGTTCCGGAATCTGTGTAACAGCGAGAGTTCTTCCGAATGTTGTTGTCGGAGGCGAATACGGAAACAACAGCAAGAAAGCATAGGCGTAGGCAACATTGAGCAACCCTGCCGAAAGGGTGGCGTAGGCGAACTTCTTCTTCGAGATCTTGGAACTCTTTCCTCGCAGCAGTGAACCTAATGTTAGGCCAAGAATGATTACCGGGACTACGATTGGAAACTGTGGCACGTGATCGGCTCCAGCACCCCCAAGAGTTGAACGAATTTATATAAGGCTAACTACATCGCATAGTTGGTAATCAGTGCATTGAAGCTCCTCGCAGTCCACCCCAACCAACACGACCTCAGATTTGCCCTCGGCGACCTCGAGGCGGTCGTGCTGAGACAACTTTGGGAGACCAAAAAGCCGCTCTCCGTAAGAGAATCCCAGACTATCACCGCGAAAACCCGACCGGTTGCAGTCACAACAGTTGCAACCATCTTGGATCGGCTCTATAGAAAGGGTTTGGTCTCAAGACAACTCGCAAAGGATGGAGGCCCACACTACCTGTACAGAGCCAAGGTGACAGAGGAAGAGTTCGGGCAAGCTGTTGTCGAGAATGTAATGGGAGGTTTGCTCCAAAGTTTTAATGATGTGACTGTGGCGTACCTGGCTGAGAAAATGGGTGCGTCTAACGGGAGCGATCCGCGTACCATATCGAAATACTTGAACCGATTGCGGAAGAAGGAAAGAAAATGATCCCGCTAATACCGCGATACTTCATATTCCTAAGCTCTCTGATGTTCGGTCCGTCCAGACCAGCACTAATTACTATGAGCGTAGTCGCTGCAGCAGCCGTTCTTGCGTTCTTTCTGCCTCGATCATTTCGTAGGCGGACCGTTGCATTGCTTGGTATGTTTGGTCTCATGCTTGCCGACAGTGTCTTGCTCGTGGGAGCGACCGTATATTTCATGCTAACACGAGAACCCGCCGATTTGATGGAGAGTTCCCGGGGGTTCTTTGAGCTGTTTCATCACGTGAACTTTTGGGTCAATACCTTGGGGGTTGTTGCAGCAGGCTGCGTAGCAATATTCATCGTATTCGGAAAATCACGAGTCAGCTTTTCAAAAGCGTTTCCGCAAACCAGATTTCTTGAGGCAACAACGGAGGTCAAGGAAATGATTGCGCGGCTCGCGAGCGCGGCCGGTATAGCTGCTCCGGACGTGTGTTTGATAGATTCCGGTGTCCCGTCAGCTTTCACTGTTCGGGCTAACCGAAGATATTTGGTGACGGTATCGGTTGGTCTGTTGGAGTCGTTGGAAGAGAGTGAAGTGGAAGCATGTCTTGCGCATGAGATTGCGCACCTTAAGAATAACGACTTTGCGGTGAGATTCCTCGCAACTCTGGCGAAAGTTGCTCTGTTCGCCAGGCCATTGAGTTACATTCTTGAACCTGCAGTCTACAGGGCGCGGGAGTTCTTAGCAGATTCTACTGCAGCAAGGCTAGTTGGAGGGCCAGACGCACTCATCTCTGCATTTTCGAAGCTGAGGGAATCCAGCAACTTAGAGTCTGCCTTACCGAATTCAGCTTGCGTCTGCGGATTAAATGGCCGAAGACGATTGTTTGGAATATTCGATAAACATCCGGCCTTGGAAGATCGATTGAGGATACTTAGGGAAATGAAGCAGAATTGAGGAGACCTCGCCAAGCTCGTTGGGTTGTCGGCGTACTTGTAATGTGTCTATTAGCGATGCCCATAGGATCTGTGCAGGGGCAGACAGCTCCGCACTTGACCGTCACCTTGACGGGACAGACGTTGACCGCCGGGTTCGACAACAATGTAACGATTACCGTCCTCAATGATTACTACACTGCAATTTACGATGTCGATGTCGCTCTTTCTGTCCCATCCACTTTGAACATGTATGGGGATAGTCACAGACACTATTCGTCATTGGGGTTGGGCCAGTCGGTCACAATCAACTATCAGGTGTACGCGCCCACCGCAATCATTGGAAATGCATACCAGGGATCCATAACAGTGACCTACAGACAGCTGGGCGATGTCGCTTACACTCAGGAAGTTCACGCCGTAAGCTTTTCTGTTCAGGCTTGGATCAACCTCATTCTCTACGGTTTGCAGGCCACCCCCGCAATCACAAGCCCTGGCGGGAACACAACATTGTCAGGCAACTTACTCAACAGCGGCAACTTGGCTGCCTTTAATGCCAACGTGACCGTGGAATCGGACGTATTGGTTACAAGCGCCCTATCGAGTGCTTTCGTGGGTGAAATCGATCCAAACATCCCCAGACCCTTCAGTTTCATAGTAGTATTCAAAACGAGTGTTGCTCCAGGAAACTACACGCTGCTTGTGAAAGCTTCTGCGATTGACCAAAGCAGACCCGCGTCGCCCTACTCGGCTCAAACGACCGCCAAAGTTCAAGTCAGGAGAGCGCCTGCGCAGCCCACGAACCAGAGGAGTGGGAACGGTGGAGTAATCGGAATTCTCATCCAAATTCTACGATACTTGATGGATGTGTTCTTTGGCTCGGCAAGCCCCTTTAGCCTAGGCTTCTCGTTCTCGCTTTCAGCGACTGATTCCAGTCGATCTTCTACTCAAGTTCCTATGCAACCCTAGTCCGTGTGTCTTCGTAATCCATCTCTCAACCTCACTCAGCGTGTGAACAACAGTCATCGACGGGTAAACCTAACTTTCGTTCTCAGAGTTCTGCAGTTTCGGTTCACATAGAACTAGGGCGCTCCGAGCGCTCCAATGAATGAGAGAATGAGCATTAGCAAATTTGCTCATTCGTACTTTAGGGCAACAACTGCGTTCATCTTCGAGGCTCTCCAAGCTGGGTAGAGTCCAGCAACAGTTGCGAGTAGGACTGGAAACACTAAAGAAAATACGATTAGTTCAAATGAGAATACTGGGTGGATGGTCATTGTTGCTCCACCTCCTCCTCCGCCAAAGCCACCGCGTCCACCACCACCAAGTCCTCCCAAAAATCCGCCCATGAGGAAAGCTAAAGCGTAGCCGAGGAGTAGTCCGCAGACTCCACCAATCATTCCTGTGAGTGCCGCTTCAGATAGGAACATTCCCATGATTTGCTTCGGTCTATAACCGAGAGCCTTCAAGATTCCAATTTCTCTTGTACGCTCCATCACTGAGACATACATCGTGTTAACGATTCCGACAGTCGCAACGAATAATGAAACTGCCCCGATGCTCCCTAAGAATAGTGTGAGTTGGCTTGTGATGCTGGTTAGGCTTGATAGGATTTGTCCGGGGCTGATGATTCGCACGTTATCTGAGTAGTAGGTGGTGATGGCGGTTTGCACGGTGTTCACGTTGTCCGTGTTGTCAACGATAACGTAGATGCCGCTGTAGTATGGGGTTTTGCTGAGGAATTGTGCGGCTTGAATTGAAATGTAAATTGTGTCATCTATGTTCGCGAATAGCGACGACCCATATTGAGCGAGAATCCCACCGGCGAGAACTGCGTATGATACCGCACCTTTAGTGCCTTTGATTCCAGTGATGCTCATTGGGACCATCTGGTTGACACCAATCACTGAACCAGATGTGGGATTAGCGATATTATATCCGAGTAGAGCGGAAGTTGTATCACCTATCAATGGAACAACTCCTTGTGCAACTGACAATCCTTTGTACATTATGCTGAGTGAAGACAGGTCGATTCCGACGATGCTTGCTGAAAGCTTAGTGCTGCCGCTGCCAATTGTAGCACTGTAACTATAATATGGGTAAACGTGCGCTACGTTCGGCTGATTCCGAAGCCAACTCACATCCTGCGAACTCAACTGATACGTACTCGTCGAACTCGCACTGAAAAACCCACCAGCAGTCCGCAACGTAAGCACATTCGCTCCTGTTTTTTCGATGTTACTAGTAATCCCCGCGTTGAGCCCGCTTGAGCTCGCAATTAGAGCCAGAATGATGGCTGAACCTACCGTAATCCCAAGTATCGTTAGGACACTGCGGACCTTTCTATCGACCAGTGCCTTAGTGGCTAGCTTGAACATATCAACTGGACGCATGTGCTTTACCCCTTTGAGTAAGCGTCCATTCGTTGGAGATATTGCTCTCTCTCGATAAGCCCGTCCCTGATCGAGATGATGCGCTGCGTCCTATTAGCGATTTCCATGTTGTGAGTTACTATCAGTATGGTCGTTCCAAATTCTTTGTTCACCTGAAGAAACTGACTCACTAGTTCACTAGTGGTCTTCGAGTCCAAGTTACCGGTTGGTTCATCGGCAATAATCAGAGCTGGTTCTGTGACCAGTGCTCTAGCGATTGCGACCCGTTGTTGTTCTCCGCCGCTCAATTCGGCTGGTCGCTTGTTCGCCTTCCCGTTGAGACCAACTGCACTAAGCATCCTATTTGATCTGCTTTTTCGAGTCTTTTCAGGTATGCCTCTAGAGATTAGAGGCATTTCCACGTTCTCGATCGAGGTAAGCCTCTGAATCAAGTTGAAGGATTGGTACACAAAACCTAGCTTTCGATTCCGTAGTAGAGAAAGTCTATCTTCGTCTAGCTTCTTCAGATCGACTCCGTCTATGATTACCCGACCCGCAGTAGGCCGATCAAGGGCTCCTATAAGGTTGAGAAGTGTCGATTTGCCACTGCCCGACGGCCCCATTATTGAGACGAGCTCGCCTCTTCCAATCTTGATGTTGATGCCCCTTAAGGCAGGGTAATCCATGTGGCCTACCCGATACACTTTCGTCAAATCTACTGTTTGTACTGCCGGAACGGACCGTGCTGCCACACCCATCAACTACATCCCATAGTTCACTTCGCAGATTTACATCTTACGCTGAACCTACACGGGGAAGTTGTTCGCTAAATTAACATAGCATCTGTTGCAACCTTCATCAAATCTCGGGAACTTATTATGCCTGCTACTTCACCGTTCTTCCCGAGCACAATTAGGTGCCTAACATGTTTCTCTCTCATGAGTTTGATGATATCTGTCACTGGGGTGTCTGACTGCACGGTAATGACGGGCTGGGTCATATGATCTCTAGCGAGATTCTTGTTAAGCAGCATCCCTACTTGCTCCACTATCCGGACAAAATCCCTCTCCGTAAGTATCCCAACTATCTTGCGATGTTCAACGATCACGATGGATCCAATATTGTGGCGCTGCATATCTCCAGCTATTCCTGTGAGGTCATCGTCCGGTCCACTAGTCACCACATGCTCGGTCATGATGTCAGCGGCCGTAAGCCTTCTACCTTGCGACACCCAACTCACTCCACGCACAGACCATCATCGTCTTGACCAGCGTAAGGTTCCCTACAAACTACGTAGTGTAGTTATACGCCCAGCTTAAAAGGTCAACTAGGCCACGCAGATAGACGTATCAAACACCGGCCCCCGCGACGCTCGAAAGCAGAATCCATGCATGAATTGGCTAAGCAGTGGGGGACGGTTGGCTTGTCTGCTTCCTCGGTCCGCTGACATCGCGACATAATTGGTATGTTTATTGGTGTCGGTTGAAAACGCGTCAAGCAATCACTGATGTAACTAGATGCGGTCGATGTCGATTGATTGACATGCTGACGGTCTTGGTGATTTCGGCGATGGCGGGGCTGCTTGGGGCTTTGACCGGTCTTGGTGGTGGAAGCATCATGATACCGGTCCTCGTGGGGTTTGGTGTACCTGTAAAGTATGCTATCGCTGCGAGTATGGTTACGATAATTGCAACCTCAAGCGGCTCAGCAGCGTCCTACGTTAAGGAACGCATTACAAACGTCAAGGCTGCATTCTACCTCGAGATGTTCACGATCATTGGAGCGATTATCGGCGCGACGATCACTGCCCTCATAGAACCGCGTCTACTCTACTTCTTGTTCGCGGGTTTTCTTCTCACCTCCTTCTACGGCCTTTCCGGACACTTGAAGGAGGAATTTCCGAAGGACGTTAAGCAGGACAGAATGTCGAAGTGGTTGGAGCTGCAAGGTAGCTACTATGATCAAGCAGCAGGTAAGCAGGTCGATTACAAGATGACGAACGCACGCCTGGGCGGGTTGGGGATGATGGTGGCAGGGTTGGCTGCGGGTATGCTTGGCATAGGCGCTGGGGCCTTCAAAGTCTCCATCCATGAATTGATCCTCAAAATGCCCTCAAAAGTCTCCACCACGACGAGCAATTTCATTATCGGGATAACGGCGCTTGCCGGGGCAAGCGTCTATTTCGCGTCCGGTTTGCTCTTCGTTGGTCTTGCTGCCCCGATGGCTGTAGGGACTACGATCGGTGCGGTGGCCGGGGGTAGAATCCTCAACCGATTCCCCAATCGGATCATAAGATATCTCTTCCTTGTCATCGTATTTGCCTTGATTATTCAAATGATCTACAAAGGGGTCACTCTGCCATGAAGAAGGTTGCGAGTGAAGAGAAACTCGAGCTAACGATCAGCTGCATACTCATCGTTGGCGTCATTGCAAGTGTCGCAATGGAAGCGATTGGAATTCTGGGCTACTACAACTCAAACGGGAACTTGAACATCATATTTCGACCCGAATTCGCTCTGCAGGGCGCAGATTTCTTCACCTACAGTGGAAACGCATTCTTCCAAGTGATGAATGGCGGATGGACGCCCCTTCAGATCCTCAGCCTCGGAATAATTGTGTTAATGATGACACCCTACGTGAGAGTAGCAGCCTCTGTAATCTACTTCGGATTAGTCAGGAACCCAAAGTATCTGATCATAACCCTCTTCGTCCTAATCATCCTGACAGCAAGCCTGCTAGTTCACTGACGCTTTGATGACACCCTTAGGCAGTAGCGGCCTTCTTCAATTCCTCGATGGAAGTTTCATCCTCGATCGTTGAATAGTCTCCAAGTGGCTTGTCCGTAACAATCGCCCTGATTACTCGCCGCATGATCTTGCCACTTCTTGTCTTTGGGAGTTTGCTGACGAAGTAGATGTCGCTCACGATGACGATTGGGCCCAACGTTTTCCTAACAAGGTCCTTCAGCGTCTGCTTCAAAGCGTCTGACGGTGCGTTGCCGCTCCTCAAGACGACAAACGCACATGCGGTTTCACCCCTTAACGGGTCTGGTCGACCCACGACCGCCGCTTCGGCTACACTCGGGTCCCGGAGGAGAGCGCTTTCAATCTCAATAGTTCCAATTCTATGGGCTGAGATCTTGATGATTTCATCGGTTCTTCCAAGGAAGAAGATGTAGCCATCCTGGTCCTTCATGGCCGCGTCACCAGTCGTGTAGACTCCCGGAATCCTGCTCCAGTAGGTTTCCACGTACCGCTTGTGATCTCGCCAAAGAGTTGGCGTCAATCCTGGAAAGGGCTTCTTAACGACGAACGTTCCTTCGACACCCGCTGGGACGGGCTTTCCTTCTTCATTCACTATCTCGGCATCGACACCGGGAAGCGGAATCGTGGCCGAGCCGGGTTTCATCGGCAGCATGGCTATTCCAAACGGGTTGCCAACCAAGGGCCCGCTCGTTTCCGTTTGCCACATGTGGTCTATGACGGGGATTCTATCATGGAAGACTTTCTTTTGCAGCCATTCCCACGCAGGCGGGTTCAGGACTTCACCCGCACATACAACCAGCTTCATTGAGCTTAAGTCGTGTTTTCTCGGATATTCTTCCCCATACTTCATCAGAGACCTTACCCCGGTGGGTGAAATCCAGAGTTTCGTGACTTTGTTCTTCGCAATTATGTTCCACCAGACATCTGGTGTTGGATGATCAGCTAGGCCTTCATACATTATCGTAGGACAGCCGAAGAGTAACGGTGCATAGACGACGTAGCTGTGGCCAACAATCCAGCCTATGTCAGAGGTTGACCACCAAACATCTTCTGGGCGCATATCGTAAACCCATTTGCCCATTGCATAGATGTAGACCTGATAGCTGCCATGAGGCTGAACCGTTCCTTTCGGTTTAGCCATCGTACCAGAAGTGTAGAGGATAAACGCAGGATCTGCCGCATCCATCTTCTCGGCTTCGGCAGAGATCCCCTTGCCCTTCTCTAGCGCCTCATCCCAGAACAAGTCTCTCCCGGGCACCATGGTTGGTTGTTTTCCACTGCGTTTCAGGACTATGACTTTCTCGACGTCCCTTCCAGCGGCTTTCAGAGTCTCATCTGCAACCTGCTTGAGGTTAATCTCGTTTCCACGCCTGTATCCAACATCGGCCGTAATCAGTAGCCTGGATCCTGCGTCCTCTATTCTGTCCGCCAGGGCCCCATACCCGAATCCGCCAAAAACCACTGAATGAATCGCACCGATTCGAGTTGTCGCAAGCATGGCGACTGCGGCCTCTGGGACCATGGGCATATAGATCGTGACTCGGTCGCCTCGACTGACTCCAAGAGCCTTCAGAGCCGAAGCGAACCGTTCCACTTCAACCAGAAGCTCATCATACGTCAAGACGCGAGTTGGAAGGCCTTCTCCATTCTCGTAGATAACAGCCGGTCGATTACCTCTTCCCTTGTTTATGTTGCTCTCGAGACAGTTGTAAGCAAGGTTTGTTATCCCGCCTTTGAACCACTTGAAGTCAGGGTAATTCCATTCAAACACCCTGTCCCAACGCTTGAACCAATGAAGCTCCTTCGCGATGTCTCCCCAGAATAATTCGGGATCTTCTAATGCTCGTTTGAGCACGGACTTCAAAAGTGGCGGATACTCGATTCTGCCCTTAATGGTTGACATGGCCTTCGCCGATTATCAGAGGTCTTATGGTTCGGATGGAAGTGCCGTAGATGCTAGTAGCTTAAAGCACTGACAGCATATTTTCGGGAGTGGTTTCCACAAATCACGCGCCAACACTTTCTGCGTGCATTGATCTTGAAAAAAAATAAATCGAGAAGACTGACCCCGCCGGACATTGAGGTTGCCCCGCTTACCCCGAACCAATGGAAGGACTTTGTCACGCTCTTTGGAGCGAATGGGGCATGCGCGGGGTGCTGGTGCATGTACGAGCGACTTACAAGCTCCGAATTCAGACACGCGAGTCGAGAGCGGAACAGGCGCGCAATGAAAACGATAGTGAATTCGGGACGAGTTCCCGGGATTCTAGCATACGTAGAGGGTAAACCCGTTGGATGGTGTTCGGTATCCCCGCGCGAGCAGTTTCATCGCCTCCAGAATGCTCGTGGGATCCCGGATTCTGGTGGCAAGAGAATTTGGTCAGTAGTCTGCTTTTTCATACACACCAAGTTCACAAGCCATGGAGTTGCTAGAAAGCTACTGAGGGCCGCGATCGATTACGCTCTGTCCAGAGGTGCAGAGATCATCGAAGCCTATCCAGTGGACACGAGAGTAAAATCCAAGACAAACCAGGAGGCTTGGCCGGGCATCGCGTCGATGTTTGAAGGAGCCGGTTTCCAAAGTGTCAGTCAACGGTATCCGACGCGACCCACCCTGAGACTTGTCCACGAAGGCCAGTCGTGTCCGTAAACCCACGTCTGGTCATATCCAAAGGTATTAATTCTGTACGAACTATTCTAGCGGAAAATGCGAAAAGTCAGGACCAAGTTCTCGAAAGAGCTCGGTCTTTTCGATTCGGTGCTTCTTGGGATTGGCTTCATAATAGGTTCAGGGATATTCCTCTTCCCCATCATCATGGCCAGCCAAGCAGGAACCTTCTCACTCATATCGTGGGTCATTGCCGGTGTCTATTCAATTCTGACCGGTCTTTGTTTTGCGGAGAATGCGCAGAAGATGCCGCAAGCAGGGGGACTATACGCTTATGCCCACCACTCCCTCGGGAACGTGATAGGATTCCTAACCGGGTGGTCCTTTTGGACTGGGTACTGGATGACCCTCGCTACTGAAATTGTTGCGACATCGCTCTACCTGAAGTTCTTCCTTCCCGTTCTCTCCGATCTCTCGAGGATTGTCATAGCGACTGCTGTTGCCTTGATGCTCACCGCAATAAACTACCGAGGAGTCAGATCTGGAGGCACTACTGAAGATGTCTTGACAATTGGCAAACTTGGGCCGCTCGCTGTCTTTGTCATTATCGGTGTATTCTTGGTCAGTCTCCGGAATTACTATCCTCTGCTTCCGGCGAATGGGAATCTTTTTCCAGCAATAGGTTCCGCCACGGTCTTCGCTCTCTGGGCGTATCTTGGCGTCGAAATAATAACGGTCCCAGAAGAGGAGATAAGAGACGCAAAGCATACGGTGCCTCGAGCCATAATCATCTCTGTTTTCACTGTGATGGGAATCTACCTCCTAGTCGCGGCAGTCGCTCTTGGACTTGGGCGCTGGGAGAACTTTGTGAACTCACAATCTCCACTTGCTGACATATTTCAAGCAGCCACTCAACGATATGTTGGAAATGTTGGTGGGATCCTGCTGGCTCTCGGCGGTCTGGTCGCCATTCTAGGTTCTGTGAACGCCGTGATTCTTGGAGCAGCTCGCATATCCTATGCCATGGCAAGAGACAAGCTCTTCCCCGGAGTCTTCGACCATCTTCATCCAAAATTCAAAACGCCTGATCACGCAATCATAATTCAAACAATCCTAGCCATTTCACTAGTCTACGCATTAACGGACTTCACTAGCTTAGCTTCACTTGCAGTTTTGTTCACAATTGTCCCGTATCTGTTCAGCTGCCTGGCGACGATAAGGCTGATATCAAAGGCAGGAT
>Ga0315279_10010430_pt1 | contig 10918 bp, 8 predicted proteins | sample YL17G06_20_MG_FD_203694 | JGI IMG/M metagenome (GOLD analysis project Ga0315279, IMG submission 203694) | Sediment microbial communities from Yellowstone Lake, YNP, Wyoming, USA - YL17G06_20 | ecosystem: Environmental > Aquatic > Freshwater > Lake > Sediment | place: USA: Wyoming | collected...
ACTGCGCTTTTCAGCGACAGTCCCCGCGAATGGCGCCGAATGGATCGCTGACGACCCGTCGGAGCGTGTACCAGCGGCGAGGTGCCCATGCGGTTCTCCTTTGCTTCTGGTGGCGCGGTATCCGCTAGGTCTCACTAGCGGGGGGGGCGTCGCTGGCGGGACGATCGACGCGGTCTGCCTGTTCCTTCCTTTTCTCGCGACGCGTTCTCTTGTCCTGCGCCTTCTGCTTCTTCTGCATGTCTCGCTGACGCTTGGCGTAGGTGTTGCTGTCTCTGGCCATGAATCCTCCACTGGGCGGCAAAGGCCGCGAGCTGGGTCCCAAAAACCGTTTACTTCTCTCTTGAGAAGAAGGGCCATCGGGAGCCGGGGCCTCGACGGCCTACGCGAGGGCCACACCAAAAGAAGGGGAGCCGATCAGCGGCGATCCAACGGACATCCGCGGCAGGTCGCCACCGTGCGACTCGGAGCGAAGACGTCGGAGGAAGCTGAGGGAATCTGCGATCTCTCGCCCTCGCGACCCCTGATTGTAGCAGGCTTGGCTCGGAAGCGGAACCGCCGCGGAAGGAATTTCGCGGATTCCCCAGTGGGCCGCGGTGCTCGTCCGCCGGACTTTCCCGCCAAACATGGGACAGGCATTCCCGGTCGAGACCTCTTGCGACACAACGGCCTGGGATTCTACGGGGCAACACTCCCCACCCAATCGGCAGTCCACGTGCCGGGAATGCCGGGAATGCTCGTGGCCGAGTCCCATTTGCCTTTGAGCAGGTGCAGGCCATCCGGGGACAACTCCGCTTCATACCTGCCGAGGATGATCCCAACCGGGTTCTCCAGCCTGTATCCGGTCAGGCGCATCGTTCGGGAGTTGGGATCGAAAGTGCCCTTGAAGTGCTCCAATCCTCCCAGGCCGGTGTCCGACGTCCAGTCGAAGTATCCGGAGTTCGTGCGTTCGTCGACATTCTGCGTGAACACAAGAACGGCTTCCAATGTGTTGCCGGAAACGTCGGCGCCCTTGACCTGCCATTTTCCCAGTTTCGGCAGAGACGGGCCGGAAGGCTTGGGGGCTTCTTTGGCCTGCAGCGGCGGCAACGAGGCCGACGCCGTGGCGGAAATCGCCACCGGCCGGCCCACCTGGTGCCCAAGGAGCAGTTTCGTCAGCGCCTGCTGCATGGGCAGGCCGCTGGGAAGCAGAGGACTATGGGTGTATTGCAGATCCACGTTGATTCCCATCGTCGCCGGGTCGCCGTTGACGACGACGTCGATCCAGTAGCCCTTGCCCGACACGAGCAGAACGCCAGGCTGTCCACCGGACAGTATGCTCAAGAGCTTGCCGAATGGCTCGCTGTGGATATTGGCTTCACCCACGGCATTGACGTACTTCTCGCCAAGTGCCAGGGCGATTTCGGGCAACTGGCTGGGGCTTGTGATGGGCTCGATTCCCACAAGCGCGCCGGCCAGCTCAACCGCCTCGAGCAATCCTTCCCCCTGGGCCACCGAGGATATCACGTCGATGCTCAAGGTAAGTGCTTTGAGGGCCCGGTCGTCGGCCGGCGGCGTATCGTAATTGCCGGACGAGCGACGGCTCACCGAGGCTGGCGTCGCGTGCGTCAGTTTTATGGCCTTCTGAAACGACGCTTCGGGAACGAAGACGACATAGGTCCCCGGCCCGTTGCCGTACGCCTCCGCAACGCCTTCGATCTCGATGCGGAAGCGGTCGCTCTTGCGGTCTATCCGCAGCAGCAGTGCGTCTTTCTTCGCCTCGACCGCGTTGCCGGAACCGGCGCCTCCGTCGCCCCCGGTGCCACCGCCGGGTTGCTCGGGCACTCGGGGACACGAGGACAACGCCACCGTCAACAAGAGGCCAAGGCCCACGGCTCCGGCGTTTCTCATACACTGCTCCTTTCGCAGGCGGGGACGGCATGGGAAACAAACGCCGCCACGATACTGCGCAAGCGGTGGGGCGTCAAGCATCGCGATCCGCGTCGAGCAGTATGCCCCAAGCGCGCGAAGTCTCGCCTCTGCGGTCATTACCTGATTGCCCGCAAGAGGTCATGGATGTTTTGATGGAACAAGGGGAGTCCACGGGCGAGGGAATCTGCGATAGAATGGCACCCGAGGACGCGGTCGCGGGTGCCGTTGCTCCTATGTGTAGCTCTCGAAAGCGTGTCCCCCTCGGGACGGTCCTTTGGTAGGGAGGTAAGGCAATGTCTAAGAGAATCTGGTTGGTCTTGACTGTGGTGGCGAGTGGCCTTCTCACAGTATCGTACTCTGAACGCGCCGTCCCCTCACCCCCCGCCCCTCTCCCGGAACGGGAGAGGGAAGTGAGCGTAGGGCCGGCCATGCCGGCCTGCTTTGCGGCGATCGCATTCGGGGGGGCGGCCGGCACAACCGGCCCTACGGCTACTGCCGCCCGGCCGCGGCCCAAGATGCCGGAGGTCACGAGGGCCGTGAGGTTCAATACGGCGGAGGCCGACCGGATCCTGGAGGCCCTCCAGGTCTTCCCGCCCGATAACCCGTGGAACGCGGATGTCTCGAGCTGGCCGCTCCACCCGAACTCGAAGAACATCGTCGCCTCGATCGGGCCGGAGAAGCCGTTTCGGTATAACCCGGACATGGGCTTCGTGCTCGTGCCGCCCGATCAGCCTCGAGTGGACGTGAAGATCGTCGCCTACGCGGGCGAGTCCGACCCGGGGCCGTTCCCCGTCCCGGACAACATGCCGATCGAAGGCTGGCCCGCCGATTACCTCCGCGATCCGCGGCACGAGCTTTGGACACTCGACGACGTGCAGCGCGACCGCTTCAAGCAAGGCGGCGACCGGCACGGGCTCGTGGTCGATCCGGTCAATCGGATACTCTACGAGTTCTACCAGGCCCGCAAGACCGACGCCGGCTGGCAGGCGGCCCAGGCCTCGGTGTTCGATCTGAAGAGCAACCGCTTGCGGCCCGACGGCTGGACCTCGTCGGACGCGGCCGGGCTGCCGATCTTTCCGGCCGTCGTGCGTTACGACGAATTGCGCCGCGGCATGGTCGAGCACGCGATGCGGGTCACGGTGCGGCGCACGCGCCGGGCCTACGTCGCCCCTGCCACTCACTTCGCCAGCCGGCTCACCGATCCCAACTTGCCCCGCATGGGCGAGCGGATTCGGCTCAAGCGGGACTTCGACGTCTCGGGCTTCTCGCCCGAGGTGCAGGCGATCCTGAAGGGCCTCAAGAAATACGGAATGTTCGTGGCCGACAACGGGATCGACTGGGCGATTTCCGTGGCCCCGGACGAGCGGATCCCGGTGCTGCACGAAGAGCTACGGCGGATCAAGGGCTCGGCGTTCGAGGTGGTCCAGGCGCCGAAGAGGTGAAGAGGTGAAGAGGTGAGGGGGTGACGGGGTGACGGGGTGACGGGGGTGACAAGGTGAGGGGCGGAGTGGTGGCGAAGAGTGCAAAGTGAAAAGTGCAAAGTGCAAAGTGAGGATTTGCACTCCTCATTCTGCATTTTGCATTTTACATTCTTCATTTTGCATTCTTCACCCCGTCACCCTCTCATCCCGTCACGTTGTCCGGCCGGCACTCAGTCCTTTAGCCGGAACAGCCTCGCCAGCGCGTCCACCAGCGCGCTGGGGATGCCGTGGCGCGATTCGTCGCGGAGCGATTCCAGCGGCGGGTGCAAGAGCTTGTTGATCAGCCGGTCGAAGGCCTCGCGGATCTCGGCCTTGCTCCGGTCGTCCAGGTCCGGCAGCTTGTTCAAGAGCCGCCGCAGCTCCTCTTCTTTGGGCTTTTCCCAGCCTTCCTTCAGCCGGCGGATGATCGGGCCGCTCGTGCGGTGGTGCAGGTCCGCCATGAAGCGGTCGGTCTCCTGCTGGACGATCCGCAAGGCGGCGGGCAATTCCTTATCCCGCAGGCGGCGATTCCCCTCGCATGCCTCGCGCAGGTCGTCCACGGAATAGAGGTAGACCTCGGGCCGGTCGCCGATGGCCGGCTCGAAGTCCCGCGGCACGGCCAGATCGAGGATGAAGAGCGGCCGGGCAGGGCGCGTGCGCTCGATGGCGAGGAACTGTTGGAGGGTCACGATGGGCTCTTGGGCCCCGGTGGTGCTGATCACCAGGTCGGCGTCGGCAACGGCTGCAAGCAGGTCCTCCCAGGGGCGCGTGCGGCCGCCCCAGCGCCGGGCCAGATCGGCCGCGCGATCGGGACTGCGGTTCACCACCGTCACGTTCCGCGATCCCTGGTCTTTGAGGTATTGGAGCGTTTCCTCGGCCATCTCTCCGGCGCCAATCACCAGGGTGTGCTTGTCGTCGAACCGCTCGAAGATCTGCTGGGCGAAGTCGGCCACGGCCACGCTGGGGATGCTCACGCGGCGCTGCTGGATGCTCGTTTCGCCGGCCACTCGCTTCGCGGCCCGCATTGCCGCCTGAAACGCGGCGTGCAACAGCGGCCCCGTGCTCCCCTCCTCGCCCGCCAACTGATAGGCCAGCTTCACCTGGGACAGGATCTGCGGCTCGCCCACCACCATGCTGTCGAGGCTGGCCGCCACCGTGAACAGATGGCGCGCCGCCTCTTCGCCGGCGCGGAGCCGGAGGTGCTCGGCGATCGTTGCCGGCTCCAGGCCGTGAAACCTCGCGAGGAACTCGGCGATTTGCGGGGCCGCCGGGCAAGGGGCGTGCTCGCTGGCGGTGTAGAACTCCACCCGGTTGCACGTGGACAAAAGCGCCGCCTCCATGGCCGGGAACTCTTCGCGATACTGGCGCAGCGCGGACCGGGTCTGGTCGGCGCTGAAGGCCAGGCGCTCGCGGACCGCTATCGGCGTGTCGTGGTGGCTGCACCCGACGACCTGCAGGTTCATTGCCGCACCCCGCCGTGCTGCGTCATCCCCGAAAGAACCATCGCCAGGACCAACGCGAGGAAAAGGAAACTGACCAACGTGTGATAGGCCACGCGCCGCCCTTCGCGCGCAGGCCGATACGCCATCCCAATCGCCGTCCAGACGAAGAGCCAGCCGAACATCATCGCGGTGCTCAGCACCACCGGGTCGTCCCAGGGGAGCCAGCCGGACGGGCCCCCGTAGTTGGCCGCATTGAGCATTATCCCGGAAAGGATCCCCAGCCCGATCATCAACAGCGCCAGCGTCAGCGTGCGGCTGTTGGTCTTCTGGAGCCATTCCAGGCTGGGCAGGCGCAGACCCTTTCTGGGCGACAGCTTGTGCTTCAATCGCCGCGCCTGGCGCAGATACATCAGGCCCGAGGCAAAGCCGATCAGCACCGCCACGCTGCCCAGCAGAATCGACCCCGCGTGGATCAGCCCCCAGACCTTGGAGTGGGCCTCGCGTGGAAACGGCCGGTACTTGGCCACGAAGCGGGCGACCCCGATGAGGGCCAGAGCCAGGGGAAGAATGAAGAGCCCGATGGAGGTCCTCGGATGGTAGCACATCACATACAAGTAGAAAACCACCAACACCCAGGCAGCCACCAGACACCAGTCCATCGCGTTGGAGAGAGGCGTTGCGCCGGGCGGGGTCTCCAGCCATCGGTAGCCAAGGAATATGCTGTGGGCCACCAGCCCCGCCCCCGCGAACCCGAGCATCAGCGCGCCCCGGACCCCGCTGCGAAACAGCAGGCGCGTGACCTCCAAGGCCAACGTCACGCCGTAGCTGGCGGCGAAACAGATCACGCTTATTCGCGAGAGCATAGGCGGCCTCGAAAGCAGGGGTCAGGGGTTAGGGATTGGGGATTGGGGATTGGGGGTTGGCGTCTTACGGCAAAACTTCCGCGCGTTTTGCTCGCATCAAGTACACGGTACGTTGTTCACTATGTCGCGTAGCGGGCGGGCTTGCCCGCCGTTTGGTTGCGGCCGTAGGCCGCGTTAGGGGTTAGGGGCCAGGCAAAGGCGCGTTTGCTGACGGGCGTGGACAGGCAGACTTCCATTCCACTTGAACTTCCGAGTAAAGAACACATGCGGAGCATGCGCAGAAATCCAAGCCGAAAACTGTACTCTCTACTCCCCAATCCCCAATCTCCAATCCCCAATCCCTCCTCAGTATCCCCGCGCGTGCCGGTTCGCCTTGGGGTCGCCGGCGGCCTGCTTGGTTCCGGTTTTTGGATCGATGGTCACCATGATGGGGTGGGCGAAGGGGGGCTTGCCCAGCTTCACCTGGTGCCCCCGGGTCTTCAGGGCCTCGATCGTGTCCTGTCCGAGGGCCTTCTCCACGGTAAGGCTGCCCAGTTGCGGCGGCGTCTGGTTGAACGAGCCGACCAGGTGGTCCGTGTAAAACCGCGGCCTCGTGACCGCGTCCGCGGGAGTGAGGCCGAACTCCAGCCAGGCTAACAGCACTTGGAGGCTCACCTGGTCCTGGAGGTCGCCTCCGGCGACGCTAATCCCGGCGACCGGTTTGCCGTCCTTCATCACGAGCGTGGGCGTGAGCGTGATCCTGGGGCGCTTGCCCGGCTCGATGCAGTTGGGATGGCCTTCCCAGGTATTGAGACTCCGCAGCCGGCTGTTCAGTCGAATGCCGGTCTCGCCTGCCATCACGCCGCCCCAGCCGCTCGGCGTGGCCACCACCACGTTGCCCGAGCCGTCGGCCACGATGCAGGTCGTGGTGTCGTGGACCTCCTCTCGCGGCGCCGTGTAGTCTTTCGGCGCGATCCCGAGGATCGCCTTGCCTGCCCGAGGATCGCCCGGACGCAGCTCCAGCGACGCCTTCTTCAAGTCCACAAGCGGCCTTCGCAGCGCCGCATACTGCTCCGAAAGAAGCCTTGCCAGCGGCACGTCGGCAAACAGCGGGTCGGCATAGTACGTGTCCCGATCGGCCAGGGCCAGCTTCATCGCCTCGGTAAGCACGTGAACGTATTCCGCACTGTTCTGCTTCATGGACCGCAGATCGGACTTCTCCAACAGCCGCAGCGTCTGGAGCATCATCGGCCCCTGGGTCCACGGGCCGCACTTGAGCACGGTAAAGCCGCGGTACTCGATAGAGATGGGGTCCTCGATCCGGGTCGCGTGCGTGGCCAGATCGACGTAGCGGATCAGCCCGCCGGACTTGCGGCTCCAGGCATCCAGGTCCCGGGCGATCGGCCCCCGATAGAAGCAGTCGGCGGCCTGACGGAGCCCGCGGCGCCGGTCGTCCGGCGAAGCCCTCTCGGCCTCGATCATGCGGCGGATCTGCTTGGCCAACTGCGGGTACCACGCGGGCTGCGGAGCTCCGGAAAAGGTGACAGGCACCTTTTGGGCGAAGCCGGGCACCGACCGAAGGTTGGTCGCGGGCCTTTCAGGCAAAAGGTGCCTGTCACCTTTTCCGGAGCCGTCCAGGATTTCCAGCACCGGCTGGGCGACTTCGCCGAAGGTCTTGGTGCCGTAGCGATCCAGGGCGATGAGCATGGCGTCGGGAGCGCCGGGCACCGCCACCGTGGTCGGGTCGTCGCTGCCGGGGATTCGGCCGCCGTGGTGCCGGACGAAGTACTCGCGGGTCGCCAGGCGCGGGGCGCCGCCTTGCCCGGAGATGATCTCCACGAGGTTCCGCTTGGCATCGTAGACGATGATGGGGACCTCGCCGCCGAAGCAGAAATTGGCGGGGTCAGTCACGGACAGGCACAGCAAGGAGGCTACGGCGGCATCCGCGGCATTGCCGCCATTTTTAAGGATTCGGATGGCGGCGTCGGCCGCTTCCGCGCCCCCGGCGGCCACGACCCCTTGGGCCCCCGAGGCTTTCCAGAAGTCCTTCGGCGCCGCCGCAGCCGCCAGGCGCGACGCGCCCAGCCCCACCCCCACGGCCAAGGTAGCCAGCGCGAAACCCACACGAATCCTCATGGCAGTTCTCACTTTTCCGGAACACCTCAGTCAGCGGTCGCCAACGGCAGAACCGGCGTGCCCTTACGCTTGGGCACATTATAGCACACTCCCGACGTGCGCGCACGCGAGCCTTGCAGATCCCCTGTTGGCCGGGTACTCTGGGCTAAACTGGTCATTGGGCCTTGGTCATTGGTCATTCTCAATTGCTCTCCTTCATTCCTCATTCCTCATCCCTCCACCGCCATGCCTGTCATGCAGAGCCCGCCCGGCGCCGAAACGGTCATCGACGGCCGGCCCTACCTCTACTTCGCCGGCACCGGCTACCTGGGCTTGCAGGGCCGCCCCGAGGTCATCCGCGCAGCCTGCGAGGCCACCCGGCAATATGGCATCGGCAGCGCCACCTCTCGGGCGGGCTTCGGCGACACGCCGCCCACGCTCTCGGTCGAGCGGCAGGCCGCACGCCTGTTCGGCTGCGAGGACTCGTTCTATTTCGTCTCCGGGTACGTGGGCAACCACATCCTCGTCTCCGCGTTTCAGGACCGGTTCGACGCCGTGTTTGTGGACGAGTTCTCACACTATTCGGTGGTCGAGGCAGCGCGGGTAAGCGGCCGGCCCGTGCTGAACTTCGGCCACCGCGATCCGGCATCGTTGGGCGAGAGCTTGCGCAGCAGTCTGAAGCGGGGTGACCGGCCCCTGGTGATGAGCGACGGAGTATTCGCCGCGTTGGGCCACATCGCCCCAGTGGCCGAATACACGGCGGTGCTTCGCAACTACCCCGGCGCGATGCTCCTGATCGACGATGCGCACGCGGTCGGCGTCCTTGGCGCCAGCGGTCGGGGCACGTACGAACACGCCGGTCTGTTGGGCCAGGCGGGTGCCGAGGGATGTGGGACAGCCGCCCTCGGCTGTCCTGTGCCCCAGCTCTGGTTCTGCGGCACGCTCAGCAAGGCGATCGGTGGCTTCGGGGGGATCACTGCCGGCACGCGGGAGTGGATCGCCCAACTGAAGCGGTCCTCGCACTTCTTCGACGGCGCCAGCGCCCCGCCGATTCCGGCCGCGGCAGCCACTGCCCGGGCCCTCGAACTGGTCATCGCGGATCCGGGGATGAGACGCCGGCTCTGGGAGAACGTCAGCTTGCTCAAGACGGGCCTCAGACGCCTCGGTCTGGACGTTGAGGACACGCCGGTGCCGATCGTATGCCTCGCGATCGGCAGTGGCGACGCAATGCGGCACATTCAATCGCAACTGGCCCAGCGAGGGATTATGATTGCCTACATGCCTTCCTATAGCGGGCTCGGGCCCGAAGGGGCCTTGCGCCTGGCGGTCTTCGCCACCCACACCGAGGCCATGATCCGGCAGTTGCTGGATGAGTTGGGAGGGCTCTTGTGAAACCACGCCGCGTAAGAGTGCCGCTCGCTGCCCGTCTTGCACTGGCGCTGGCCGCAATGGCCGGCGTGGCTGCGGCCGATTCCCCGCCGCGCTCGCGGACGGAGAAACCGGTGGACTACCGTCGGGCCGTCGCGAGCCTGGAGGAGATGATCGCCGGCGAGATCAAACGAGGGGCATTCTCCGCCGTCTCGATCGCCCTGGTCGACGACCAGCAGACGGTCTACGCCAACGGATTCGGCTTGGCCGATAAGGACCGCGGCGTTCCGGCCACCGCCCAGACGGTCTATCGTGCCGGCTCGATCTCGAAGCTATTGACGGCCCTGGCGGCGATGCAGCTCGTCGAGCAAGGCAAGCTGGACATCGACAAGCCGGCAGCGGCCTTCGATCCTTCGTTCCGCATTGTCAACCCGTTCGACGGCTCGGGGCCCGTCACACTGCGGCAACTGATGTGCCACCGTTCGGGGATGATCCGCGAGTCGCCGGTGGGGAGCTACTTTGACCATTCGCAGCCGGAGATCGCCGCCACGGTGGCCAGCATTGCCCCGTGCGTTCTGGTCTACCCGCCGGGCAGCCGCACGAAGTACTCCAACGTCGGGCCGACGATCGTCGGTCAGGTCGTCCAGAAGGTCTCGGGCGTGCCTTTCGCGGAGTACCAGCGAAAGCATCTCTTGGAGCCGCTGGGGATGAGAAGCTCGGCGTTTCTGCCAAACGATTCGATGCGCCGGCGGCTGGCGGTGGGTTGGATGGACGTGGCCGATGGCCGCGGCGGATTCCGCAGGACCGCGGCCCCGCAGTTCGAGTTGGGGACCATCCCGGCCGGAAATCTCTACACCACGGCCGAAGACCTGGCCCGGTTTGCCAGTTGTCTCTTGGCCAACGGCCGCGCGGGCGACCGGCAGATCGTCAGACCGGAGACGCTCCGGCAGATGTGTACGGTCCAACTGACGAGCGAGAAGACGGGCTACGGTCTGGGCTTCCTCGTGGGCACTTTCCGCAAACACCGGTCGGTGAGCCACATGGGCGCGGTCTACGGGTTCACCTCGTCGCTCGTTGTGCTCCCCGAGGCGAAGCTGGGCGCGGTCGTGCTCAGCAACGAGGACATCGCCATCGGTCCGGTCCGCAAGCTCAGCGACGCCGCCATCGGGCTCATGCTGGAAGCCAAGCTGGGCGAGCCGATGCCGAAAGAGGAGCCGCCCAAGGGGCCGCCGCCTGATCCGGCGACACTCGTCGGCGATTACGAGTCGGAGAGCTACTGGGCGCGGATCGAGCTGCAGCAAGGGGTGCTCGGCGGCGCCCTTTCCGGCAGAAGAATGTCACTGACGCCCACTGGCCCGGATAAGTTTCTCGCCGAAGTGGGATGGTCGGTTTCCGAGACGCTCGATTTCCAGCGCGACGAGAAGGGCCGGGCCACTGCCTTCACCGTGCTCTCCCAGAAGTTCCGCCGCGTCGATCCCGCCGCCGTGCCCGACGTCCCCGCCGACTGGCAGAAGTACGTCGGCAGCTACGGGCCGGATTTCATTCCGGTGATCGTTTCCGTGCGGCACGGGCACCTGTACGCGATGACGGAGAACGAGGCCGACTATCGGCTGACGCCCCTGTGCCGCACGGTGTTCAAGCTGCCGCCGGGGATGTACGTGGATGAGCAAGTGGTGTTCCAGGTCGCGCCGGACGGCCGGGTCCCAAGCATCCTGTTTGCCAACATGCCGCTTGGGCGGAGGGAGCTTCGCGGAAACTCGAAATCCGAAGCACGGGTAGTGAA
>Ga0315279_10010431_pt1 | contig 10918 bp, 14 predicted proteins | sample YL17G06_20_MG_FD_203694 | JGI IMG/M metagenome (GOLD analysis project Ga0315279, IMG submission 203694) | Sediment microbial communities from Yellowstone Lake, YNP, Wyoming, USA - YL17G06_20 | ecosystem: Environmental > Aquatic > Freshwater > Lake > Sediment | place: USA: Wyoming | collected...
TGGTCTTTTCCAGCTTCTTATATCGAGGGTGGAACGCCATGCACCTCTTCCGATGGAACGATCATTTTTGGAACTACCGGAGGCGACCTCATCGCCCTGAACTCCGACGGAACGCTCCTTTGGAAGACGCCTATTGGCGGATGCGAATCTGCCCCAGCAATTAGTGAGGACGGAACGATCTATGTTGGTTCAACAAATAAAGACGATTTTGGGTTTATGAATGCAATAGGAACCGGGGAGCCAAAAAGAATAGAAATTCTACAACCTCAACCAAGAAGAAGATATTTCTTTGATCATGACCTCGGGCCTACCAAGTTGAAGCGCACATTGATAATCGGGATGGAAACAGTCAAGGTGAAAGCTTTCCAAGAAAGTGAGGTACAATATGTGGATTTTTATATCGATGGAACATGCCATTTTAACGATACTACTCCACCCTTCGAATGGAAGATGAACAAGCGTTTTGGTGATTTCGTACTAATGGCCCATACTATCACCGTTACCGCATATTATAAAGGTGGCTGCAGCTGGACCGAATCCATTCCTGTCTGGTATTTCCATTTCTTTAAAAATTTCTAGATAAAAATTCGGTAATGTTTCGAATTGAAAAAAAGAAAAGAGAAGGGCTTTAGTAAGATGGATTTAACAGCCCCAAAAGCCAACAGGCCAAAAAATGGCGTTCTGTTGTCAAAATTATCTCCCGTTGGGTGGATGCAAATCGCAACAGGCCCACTGAATTATTTTGAGAGAGCAGTAGTTGCTAAGGTAAAAAAATGAGAAGGAACGAAGAATCATATGGAGAAAAACAGTGAAAAACACAATCGGGAAATTCAATCTATTTTATTGGAAAAATGCGAAGGAACTAATGATATATGCAATCAACGATTAAAAAATAGAATGACAATAAATTCTGGAATTGAGTATGACGTTTTTCCTGCTTTTCACGATCTTCTTATAACTACTATAAAACCAAAGGTTGGTTTTTTAAAGAAAGAGATATTATGAAATTGTATATTTTCAGAGGAAAATTACAAATCTTAAAAACAATATACATGATAGGAATCTTATGGCAGTAAGTACCTGTTTCGCATGTTATGATAATCACTGTATTATCTTCGACGAAGACTGTCAATATACAAAAATGGGGGAATGCGATCATTACTATTCCCGACGCAGAAGTTTTCCAGATGGTTTCAAATTTTATATGGATATAGTTAACATGTTAGCACAAGCAAGAGCGGACAGATCACAGCAGAAATTCAACAAATATATTCTTATTCTTTCAACCATCGCAATAATTATATCAGTTTTTTCATTGATTATTTCGTTAATTATTCGATAAACCATGTTTTTCTCCTAGCAGTTTCACTATTTCAATCATGGATTGGTTTTTAAAGAAAGAGATGTTATGAAATTGCAAAATCAGGGGAATAACATGTCGAAAACCAGCAGGAAACAAATAGATCAAGACGAAAAGAAGATCATGGCCGAGCTTCAGAAAAACTCGTATGAAAGCCTCGATGTGATCGCAAAACGATTGAAGTTTTCACGGCAGAAAATATGGAGGCTCATAAAGAGGCTGGAGACGGACCACACCATCTGGGGATACACGGCAATCCTCGACGACGATAAGAGGTCACTGAAAAGCTACACGCTCATGCTCAAGCGGTCATCGAAACCAATGGATGAAAAAACCGTGGAGGCCATCACATCGCCACGCCTGCAGGAATTAACCTCAAACGCGGGAGCATCCCTTGAAAGCATCTATTTTGTTCACGGCGAATACGACTCAGTCTTCACGTTCACGGCCCCAGGCATCGTACAGGCAAAGAAATTCTGCGAGATGCTGCTAGAAACGTATCCCGGAATTTTCGCACGAATGAATCTTATGGAAACCCTTGTCACCGTAAAGAAACATCACGTCGCCAATCCCAACGCAAAGAAACTGAAGGAATTTCTGTAAAAAGCATTAACAAAATAAACATTGTTTTATTACAGTTCAAGAAAGCTATTTATCATCTGTTCAATTCTGTCCTTCAATCCTAGGTCCGATTTTCATTTAATCAAAATAATTTCTTTGCAGCAATCAATATTTCATCTTCAGTTCCTTCCTGCCTTTCAAATCATTGATGTTCCCACTCATTTTTTTAAAATTCTATCATTTTTCCTTTCGCTCCCCCTACAAATTCTCCTCCTGTTCAAGATATCATAAAACAGAAGATATTACTGATTACTTTCCATCATCGGTACTACAACTGTTTTATGAATCTGCTACGAGTTGTTGGGATGTGTAGGACAATAGTTTGAGAGGGTGGGTCGCCTCTCGGTTTTAGAATTTACGCGTTCTCTGCCAATATTCTTTCAGCTCGGTTAATGCCTGATCTAAAGTTATCGTATTTTTTGCGTTCGTGATATGCGTAGGTTCTATGGGATATGTTGTATTATGGGGCAGATGCCATGTCTCGCAGATGAAGGGATCAAGCAAGAGACCAAGGTTGTTGATCTGTCCGTTATTTTCCACCCAAGTAGTGAATGTTCCAACCCGGGAGTGGAACTTGTCATACACCGTCATCTCAATTAATTCCTCTACCGGGCAGGTGGTTGAACCACAAGGAACCGTTTTATTCCAGTATCTGCAAAGGTCATCCATGGTCTTGGTTAACGTCACCGTATTGCCGACGGTTCGGATGTAGTCATTGTAGACCGGTATCAGTTTATTTGCGCCTCTAAAATGCGTGTTCCTGGCACTGTCATTCATTTTTATCCCGAAGAAATACCCGGGATAGTCTTCGTTCCAGCTGTTCCAGGTTTTATCCACCCAGCCCATCGCAGTTCCACTTGCGTCAAAAACTTCTTTTCCTATTAACTCATTTGGGTTCCAAATTTTCATGTTAAATACACCTCTCTTCACCTTCTTGATATATCACATGCATTAGGCTAAGTTAAATGTTTCTCACAAATTTTTGTAACATTTATCATTGTCCAGCAATCAATGGAATGTACATCGTTAAATCTGCGTTATCTAACCCAATTCCCAAATCCATAAAAATCACAATAGAAACGGATTAGTTGCCCCCTTTACATGTTAGGCACGCGTGGAATAATTCTCTGGCTCTTCTATAGTTGTTAGCGAAGGCCAGATTTAGAAAATGGAAATATGGAGGTATGTAAAATGGATACAATATATTTTGAAGATGAAGAAAAAGTAAGAAAAAAAGAAGGTTTCATAAAAAAAAATAGGATCAGGATTGGTTTACTTTATTGAAGAACCATCCAAAGAATATATGATGATTCCGACCACCCGAATTATTCGAATCGTTAAAGACAAAGAGGGAGGTTACTAATGTCACAAGATTGGATAAAATTCTTTAACAACCTACCAAGAGATATACAACAAAACATAGATGCCCTTTCACAAGGAAATCAGTGAGAAAGTAACATATCAAACTGAGTATGGAAAAATTCACCATGTCAGTCTTGCGACAATTACTAACATCAAACATTCACATTTAAAAAAGGACTATATTGAAGTGTAGGAAATTAGGAATCTCAACATCTTCATTTTTTTAATGTACCCTTAATAAAAGGACGTCCAAAAGAAACAGCTTAGGTGTTTATATTTATTACAGACCAGAAATCTGGTCTTTCCCGCCAGTAACCTCCTAAGTTCTCCAGATATATTTTTTCTTTTCATCTTTAGGCATATCTTTTGATTCTATATCTTCGAGAGAGATACCATAGGTATTGACGTAATCAGTTAAGATGTCCTCAAGTTTATTTTTTATCTCATTTAAAATTTTAATAAGTTCCAGCTTTATATTATTAATTTCTTTTTGTATAGTATTAGCTTTAACACTATTCTTCATTTCTAAGAATTCTTTACCATATCTTTTCCAATATGTTTTTAGTACATCGCCTAATTGATTTTTTTCTGTATCTATTTCATTTAAGATATAATGCATAATTATTCTTGGTAATTCTTTCAAAACAAGTTGCTGTCTATTTTTAGATTCTTTAGTAGTCTCAAATTCATTATATGATTTCTCAATGAAATCCTGAAAATTATGTGATTTGATTTCCTCAACAAGTTGTTTATATTTTTCATTTAAAGATTCAATCTTAATGTCATGAAATTCTAAATCTTTTTTTAGGAGTAATCTTCCTTTTATAAAATTAGAATATACAATTTCCACACTTGGATGATATGAAAATTTATCAATATATAACTTATTTTCACCAGTATCCCATATAGATTCTTTTGACTTTAAACTGGAGATACCCTTCTCACAATGCTCAATAAAGGGTTTGATAATGAAACACATTTCATCTATCTTATTAGGTTTTATAGTCTCCTTTTCAGTATGTAGCCACAATTTATGATTTGTATAAGCGTAATATATAGTAGCGATTGCCACTGCTATTGTTCCTAACGCTGTAATTATAGTTGGATTTTCAACTATCCAATTAGTTATGTCCATCTTATTCACTGATTCTATACTAGGTAGTTATTTATAAGTTTAAGCACATTACAACGAGAAGAGATAGTTAAGCAACTCATACGAGATATTGAAACTCACGGTAATATCCGCTTCATGGACTGCAAACCAATTTTAAAGGATTCAATACATAATCCAGAACCTTATTTTACGACTGTTGGACCACAGAAGCGACTTTGGGGATGGACTAGAAAATATTTTATGACATTTTTACGCGATATGTTTAAATACAGACATTGCCAATTATTATCATGGTAGTGGGTGAAGATGAAGACGAATAATTTGGATAAGATGATCGGTCATTATTGTAAGATTGTCATAAAAGAACCGGGGGATACTAAAGCGCATGTCGTCACTGGCACAATACAAGAGATTGAGCACCAAACAAGATTAGTAATGGTTAAATCTTATAATGGATGTTATGGTTTGAGCATCGATGCAATTATAGCCATTAAACCAAAGAAAATGAATTACAGTTAGGACTTTTAACCCTCAGTAAATCTTGGGTTCTAAAAAGTGATTGTTTTCAGGGTAAAATAAATTTATATACAATATGATGATAATAATTCTTGAGGGAGTCAAATATTGGTAGATAATTCCCAGACTTACTTTTTTTAATCTACCCTTTCCTCCCAGATAAAGACTCTTTTCAATTAAACATGATGTTCTAAGGGTATATTTTTAAGGAACGAGATGTTAGGATATTGATGGTAGAGGAGGAATAAAGGTGGTAATAGGTTTTGTTCTTATGCATGTTTCACCATTGCATGAATATGAAGTATTCAATGACAATAAGTTCAAAACAGATTTCTCCTAATAAGGAAGCGGGAGTTGGTTTTTTAAAGATAGAGATGATATGAAATTATGGATTTGGAAGAGGTGATCTGTTGTGAGTATATTATCTGCCGTAGGAAACACTCCGCTTGTAGAATTTACTAATTTGAATTGCGGCTCAAAAGTAAGAATTTTTGGTAAACTGGAAGGTGCAAACCCAAGTGGCTCTGTTAAAGATAGGCCCGCCTATTATATGATAAAGAAAGCAGAGGAATCAGGGGATTTAGTTCATGGTAAGATAATACTTGAGGCGACATCTGGCAATACTGGGATTGCTCTTGCGATGATAGGAGCAGCGAAGGGATATAAGGTTAAGTTGATCATGCCAGATTGTGTTAGCGTTGAAAGACGACGTATTTTGGAAGCCTTTGGCTCAGAGGTCGTCCTTACTCCAGGATGTGATGGCACTGATGGTGCGATTCGAAAAGCATATGAATTACTGGAGATGGAGCCTGAAGAGTATTTTATGCCTAATCAATTTGAAAATGAAAGTAATGTACTTGCACATTACGAGACAACAGGACCAGAAATTTTTCAACAGACGAAAGGACTAGTTGATATTTTTGTCGCCGGGATGGGTACTACAGGAACTCTAATGGGTGTAGGAAGATACTTAAAAGAACAAAAACCAAATGTGAAAATCATTGGGGTCGAACCAATGAAAGGTCATACCATTCAAGGATTAAAGAATATGGAAGAATCGATTATTCCGAAGATCTTTCATCCAGAAATGCTCGATGGAAAAATTACTGTCAAAGATGAAGAGGCTTTTGAAACAACAAGACTACTTGCTACCAAAGAAGGAATCTTTGTTGGTATGTCCAGCGGTGCTGCGGTAGCAGGAGCTTTACAAATAGCGAAGAAGATAAAATTTGGTACAATCGTTGTAATTCTACCTGACCGAGGAGACCGCTACTTGAGTACAACGTTATTCAGGTCGATCTGTGCGAAATGCCCTCCTTGATCTTCATCAATTTTTTTTGCTTTATTTTCCCTTCTGCAAATCATCTAACTCAAAACAAGCGGAAGCTAGAGTAGCGGTGCCCGCAAAAATTTTTTGAGGTAACCCGATATAATAGATTACTTTGCCACCTTTGGTAAGACTTTTTCTATTTGAGGTCTTTTCACCAATTCCCCAAAATTTATCTTTCATTCGCTGGTTGAAAATTTCTTCTGCAGCAAAGTTTTCATTGCTGAGTTTATATCCTGTGACAGTAAAAATCCAATAATTCATCGTCAAAACATAATCAGTAATTAAGGGATTTATACCCGTGAGTCCTCAATCCCGACAGGAGCATTTACAAAGCATTGAAGGCCTGGCACGAATACCTCTCATCATCAGGCTCTATTAATCTGGGTTTAAAAGCTCCCATCTTATATGACATATTTAAATTAATAAAATTTTCATATAATGATAAAAAAAGAGGAAACTGGCATTAATCAATAGCACTTCACTTCATCCGGTGAGAAGATTCAAATCGCCATTCTACAGTATCATTATCCTTGAGAATATAGTTACTACACCCCAAATTTGCATACTTATCATTAACGTAGTACTGCCAATAACTCCCATTTTCCCCGTTTTCAAGACCATTTATCGCCTCGACAAAAAGCGAATGATACTCCTGCCAATAACTTACCTTCACAGAAAAATTATAGCGACTTGCCCATTCAAGAAGAAAGCCAGCGACGGTCACATTAGTCGTATTTACATTTCGATATGCGATGTTCCATCCGGGTGCGATGATCTCCATGCTCACGTTGTTTAACTTCTCAATAGTATTACTTTCTCTTACAGAAGTAGAAACACAACCTGTCACAGAAACAAGGATTAAGAGAAGAGCGATGACACCAGCGGGTACACCCTGTCTCCAGGTTTCACATGATGAATTGTTTGTGACAGGCCCTTTTTTTGAGTAGACATACGAAATCACAGGAAGCCCAATACAAAGAAATGTAGCTATCCCTGAAAACAGATGATAGAGCATAAAAGGAACACCGAGTGCATATACGATCAGCAATGTATCCACGGTATGTGGATACATGAGATACCACCATCCAAAATTCGTCCACATATCATAAAAAAACACAAGCAACGCCCCAGTCACAATCATACAGGAGACAGATTGTAATTTTATCGAAGAAACATACGGCTTAACCTTACTCCCAACAAACGTACTTGCTAGCGCTACCAAAGCAAAACCAGAGTAAGTGAACAGCACTATCTGATTCATTTTCTCTCCAGTAAATACCGGATTGCCGATGAGAATATCGCTACATACCATCCCAACAAGAGGAATGAACAACGCTACCCTTACATCCAAAATCATAATCCCGATAAAGGCAGCAACAGTTACCACTTCGAAATTAGGGAACGGCTGCATCCTCAATGAGACTAACAGATATCTTCCCAGGGTTGCAAACAACGCCAACAATCCAAAACCTATTACCTGCCTTGGTATAGTTTTCATGCGAATCATCCCTCTTACCCATGAAGACGTGGAAAACAATTGAAAAGAATAACCTCTTTCTCATCAGTGTGACTTTCGGCTCCAAGATTTTTTAGATAAGATTCGAGAAGATGTAAAAAAGCAGAAGTTCTCACAAAATGATTTCCTGATATGGAGGTAATATTTTCGATGATCCTATGAATTTGAAGAGAGACATTGTCATTATGAATTTTTATTGTAGCGATGTATGCTTTTACCTCTATTGTTGTTTTTTTGAAGAAAGCACGTTCATTTAACCTCCAGGTAAACGGTCGTTCGGTATCAACATACTTCAGCGTATCTCCAACATAAAACTCTACTTTTTCTACATTGTCCGTCGTATGAACCTCAATATCGATAGACCCGATTATTAGGATTTTCTGAATGCGTAACCCGGTTTTTCTATTCAGCAGGTAAAGGGCGTGATCCTCCGGTTTTATGATCGTTATTATCTTTTTGACATGAACTGATATCTTTTCTGACCGTACATAACCAGCTTTCTCAGCATAGATTCTATAATCCCCCGCGGTATCAATATGAAGAGTTACCGTCCCGTTGCTATCGGTCATATACATCGTTGAATTCACAGACACGGTCGCATCTTCAACAGGAGACATTGTTTCATTGTATACACGTACGGTAAAATCCTCCGACTCATTCATTGTATATTTCTGGACAGCTATCCGTAACGCATGAGCAGACCAATTTTCCAGATACCCGAAGAGAACATCGGTATCATTGTTTGTTAATGTATATGATCCTACATCGACCATTGGCAAGGTGTAGTCCACCCAGTAATGCCACCAATCCGACTCATTGGCTATCGTCTTGATATAAAATGCATGCCAGCTGGGATAGTATATGACAAAGTAGGAGAATCCACCCTGCTTAGCGGCCATATCAAGCGCTCCTAGTACACTTGGATACGGGATATAATACTGCTCCATAACGCCGGAACTAGAATTCTGTGCAGTAATTGTTGAATTACTAACAGTAACATTGCCATCCCAAATCGTATTGTTTTTTCCCTCTATCCTAATGTCCCCTTTCCAACTGCTGTCTTGGCAACCATGGTTCACCCCGTTTCCATTATCGCCGTTCCCGTTATTGTTGCCTGAGGGATTCCCATCTCCATTATTATTACCGCTGTCACCGTTGTATATTTTCACGGGATACGGTTTTCCAAGCAAAGCAGGGATGATATACGACGTCATCCATTCAGGATTCATTGTTTGATCTACCGTCCAATTAAAACACCCGTTCTCCTGTTGTAAACCCAATAGAAAATCGACCGGGGAGTTCCCGCTGTTTATCCATTCACTGCTCGCAGGATCTTCATCTGCTGCCACAATCGCATCAACGGCCCATGCGGTCGATGCTGCATTGGCTGTGCCCCATGATTGAAATCCGCCGTTCTCGGTCTGCATGGTTTTGATAAAAGACAAGGCATCTGTCATACTCTTCGATGTAGAAGTCTCTCCTGCTGTCATCAAAGCGATGATCGCCGCTGCCGTTGAATCGACGTCACCCCAGCCGCCGTTTTCGTTTTGTTTCTCCTTGATATATATGCGAACGGTTTGAATCATCGATGAATTCTTGTCAACGCCCCCGGAAACGAGTGCTAAAATCCCGAAAAAATCATCATATACATTTGCACAACTACCAATTTGCACCCCATCATAAAAACTTTTTACTTTTGCAACATAGTCCATGCCACCAAAATCCCGTGGATTTTCATTACATGCCACTATGGCAAGGGTCTGCCGTTCCCAATCCGTCGCCATCGTGTTATCAAGACAATCAACGTTTTCTCGTAGATATCCTACTAGATCGCCCCAGGTATGAGGGTCTTCTCCAGCAGCTGAAATCGCCATCGCTGCCCACGCTGAAACAGAAAAACCACCGATACTTCCATCCCCAGCCTGTCGACTTCGTAAATACTCCAAAGCATTCATGATGATATCGTCAGTTGGCTGATATGGATAACTTTCACCAGGATCTGCTGACACGATAGTACAAACATGTGCTGGAAGGTTCATCAGCATTAAACCAACAATTACAACTATTACAAACACTGATATCTTTTTCATGGTATCAATCCTCACGGAAGATATCGGATAGAAAGCTTTAAAGTTAACAAAATAGATAACGACCGTTATCAAAATGGGTAATACTAAACTCTTTAAAGCGTTGAGTAGTGGGACGCGAATCGAGATCATCAAGGCCCTTATCGGTAGGGAACTTCATGTGTCGGGATTAGCGAGAGAGCTCAATATCTCTGTTCCTGTTATCTCGAGACATATTAAGGTTCTTGAGAATGCAGGATTGATTAAGAAACGGATCGTCGGTAACATGTATTTATTATCTTCAACCATTGGAAATTTGGAGGAGGCGTTGGAGCCATTTATTGAAGAATCATCAGTTGAAATCAAGAAAAACGAGAGTCTTTTCGATGCGTTAAAACAGATCCCGGGTATTGAAATTCAAAGGATGGGTGACAATCAATATATTACTTCTATTAATGGAGAGCGAGGATATTATATTTATGAGGTTGACGACGTTCCACCCAAGATACCAATTGATAAATATGCGCCTAAAAAAAATGTTACGCTTCAGTTAAAAAAACTTGTTCCCGTGAATAAGAAAAAAATAATAGTGAAAATTCTTCGAAAAAAATATCGTACAAAAAAAGAAAAAAAGAAAGAAGTGTTTTAGTAAGAAAAGAACCGAAACGAAAATTTAGATTGAGCCAAAATCGGCAATCAATCTGAAAAATTCCCTCCTGTTGGACTCGTCGCACCCTGCCGAACCCATCTACATTTCTCGGAGAAAAGCCTCTGCTGATAACCATTAGACCACTGTCTCATAGGACTAATCTATATATAGAAAAAGAAAAAAAGAAGGAGAGATGCCGGAAAATCGACAACCCGTTCAAATCGACGTTTATCGATCGTTTTACCAGGAGAAACATGGTACAGTTCCCGACAGGAGCATCTTATCATCGCTCAACAGGAGAAAAAACGATGATTTTTCAAAACCTCTGGGAGCATCGAACCTCTGGTGGATAATCCCCTAGAGGGATTTTTATCCTCATTTTTT
>Ga0315279_10010432_pt1 | contig 10917 bp, 8 predicted proteins | sample YL17G06_20_MG_FD_203694 | JGI IMG/M metagenome (GOLD analysis project Ga0315279, IMG submission 203694) | Sediment microbial communities from Yellowstone Lake, YNP, Wyoming, USA - YL17G06_20 | ecosystem: Environmental > Aquatic > Freshwater > Lake > Sediment | place: USA: Wyoming | collected...
TTGGGATAGGAGCCCAAAATCTGCGCGGTCGATGAAACCTGGTCCGGCTTGCTGTTCACCCGCCGCCGGGGGATTGAGGGGGCTTGACAAGCGTGGTATACTATAGCTAGTGGGAGTCGTAATAAAGGACAACTGATAGCGATTTCTGCTCGGGGCGGCGCCGGGACGCCAGCTTCCGTCTTTGACAACTGAACCCCTCAATCTCGGATTGCGGATTTCGGACTGCGGATTTCCAGCCCAGGTCATAGATCCGCAATCTGCGGGACAGACAGGAATCATCCATGCGGCAAGAGACACGTTTGGCTCTTTTGCCTGCTTTTGGCCTGTATTAACAGGTGGTGCCGCAGACAGCCGTTATGTGGCTGTTTCTCCTGGGCTTACGGGTAAAAGGGGACCTAAATAGTCAGCAATCATTGCCTGCAAGTTGCTGAAAGCGAGGAAGTTAGCGCTCACCTGCTATAGGGAGATAAAAGACTCTTCTAAGCAGCTTGCGACCTGCGGTTTGCCGCTTGCGACACGCGCCCCAGTCTGGTAAGATTTCCTTGTATCCTTACGGTGAGGCGTTCGCCAGATGATCGCAAAGAAAACTTCAAAGAACCAGCTCACGCTGCCCAAGAAGGTTGTCGAGCGCTTTCCAGACGTCGATTATTTCGACGTCCGCGTCGAGGAGGGACGAATCACGCTGGTACCGGTGCGCCCGGACAGGCTGGAGCGAGTGCAGAGCCGAATGCAGGAATTGGGCCTGTCTGAGCAGGACGTCCGGGACGCGGTGGCCTGGGCGCGGAGTTCTGCCAGGTGAGGGTTGTCCTGGACACCAATATCGTTGTGTCAGCGTTGCTGTTCCCGACGGGACAGGTTACCTGGCTGCGCGATCTGTGGACGGCTCGGCGGATCCTGCCACTTGTCTGCCGTGCCACCGTGCGTGAGTTGATTCGTGTACTCGCTTATCCGAAACTCGGACTGGACGAAGATGACATCCAAGCCGTGTTGGGCGCGTATCTGCCGTTGACCGAGACGGTCGATGCGACCGATGATCCGATGGCGGGACTTCCTTTGTGTCGTGATCCTCACGACCAAGTGTTTCTGGTCCTGGCGCTGGTTGGCCGGGCCGAGGTTTTGGTCAGCGGCGATATTGCGCTTAGGGAACTGGGCGGCCAACTCCCGTTCGCCATAGAGGCGCCCGCGGAGTTCAGAAGACGCTTCCACCACGGTTTTTGAGGCGGGACAGCCGGGGCCACGGGATTTGCCCGCATAGTGTCTTGACCACCACCTCACTTTTCTGTCGGTTTCGCTGGACTGCTCCACCTGGGGTGTTATCATTGGGTAGGCTATGGGAAGAGCAGCGATCACCAAGAAGACGCTCACCGTCAACATCGGCAGTGAACCGATCGTCCTGGTTCCCTTGAAGCTGTGGCGCGAGATTGAGGAGTGCCTTGAAGATCGGGAAGCCTTGGCTTCCAAGCGCTTCATCAGGCGTCTTCAAAAATCGCGCGCGGAGCTTGCGGCAGGCAAGATCGTTTACCGCAAGGAAATCTACCGCTAGTTTAGCCGGCAGGCGCATCCAAACTGAAACGGCAGGGTCGAACAGTGGCGCGCCGCTCACGACACGCGTCCGGGTTTGGCAAGATTTCCTTCAGTTTTCCGCTTGACCTGATTCGGTGATTCCAATATATTGGAAATATGAAACAACGAGCGCCGGGCCGGGAGGTCACCCGCTACGCGGACATGCTGGCGGCCATGGGCGCCGAGCCGCGGTTGCGCATCATGCGGCTGCTGCTGGCCGCGCACCCGCGGGGCATGGTGGTGGGAGACATCCAGGAGGAGTTGGGCATCCCCGGTTCCACCCTGTCCCATCACCTTGAGAAGCTGAAGAACGAGGGCCTGGTGGGCGTGCGCCGCGAGGGCACCTACCTCTGGTATACGGCCAACACCGAGGCGCTCCGCGAGCTGCTCTCGTTCCTGTACGCGGAGTGCTGCACGCGGAACAAGGCCATCCGCCCGGCGGCCATTGCCAGGCCGTAGCTCGGCTGACGGCTATCGGCTCGCGGCCTTGGCTCTTCCGAGAGCCGAGAGCCGAGAGCCGACAGCCGCTCTTAGAAAAGGAGAAGGAGTCCATGGACATCAAGGACGTGGTGAAGGAGAAATACGGCCAGGCGGCGCTGCGGGTGGTGGGCGGCGGTTCCGCCTGTTGCGGAGGGACCAGCGCCATCCCCAGCGGCTGCGACCCCGTTACCAGCAACCTCTATGACAGCGGGGAGAAGGCCGCGCTGCCGGAAACGGCGGTGCTGGCCTCGCTGGGCTGCGGCAATCCCACGGCCCTGGCCGAGCTGAAGCCGGGCGAAGTGGTGCTCGACCTCGGCTCGGGCGGGGGCATCGACGTGCTGCTGTCGGCGCGGCGCGTGGCCCCCGGCGGCAAGGCCTATGGCCTGGACATGACCGAGGAGATGCTGGCCCTGGCCCGCGAAAACCAGCGCCAGGCCGGCGTCCAGAACGTCGAGTTTCTGAAGGGCGAAATCGAGAACATCCCGCTGCCGGACAATGCCGTCGATGTCATCATTTCCAACTGCGTCATCAACCTCTCCGGCGACAAGGACCGGGTGCTGGCCGAGGCCTTTCGCGTGCTCAAGCCGGGCGGGCGCTTCGCCGTCTCCGACGTGGTGGTGCACGGCCCGGTGCCGGCCGAGATTCGCCGCAGCATCGAGCTATGGGTGGGCTGCGTGGCGGGCGCCTTGCAGGAAGCCGAATACCGCGACAAGCTGGCGGCCGCCGGCTTTATCGAGATCGGAATCGAGCCGACGCGCATTTACAAGGTGGAAGACGCGCGCCAGTTCCTGGCGGAGGCGGGAATCGATGCCGGCGCCATCGCCCCGCTGGTCGATGGGAAATTCATGAGCGCCTTCATCCGGGCCCGGAAACCGCAGTGACATGAACCGCAGTGATGAGTGACAAGTGATGAGTGACAAGAAACCAGCGCCCTGCGGCCCGTCACTCGTCACTGGTCACTCGTCACTGCCGTTCAGGCGCCGGCCGCGGGCGTCCGCACCGGCCAGAGCCCGCCGCGGTATTCGTACTCGCGGCTGAGCACCACGCTCACGCCGCCCGCTTCGGCGACGACGCGCGCGACGGTGCTGCGCGGGAACCAGATCTCGTCACCGGTCCCCAGGTTGACCGCGCAGAATTCAATTCGAGTGCCGCGTTCCAGCCGCCAGCGGTTCTCGGCAAACCCGCGTATCGGAGGCTGGAAAGCGAAGGCGCTGCCCTCGGCGGCTTTCACCAGAGCCAGATCCTCTTCGGTGAGCATGCGGAAGCCTAGCACGAAAAGCCCGGCCAGCGGAAGACGGAAAGCAGTAGGCGGTTAGCACTGGCCCGCATCGTATAGAAAAGCCGGCATCCAATCCGTTGGCGGGTTTTTGAAACGAGGTACGAAGGGTGCGTACCGCACTTCAGGCGGTCACCCGCCGATGGTCGCCAGTTCGGTGCGGTACTCCTCGATCGCTTCGCGGACCACGGTGATCCCCAGGCCCGGCGCGGCCGGAACGGCAACACGGCCGTCGGCGGGATCGAATCGAATCGGCTGCGCCACTACCGCGTCCCGCAGCGGGTTCTCGGACTGGTCAAATTCAAGCATGACCTCGGGCGGGTTGAGCGCCGGAGTCAGCGGCGGACAGCAGCTCATCCAATGAAGCGTCGCGGCGGTTCGGATCGCCGTTCCCCAGTTGTGCGGGAGCAGGCGCAGCCCCGCAAGCCAGCAAAGCCGCGATAGGCTCCTGGCGCCGGTCAGCCCCACGTTCACCACATCCGGCTGGATAATGTCCAGCAGCCGCGGCTGAATGTAGTTGGCAATCAGCCAATCGAGGCTTTCGGTCTCCCCGCCGGCCAGCGGAATGCGGATTGCGCTCTTCAGGCGGGTATAGCCGGCCAGGTCTGCCGCCAGCAGCGGCTCCTCCCACCACATGAGGTCGAGCTCTTCCAGGCGGCCTCCCAGGCGGATTGCCGTGCCGGCGTCGTAGGCGCAGTTGGAGTCCACCGCCAAGCCCACGGACCCGCCGATCGCTTCACGGACGGCCCGTACAATGCGCGCATCGGTCTCGGCCGAGTAACCGATCTTCATCTTCATGGCGCGAAAACCGCGCGCCGCCCAGCAGCGCGCTTCGTTCGCCAAGCCCTCGGCGAGATCGGGCCAATCCTGGCGATAGAGAGCGGTGCAGTAAGCGGCCACCCGATCGCGATAGCGGCGACCGAGCAGGTGGGAGACTGGGAGGCCGAGGGCCTTGCCCGCCAAGTCCCACAGGGCGACATCGAGGCCGGCCGAGGAGGGAGCGCCGGGGCGCCGTTGGTGTCCGGGCGGCTCACGCAGCTCGTCGTAAATGGCCTCGACCTCGAAGGGCGAACGCCCGATCACCAGCTCTGGGCGTTGAGCGATCAGGCCGGCGGCGCAGGGGCCTTCGCCCCATCCCGTTAAACCAGCGTCGGTGGCCACCTCGACAACGGTCGCCTGGCGCTGGTCGTGCCAGTTCAGCGACCACCCAAACCGCTCCTTGAGCCGTGCGCTCAAATGGTGTACGCGAACGCCGGTAATCCGCATATGCGGCGCCGCCCGACCGCCGTCAGACAACTGGCTCGGCAACCCGGTTTCCATCGGTCCTCCCTGCACCACTCCTGCTTCCAAATCATACCGCGGCCGGGACCAAACCGGAGGGCGTGAGCGCGGGGGAAGCGGGCGCGTCTAACGGATTCAGGAAACAACAACCACTTGGGAGCGTCAAGGAGCAACGGCCGGCGACCGGAGGACGATTACCGGCGGGACGCCGGCGCTACATGCTTGCGGCGGGACGCCGCTGCGGGAATTTTCAGGGCGGTCGCCAGCCGAGGTCAACCCTTGTCCAGCGCCGAGGCGATTGCGCTGCGCACGCACTGGACCAGCGAAAAGCGCTGCTGCTCGCTCAACCCGGCAGTCGGAATGGGATCGTGCAACACCATGCGGACATCGCCGGGGTGAATACGCGGGTCGCCCTTGCGCATGATTTGGCGCGTTCCTAAAAGAGTGACCGGCACAACGGACACGCCGGCGCGGATAGCCATGACAAACACCCCCCGGCGGAACGGCAGCATCTCTTCGGTGCCGCTGCGCGTTCCCTCGGGAAAGACCATCATGGAGCGGCCGCCGCGCAGCGCCGCGACTTCCTGGCCCGATAAACCCTGGCGCAATGTCTCACGGCCAGTGTTAGGGCATCGGAATCGCCGATGGCGGATTGCGGATGTCAGATCCATGTGCTTGAAATCCGAAAGCCGGTACTGAGCAGGCGTCTGGAGGGGCCGATGAGGCGATTGATGAAACAGTTCGCGGCGCTGATCGGCGCCCGGTCGGACGCGGCGCGTTCAAACCTGCGCTTCGATTCTGGCAGCTACTTGGACGGTGGGAGTCGTTCCCGGCGTCACCAACGGCGGGGCATTGTCCTGGCTTCGCCGTCCGGGAGGCATGCCGTTGAATGCTGTAGGGTATCGGGCTCTCACTTCACCGCGAGCGTCACTGCGTTGCTGGGCACGCCGTTGGCGGTGAGCGCTAGGGGAAGATCACCGGCGAGCCCCAATGGGACCTGAACATTGACCTGATAAAGCCCAGTGAATCCCGGGGCCAGTCCCTGCCAATCAATGCGTGCCGGGACACCGCCGATGGTCACCGTCACTTCGGTCGTCCGAACTAGAACAGCCAAAGGCTGGGAGGGGGCAGGATCGCCCGTCTTGACCGCCGGGTCGGTGGGTCCCAGTCCGGTCGCGAAGATTTGAATGCCTCTGCCCGCCGAAGCCGGATTTGATTTGCTTATGGTGGCGTAGTTCTCGTCGAGGATGGCCCCGCGCTTTATCTCGCCGTCCTGATAGAAGAAAAGTCCCGGCCGAACGTCGGCAATCAGAAGCGACTCGGGAGGAGATATCTTCCCGCCAAGAGTAACTACTACCGAGTGAAAGGCGTTGGTTGAGAGTTCGAACGGAACCTGGGCGTTGACCTGTAGCGGACCAGCATAAAACAGCGGAGCGTCGATGCCGCCGATCTTCACCGACAAACCGGCCAGTGTGCGCGGCACGGGCGCAGGGGCCTGCGTGGGTGTCTGCAGCAGATTTCGTCCAAACAGCGAGATGATGCTCCCGGGCGCCACGGCCCCCGAAGTGAGGCTGGCGCCGTTGACCACCCCTTCATGGTTGATGAGTGGCAAACCGGCGTTAAAGGGCGCCACCTGTCCCACAAGGTCGACTGTTGCCTGCTGCGACTTGGGAGGCGGAAGCAGCACCAATATGTTGAGCGTTACCTTCTTGTTGGAAAGCGGCACCCAGGTGCCAGTGTACAAGCCGTTCGGCAGGCTTTTTAGAGGGAGCGCCGGGTCGCCGGTGCCCAAGAAGGTAGCGATGGCGGTGGCGCCCATGACCGCATTGTTACAGTTGTCTACCACCTTCACGACAATCGGCACGGGCCAGCCTGCCAGGACGCTAAAGTTGTTGGGCAAGACGGTGCTCACCGGGCAGAGTTCGGTTGGAACACAGGCTGCCGATCGTGGTCCCGGTCCCTCGAATCGTGAAGCGGTTACGCCGACGGGAAGGACCAGCAGGAGCACGGAAAGCCCCTGGGTGGTCCCGTCGTCGAAGTTCAACGCGACGGTTCCGCGATAGACCCCAACCTGCAGATTGCTGCTATTGACCACTTGCACACTGATGGTGACCGGTGTGGTGGCGGTGACCGGCTCTCTCGGCTGCGGAACCGACAGCCAGGCGCCCCCGGTGGCGGTGGAAACTGAAACTCGGAAGGGGAGCGTTCCGCCACCAATATTCCGGACGGTGAAAGACTGCGGCTGGGGGCTGGCGCCGCGTTCCGGCGTCCAGAAAACGAAGCCGGTCGGCAAGACCGAAGGCACAGGGGCGGAAGTGGCAGACACGGTGCGCAGGTGCACCGCCGCCGACTGGGGCGTATTGGTTGCCCCGCCCGCCGAAGCGACCAGCAAGCCCGAGTAGTCCCCCGGCGACAGGCCGGGCGGGTACACCTGCACGCTCACAGGTCTGAGGTTGGTCAGGTCGGTCGTGCTGTAACCGTTGGTCTGCGACACCGAAAGCCAATTCCCGCTACTGCCGCTAGTGGTGGCCTGCAGGTACCAGGTCAGCGTTCCCTGGCCGACGTTAAAAATATACAAATCCTGTGATTGCGAGACTTTCTCGACTGTGGTGAAGACGAAATCTGATTGGCTCAACAGGATGGTGCTGGCTTGCGGATTCACAATCAAATCCACCCTGACGGAGACAGCGCCGCTGCTGGCCGTATCGGTGATTCGAATATAACCCGAATACGTGTTAGCCGGCAAATCAGTGGTGCCAACACTGACGGTGACGGCAGCCGGGGCCGTTCCCTGATTAGGCGAGATCCTGAGCCAGTTGCCGCCGCTGCCGGTGGTAGCGCTGGCAGTCCAGTTCACCGTTCCGCTTACCACCTTGGCAATGGAAATGGCTTGCGGATCCGGCGCGCCGATGCCTTTCGCCGCCTGGAACGTCAGATTTCCCGGAGAGACGACCAGGGCCGTCGAATACGTCACGTCAAGGGTGACCGGCAGCGACACTGGTGAGTTGATCGCGCCTGAAGCCGAGATCATGATCTGGCCCAGGTACCTCCCGACGGGCAGCCGCGGAGTGACCGTGTCTATCGAGACGGTGGCTCGAGTCGGCGCGTTTCCCCCGGGCGGATTGACTGAGAGCCAGCCGGATCCGGAAGTATAGCTGGGTGTGCCCAGCCAGTTCAGCGTGCCGCCCCCTTCGTTGGTCACGGTGATGATTTGCGGCTCCGGGTTCGTTAACCACCCGGTCGTGAACTGCAGTGATGCCGGGGTCACACCAATCACGGGCTGGCCTCCACTCTCATTCAGAGTCAGGGTCACACGCACGATGAGCGGCGTGGCCCCGGGCGTGGTGACAGATACTTGTCCGGCGTAACTCCCCGACGCCATGCCCGCGGTTTTCACCCCGACCGAAACAGGTGCCGGCGTCATCCCAGATGCCGGTAAGACCGAAAGCCAGGTCCCTCCGGTGGCGGTAGAAACGGCGGCAGTCCACGGAATAGCCGAACCGTCCGAAGCAACCAACTGCACGGTTTGCGGGGGTGGGGCGGATGCACCGCGCAGGCCTGTAAATGTCAGCGCGCTAGCGGAAACGCCGAGAGTAGGCGTCCCCGCCTGGATCACCGTGAAGGGCTGCCACGCAATCGTCGGCGTGCCGGTGCGGGAAGCAGCGCTGGCGTTGACGGCCACCGAGTAGGTCACCGTGCCATCGCCGCTCCCGCTGCTGCCCGAGACAATGGTGATCCAGTTGTCGTTGCTGGTTGCCGTCCGACTACAGCCAGCCGTCGCCGTGATCGCCACGCTGCCGGTCCCCCCCCGGCTCGGGAACGATTGGCTGCTCGGGACAATCGAATAGTTGCAGCCCAGGGGCGCCTGCGCCACAGTGAAGGTCTGCCCGGCAATAGTAAGCGTCCCGGTGCGGGGAACCGTGGCGCCGTTGGCGGCCACCGAATAGTTCACGGCGCCATTGTCGACGCCGCTGCTGCCAGAAGTGACGGTGATCCATCTATCGTTGCTTACGGCCGTCCAGGGACAGCCGCCCGACGCCGTCACCGCCACGCTGCCGGTTCCCCCACTTGCCAGGAATGACTGACTGGGCGGGGCAATCAAATAAGTACAAGTCAACGTCGCCTGGGTCGCGGTGAACGTCAGTCCGGCAATCGTCAGCGTGCCCGTGCGGGCCACGTTGCCGGTGTTGGCTGTCACTGAGTAGACCACTACCCCGTCACCGCTTCCGTTGGTGCCCGAGGTGATGGTGATCCAGTTATCATTGCTCACCGCCGTCCAGGCGCAGCCGATGGGCGCCGTCACCCTCACAGTGCCACCTCCGGCACTGCCTGCAAGCGATTGGCCGGTCGCTGCTATTGAGTACGTACAAGGAGCGCCCGCCTGGGTCACGGTAAAGGTCAGGCCGGCAATCGTCAAAGTCGCAGTCCGGGAAATGCTGCTGGGGTTGGCCAGCAGCGAATAGCTCACCGTGCCGTTGCCATTGCCGGTGTCGCCGGATGTAATTGTGAGCCACGTCGCGCTACTGGTGGCCGTCCAGCTACAACCCTTTGCCGCCGTTACGGTCACAGTCCCCGTGGCGCTCTTCGCTGAGAAGGATTGACTTGCGGGCACAACGGAATAAGTGCACGGAGTCGCGATTCCGCTGATTTTGGTTACGAAGGCGTCACTGCCGCCGCCGAATGCCGCTTGCAAGGGACTGGCCGTTGGAAAGTCGGACGAAGAGGTCCAGCCCGTGACGTAAAGGTTGCCGGCGGTGTCCACGGCAATGGCTTGGCCCCCGTCGCCACCGCTGCCCCCGAGGTAGGTGGAACTGGCCAGAGCGGAGCCCGCGGGGTTCACCTTCGCTACAAAGGCGGTTGTGCCGCCGCCGGAGGCCCCTTGTAAGGGACTTGCCGTGGGGAAGTCGCGCGAAGAGGTCCAGCCCGTGACGTAGGCGTTCCCCGAGATGTCCACAGCAATGCCAACCGCCGAGTCCATGCCACTGCCGCCGAGATAGGTTGAGTAGACTAGAGCGGTGCCGGCAGCATTCAGCTTGGCTACGAAAGCGTCTTGAACACCCTTGAGAGCGGCCTGTAAACAGCCTGCTGTCCTGGGGAAGTTTGTGGACGATGTCTCTCCCGCAATGTAGGCGTTATCGGAAGCGTCCACAGCAATGGCCAAGCCGCTGTCGGCGCCGCTGCTACCGAGGTAGGTGGCGTAGATCAGGTCCGAGCCATAAATGTTCAGCTTCACGACGAAGGCGTCAGAGTCCGCGGCCGCGTTCGCCTGTAACGGATTGCGTGTAGGAAAGTTCGATGATGAGGTATATCCCGTGACGTAGGCGTTGCCGGAGGATCCCACAGCGATGCCGGCGGGCCAATCGAAATCGCTGCCGCCGAAGTAGGTCGCGTACAGAAAGGCGGAGCCCGCAGGGTTCAATTTCACTACGAAGACGTGTGCCTCTCCGAAGGTCACGCTCGGAATTGGGCCCTCATCAGGGAGTCCGGCTGTCGAATTCGTCGCGCCCGTTACGTAGGCAGCGCCGGAGGCATCCACAGCAATGGCGGTGCCGGCGTCATCCTTGGGAGCGCCGAAGTAAGTGCAGTAGACCAGAGCGGAGCCGCTGGCGTTCAGCTTGGCCACAAAAGCGTCGCCGCCGCCGGCGCTAAAGGGCTGCAGGGCGTTCACCGTGGGGAAATCGCTCGAGTAGGTTTGGCCCGTGACGTATGCAGCGCCAGAGGCATCGACGGCGATACCCACGCCCCGGTCCGACTCGCTGCCACCGAGGTAGGTGGAGTACACAAGGGCGGAGCCAGTGACGTTCAGCTTGGCCACGAAGGCGTCGCTGGAGCCGTACAGAGCAGCCTGGAACGGACTGCCGGTGCGGAAGTCGGCGGAAGAAGTCCTGCCCGTGATATAGGCCTTACCGGAGGAGTCCACAGCTATGGCGTATGCGGAGTCGGCGCCAGTACCGCCAAAGTACGTGGAATAGGCCAGCGTCGGGTCAATCACCAAGGGCCGGGTTGCATCGTAGGCAGCGACCTCGAAGCCCACCTCGGTCGAGTGCGGAGTGTGGAATGCGGAGTGCGGAGCGCCCTCAGTGAGGACGAAGCCGGCGGGAATTTGCCGGCGAACTCCATCAGTCTCCTGGTAAACGACCGGCTTGTGGAAACGGATCTCGCCGCCGTTCGCCTGCAGCACCAGATCGCCCTGACTGTCCACTTCCAGTTTATCCGCGCCCTCGACGGAAAAACGGATTCCCGCGGGGTCGGCGCCGGGAGCTACCACGAAGTCGTATTCCACCTGGCGCTGATTGCCGTAATAGACCAAGTTCACA
>Ga0315279_10010433_pt1 | contig 10917 bp, 4 predicted proteins | sample YL17G06_20_MG_FD_203694 | JGI IMG/M metagenome (GOLD analysis project Ga0315279, IMG submission 203694) | Sediment microbial communities from Yellowstone Lake, YNP, Wyoming, USA - YL17G06_20 | ecosystem: Environmental > Aquatic > Freshwater > Lake > Sediment | place: USA: Wyoming | collected...
TTTGATGAGAAGATGTGTTCGGTACGGGGAGAGCAACAATGGTTCTACCTGGCGGTGGATCGGACGGGAGACATTGTTCATTGCCGGCCGGTGAGTGAGTTGACGGTGGAAGAGGCGATGAAGTTCTTGGAGGAGGTGGTAGCGCTGCCGATGAGGGTTCGAGGGATCGTGACGGATTTGGATGCAGCGTTGACGAAGGCGGTGAAGCTGGTCTATGCAGGAAAGCCTCATCAATACTGTGTAAAACACGCATTGGCAGCCATCGAGAAGCTCATTCGATATAGGGAGATCACAGATTATCAACGGACGAATAGGAACCTGTTGCGTGGTGAGTTTGTGCGTCTGAGGGATCGGAGGGGGATTTGGGTACAACGAGCACGGCAAGAGTTTGTTGGTCACTGGCAACAGACGCGGTCGGTCTCAGAGCGCCACCGAGGGATCAGAGAGCTTTGGAATGCGTGTCGTCGGGTGCTGTTTGCTGACAGTGAGCGGGAAGCACGGGAGGAGTTGAAGTGCCTCCGGTGGTCGCTGAGCTTACCACGGGCCCAACAGCAGAAGGCGGTGAGGTTCTTAGAGCGGCACTGGGATCATCTGATGATGCATCATCGCGTGGCGGGACTGCCTCGGACGACGAACTTCGTGGAGAATGTGAACAAGCAACTGGAGCGTCGGTTCAAGACGGTTGAAGCCTTTCAGCATCGAGCGACAGCGATCGGTTACATGAATCTGCTGGTGGCGTATCTACGGCAGAAGCCCTATACCGATTGCCGAGGATCCCGAAGACACCTCAACGGCAAGTCACGGCTCCAAGCGGCTGGTGTTCGACATCCTATGGGCTGGTTACGCCCTGCGCTAAAATAGCCCAAAATCGGCAACCGTTAATTGGACGCTTCCTACTTTACCCCATTGACACCAAGACAGCAATTGTCTACTTTCTTGGCGCAACGTCTGTATGTCGATGAGTATGGTTCTTGGCCTTGTTGTTGCTTGATTGCCCGAGCGGTTTTTTGCGGCTATTTCGAATATAGTTTGGGCAGAAAATCTCTCAATTTCGGACAGATCAGCACTCGAGGTGTCCTCGCCGAGATCCGCTGACCGAGAGTCAAGACCCGAATCGTTCCGACCGTCGGAGCCTCTGTGAGCATTAGAGGATGTTGGTAACCAATTGAACCGCATTATGAAGACAGAATTCCTTCTTGGCAAAAAAGTGCAGGTCCCCGGTCACTTTGCGAAGGCTGTGACAGTGGAGGCTGTCAAAGACCTGAAGGACGCTATTCTGCTGCAGGTGCGGACGGCTGAAGGCAGATTGGAGGAAGCAGTCGTCACAGAAACTGAGCTCGAGCAGCTCCTGAAAATCGTGTCGGAATCCGCAACTGCTGACCTGTCATTCCCGGGCGAGCAACTCAGACTACTTGTTGAGGCATCGAGAATTCGACTGGCGTTCGCGTACGATCCTTTCTTTGCCGTGAGTCTCACAGGAATTCGTTCCCTTCCACATCAGCTGGAAGCTGTGTACGGGAGGATGTTGCCGCAGCCAAGATTGAGATTTCTCCTCGCTGATGATCCGGGCGCTGGCAAGACCATCATGGCGGGACTCCTCATCAAAGAGTTGAAGCTACGTGGGACATTGGAGCGTGTCCTAATAGTTGTGCCAGCAGCCTTGACTATTCAATGGCAGGATGAGCTTTTGCGGTTCTTCAATGAACTCTTCGTTCCCATCACAGCAGAGAATGACAAACAACAGCTTGTGAATCTCTGGCAGCGCGAGTCTCAGGTCATTACCTCTTTGGATTATGCGAAGCGACCTGAAGTGCGCGAGAGAGTCTGGTCAGCTGATTGGGATCTTGTGATCATCGACGAAGCGCATAAGTGTTCAGCTTACACGAAGCGATCATCGAAACGCTCGCCTGAAGCTGAAAAGACTAAGCGTTATCAATTGGTCGAGCACTTCACTGAGAGGCCGTCGCTATCGGTTCTCTTCCTTACAGCAACACCACACCAAGGAGACTCGGACAGATTTGCCCACTTCCTTCACCTTCTCGATCCAGATGTGTTTCCTGAGCCGCATAAACTGGCTGAACAGGTTGACGCACTGAACAGGAGCGTCCTACGGTTGGGTAGAGATTGTCCTTGGGTAATAAGGCGATTGAAAGAGGATCTTCGCGATTTCAACGGGAGGCGCCTATTCCCTGACCGACACAGTCAAACAGCACCCTTTGCCTTAGGTGTCGATGAATACTCACTATATCAGAGAGTAAATGAGTATCTGAATCGTTTCTTGGCGGGAGGAACAGGACGGGCCAAACAGAGTATAGCGCTGACGCGCACGGTGCTACAGCGACGGCTTGCCAGCTCAACCTTCGCTATCTATGAATCACTCAAACGACGGCTCAAGCGCCAACAGGACCTACTCGACGAGATTAAATCCCTTCCTGCAGAAAGACAGCGTCGGCGGCTGGAAGAGTTGACGGGCACGCTCATTGATGAGGAGAGAGATGAAGGTGACTTGGACGAAACTGAGCGCGACCAACTCGTTGATGAGTTTACTATTGCCCAGCACCTTGGCCAGTTAGAGGAAGAGATCATTGCGCTTCGTGAGCTCACTGAATACGCTAGAGGAGTTTACCAGAATGCTTCCGATAGTAAGCTCAATTCGCTTCGATCGATTCTGTCCAATGGGGAGTTCAATGAACTCCGTGACGGCCGAGGAAAGCTTCTGATTTTTACAGAACACCGGGACACGATGAACTATTTGGAGGGACACATCAGAAGCTGGGGCTACACAACGTGCCATATCCACGGTGGAATGAATCCGCACGAGAGGAAGCACGCTCAGGAAGTCTTTCGAACAGAAGCTCAAATCTGCGTCGCAACAGAGGCGGCTGGTGAGGGGATCAACCTCCAGTTCTGCCATCTGATGATTAACTATGACTTGCCGTGGAACCCAGCGCGGCTGGAACAACGGATGGGCCGCATCCATCGCATTGGACAAGAACGTGACGTCTATGTCTTCAATTTTGTCGCTGAAAGCTCTGTTGACGGCAAGCCGGTGATCGAGGGGCGGATTCTCAAGCGACTTCTTGACAAACTTGAGCAGATCCGTACCGTGATGGGCTCGGATCGGGTGTATGATGTCATCGGCCAAATACTTACACTGAACGATGTCAACTTAGCGGATATGTTACGGGAAGCGGCGATTAATCCGGGCAGGCTCGAAGACTACGAAAACCAGATCACCAGCCTCACGCCAGAAAAGCTGCGCCAATACGAAGAACAAACGGGAATCGCGCTCGCTCGGGAGTATGTTGACCTCCCGACAATACGCCACAAGACCTTTGTGGCGGAAGAAAAGCGGTTAATGCCGGAGTATATCGCTGATCAGTTCTTCAAAGCTTCCGAAGCCATTGGACTGAAGATCGAGCAGCGTGCAGATGGATTGTGGCGTGTATCCTACGTTCCTCAAGACCTCCGGTCAGAGAATCTTGAAGCGATCAGGCGTTTTGGGAAGCCCGAAGATCACTACAATAAGCTCACTTTCTACAAAGAGCACCTTGAACAGGATCGCCACGTCGATGCCGTTCTTTTGTCACTAGGGCATCCACTCTACGCAGTTGTGGAAGAAAAGCTGTATCAGAAGCTTGCGGACGGGCTGGGCAAATGCGCCGTGTTCATTGATTCTGAAAGTGAAAGCCCTTACTTCCTCCATTTCTTTGAGATCCAAATCATCGGAGACTATCCAAGGCAAAATTTGCCGCTCTATGCCGAGCTGGTCGCTGTGCAGCAGAGGGAGGGGAGGTTCAGCATTGTTCCACCTGATATCATTCACGACCTGACGCCGGTCGAGCACAATGCAGCAAAGATACCCGAGTTCAACAAAGATGATGCCGAGATGTACGTGCGCAGTACGATCCAACTGCAGCGGCGAGGAGAGAGGCTCAGCGAACGCTTACAGCAAAAGGGGATTATCGAGGAACACACCATACGTTGTTTTGATGAAAGGCTCTGGGTCGCTGAGAAGCGAGCGATGGACCTGAAGGCTCGTTACGAAGGTGGTGAGCGCGAAGTTGAGCTTGCGCTGCGGGAGGCAGAGCGTGAAGTCGAGAATATTGAACGCAGGCGAAATGACAGACTGAACGCTCTCAGTAATCTCGGTGTGGTCCATTCCGGCCCGGTTCGCTACGTTGCTTCGTTCTATATACTTCCGCCAGGAGAGTTCTCGAAAACCCAGCAGTTCGCCGAAGACCAAGAAGCGAAACGAAAAAGCGAAGAGGCGGCGATGCGACGTTCCATCGAACATGAGCGAGGGCGGGGTTGGGACCCGGAGGATGTTTCCCTGCAGAAGATCGGGTTCGACGTTCGCTCGCAGAGCCAGCCTGAGGAGCTCACGGGCAAGCGCGATGTGCGACGCATTGAAGTGAAGGGTCGACAGCGGGGCGAACCGGTGAGGCTCACTGAGAACGAATGGAGAAAGGCGAAACAACTCAAAGACACCTATTGGCTCTACGTAGTATGGGATCCGACCGAGCGTGATTCTGAGCTGTTGTTGATTCAAAACCCTGCCGAAACGCTCGGCGCATACGTGCGTGAAGTTAGAATGATTAGCCAATACGAGCTTTCAGCCGATGTCATTCATAAGTTTGCCCAGAAGCCTTGACCATGGCCGACAAACGACTCATTGAAGAATTTCTCCCCATCCAAGCCATCAGCGCCGAGGCGTCACGGGAGAAATCCGTTCGCAAAGGACACATTTCGACACTGCACTTGTGGTGGGCTCGCCGACCGCTCGTTGCCTGTCGCGCTGCAGTGTACGGCGCGCTCGTTCCGGCGAGCCGATTCATTCCTGAAAACGGACCCGACAACAAGAAGCAAAGCCTCGGCAGAGCGAATGCTGCCAAGTTCATCGAACGGCTTTGCAAATATCCTGGCAACCCCGACGTCGTCAAGGAAGCGCAGCAGCATATACTTGAAGCTCAGGCTGAGCAGCTGACGCGCGAGACCGGCAAGAAGGTCACTGTCGAGGACATTGAAGAAAGCAAAGCACCACGACCAAAGGTGCTGGATATGTTTGCCGGCGGAGGGGCAATCCCGCTGGAAGCTCTCCGCCTTGGGTGCGAGGCATACGCGCTCGATCTCAATCCCGTCGCACATATCATCGAGCTGTGCACGCTTGTTTATCCACAGAAGTACGGTAAGGCCGACCCGAACGCAAAAGGAATGACGGGCAACAACGGAACATGGGGGGGCTTGGCCAATGAGGTTCGCTACTGGGGTGAATGGGTGCTGAAAAAAGTCGAGGCAGAGATTGGCGACCTGTATCCCCCAATTCCTGACCCGAAAGCTCCTAAATCCAAAATAATCCTCGGTAAGGCACAGACCGAACTCGCCGGAAAAGGATTTGAGAAGCTGGGACAACAGGAGTTATCGAGTGATATACGAGATGGATTCCTCACCCCCGTTGCATACCTCTGGACTCGCACCGTCCGATGCAAGAATCCATCCTGCGGGGCGACAGTGCCGCTGGTCAAACAAACTTGGCTCTGCAAGAAGAAGGGCCAAAATATCGCCATGAGGGTCATTGCGGCAAATGGTGCAAAACACGTCGTGTTTAAGGTCGTTCAAGCAGCCACGGAAAAGGCCCTGGGGTTTGATCCATCTGTAGGCTCCAAAGGTGGTAATGCCACATGTCCTTTTTGTGGAACTGTTGCAGACACTAATTATGTAAAAGAGGAAGGGTGGTCGGGTCGCATGTCCAGGCAGATGATGGCAATCATCTGCATTCGCCCTGGAACGCGCGGGAAGATATACCTATCTGCTGAAGACGCCCGTAGTTTCATTCCTGATGATGCTTCCATTCTTGACAGGATGGAACATCTTTGCCAGCAAAGAAATTTAACAATACCCCGTGCTCCCATTGCAAACCTACCCGTAGATTGTCGCGATAACAGTCTGGGCATAACAGTCCGTCCTTACGGAATTCGCACTTGGGCCGACCTATTCTGTCCACGGCAGATGCTCTCTCTTCTTACGTTTTGTGCGTATGTCCAAGTGGCTGAGAAGGAAATGCTCGGGAAAGGCTGTAGTGAAGATAGAACCAAAGCAGTGGTTACACTTCTCGGATGCGTGCTTGATAAACAAGCCGATTTTAATTCGCAGTTATGTGTTCTGAAGTCAGGAGGAGGGCGAGGCATTGTCCACGCGTTCGGTCGCCAAGTCATTACTATGGTGTGGGATTTTGCAGAAGCAAATCCTTTCAACAGTATCATTGCATGCTGGAGTGGGTGTCTGCACGAGGTCATCGAGAACATCAAAAGCTTAGAGGGGGGATCATTTGCTCTTGTGCAAAGGGGATCGGCGACAGACCTACCATGGCCTGATGCAAGCTTCGAAGCAGTTATTACGGACCCTCCATACTACGACAATGTTCCATATTCCGATATTTCCGATTACTTCTATGTATGGCTTAAAAGAAGCATAGGACACTTGTACACTGAACACTTCGCATCGGAAACCACACCAAAAAAGAAAGAGGCCATAGCTGACGCTGGTCGTTATGGCGGGAACAAGAGAAAGGCAAAACAAGCCTATGAAGATATGATGCGGCAGACATTCTCCGAAGCTAATCGAGTTCTTAAGCAGGGAGGCCAGATGACCGTCGTATATGCCCACAAAACCACCCTTGGGTGGGCCACTCTTGTTGATGCTCTCAGATCAGCGGGATTCATCGTTACTGAAGCATGGCCGATGGAGACTGAAACTTCTGGGCGTCTACGAGCACAAGAATCCGCGGCCCTCGCTTCCAGCATCTTCCTGATCGCTCGAAAGCGGGAAGGCAGCCTGACTGGTTCCTACGAAGACGAGGTTCGCCCCGAACTGGAAAAGATCGTTCGCGAGCGGGTGGATACCTTATGGAAGATGGGGATCACCGGCGCTGACCTGGTCATTGCGGCTGTCGGCGCGGGCATGAAGGCGTTTACGCAGTATGCAAGAGTCGAGCTGCCCAATGGCGACGAGGTTGCGCCGGAGAAATTTCTCTCCGAGGTGGAAGGTGTTGTGCAAGATGTCATCCTCGAACATCTCTTCGGCTCACGGTCGTCGATCTCTGCTGTGGACCCCGCGACCCGCTTTTATGTCCTTTGGCGCCATGCATACGGTCGGACAGAGGTCGATGCAGGTGAGGCAATAGTCTTCTCCTATCCCTTGGGTGTCGAGTTGGACGGGCCGCAAGGGCTTTCTACTGGTTCACTCGCCTTGCTCGAAAGAAAAGGAAAGAAGTACCGTCTCAAAGACTTTACCGAGCGGGGTGATGAAGAGCGTCTTGGCATCGATCCCCGTTTTGGAGCAGACAAAGCGCCCCTCGTAGACGTGCTTCATCGCTTGGTTTGGCTCGTGGACAATCGAAGGATGAAGGTCACGCAATTTTTGGATACTGCGACGCCTGATGGTGAGCGGCTACGTCTTGTTGCTCAGGCATTATGTGGCGCTGCTCTCGAAGGAAGCGGTACGCTCATCACAACGGATCAAGAACACGGTGCTTTGAAGAAGCTCGTGAGTAACTGGAGCTCCTTCTTCAAAGCTGACCTGATGCGAAAATAGAAAAGGAGCCGTCAAATGGCTGAAACACTCAGACCTTGGTTTGAAGGGGTCCGGCTGCATCCAGATGTCGAGTCTGGAAAGCTCACTATGGCCACGTTTGCTATCGACTTCGGCGGCGTGCTGATGAATGCTGAAGGGATTCCTCTCGTGTACAGAGATAGCCAAGCATTCTGGCAGGCAACACATGTAACAAGCGGAGTCAGAAGGCTGCTCGACGAGTCCCTGAATCGTCTCAGCGGAACGAGCGGCGATCGTGTGCTTCAGCTGCGTTCTCCCTTCGGTGGCGGCAAGTCGCACGTCCTGTTAGCGCTCTATCACGCAGCTAAGGACCGCGCTTCGCTTGAGAAGATGGTCGCGGAAGCGAAGAAGCTACCTAAACCCGGGAAGGTGCGAGTTGCAGGCATTGACGGGGAAAAGTTTGATCCCACAGTAGGTACTGAAGTCAATGGCATCCGCGTTCACACGCTCTGGGGGGCACTCGCTGCTCACCTTGCCTGCTTTGATCTTATGAAAGAACAGGAAGCTGGACGCACGGCTCCAGGCGGTGAAGTGGTGAAAAAGATGCTGGGTGATGAACCGACTCTGATTTTGCTCGATGAGGTGCTTCGGTACGTTGAGCGTGGCATGGGCATTGCGGTTGTTGAATCCAATCTAGGCAGGCAAGCGCTCGAATTCTTGCAGACGCTCACCACGGAAGTTGCCGGCTCAATGAAAGCGGTACTTATCTACTCGCTCCAGGCGAGTGGGCGCGAAGCTATGGAAAACATTGGTCTGCTTAATGCCCTTGACCATTTGGCTGCACGGGTGGATGCAAAGCGAGAGCCTGTCATCGGCGATGAGATTTTGGATGTCTTGAAAAAGCGCCTCCTCTCAGAGCCGCCGAATCCTGACTTCGCGAGGAAAGCCGGGGCATCCATTGCGCATGAGATTGCGCGTTGGAAGGCTGCCGAAGCGCCCGACGAAGGGACGAAGAGAGCGGCGCAAGACGAAGAGGTGAAGAAAGCTGCACGCCTTGAATCGGGGTTTCCATTCCACGCGGCTTTGATCGACTTGATGAAAGAACGCTGGGCTTCTCTCCCGGATTTCCAGCGCACAAGGGGCGCCCTGAGGTTTCTCGCTGCGGTTCTTCACAAATCAAAGCAACTGGGAAGGCAAAGCTATGTCGTTGCTCCCGGTGATATCCCCCTCGATGACGCAGATGTCCGAAACGCGTTCTTCACAGAGGTTGGCCAACGAGAGCAGTTCCAAGCAGTGCTAGAACATGACCTAACAGGTCCCAATGCTCGTGCCAAGCGGCTTGATCAGCAATTTGCACAGCAAGATTCAACACTTGCTTTGGTCCGACCCGCGACTCGCTTGGCGACGGCCGTGCTGATGTACTCGTTCGGCGGCATCCAGCGGCAAGAGGGGAGCGAATCGATCCCAGCCGGCGTTTCCGAGAAGGAACTACTCGAAGCCACGCTTGGTCCGGACCTAGACAACATCACTGCGCAATCAGTATTGAAACGACTACGCGACGAGTGCTTGTTCCTTCACTTTGATGGGATTCGGTACTGCTTCAAGACTACGCCCAATGTAAACAAGATTGTGGAAGATGAGTCGGAGAATGTCAGGGTTGATGACATCAGGGGCTTTGTGCGCTCTGAGCTTGAAACCAGGATCGGATCGGTAACAAAAGCTGCAGTGGTCTGGCCCCATGACAGCAGTGAAATCCCTGACAAGGAGGCTCGCTTCATCTTGGTGTACCTACCACTGGAGTTTGCAGACAGGACAGAGAAAGAAAAGAATGAGAAAGGGCTCGAGTTTCTAACGAAGCACGGGACTCAGCTGCGACTTTTCCGGAATGGTTTAGCTTTGGCGATCCCAGAAAAAAAACAGTTGGAAGGGCTGCGGCGTGCTGCAAAATACATCCTTGCCGCTGAAAATGTGAAACAGAAGAAGTCGGTCTATCGACTCACGCGTGAGCAAACAGATCAGTTGAAGGAACGCGAAGCAACTGACCGGAATGCGTTCGAGTCCAGCATGCGAAGCCTCTACAACGAAGTCTGGCTTCTGAAGATGCAGGAAGGTCAACCAGGCATCGACCGAGTGCCCATTGGCGGTCGGCCGATGAAGGAGCATGGGGTACACGAGCGGCTTCGGGAGCTTCTTATCGATGTCTCTAACAAGTTGTTCGGCACTCTGAAGCCGACGAAAGTTGTTGACCTGATGAGAATAGGAAAAGCAACCGGGCAGGTCAGGGGAGTAGACGCCAGAACTATTCGAGATGCTTTCTATCAAACGCTAGATTTCACGCGCCTTATCGACGAGAGTATGATCTCCAGGGCGATCGCGGAGGGCGTGCAAAATGGGGTGTTTGGCTACGCTCTGAAGAGCCGCGTCAAGGAGGAAGACGGTAAGTACTCTGTGAACAAAGATGACGTCATCCTGCGCCGCTCAGTCGCGCCTGACGAGATTGATTTAGACTCAGGTTTCATTCTTTTGCCTGAATGTGTCATTGAGACGCCAGAGGGGGGAGCTGGCACAGGCGTAGGTGTCCCAACTCCGGTCACAGGAGGCCGACCGCCCGTGGGGCCTACAACGACAGAACCGCCCCCTCCGCAACAGCCAACAGCATTGGTCAAGAGGATCTCCATTGAAATGGTGGTGAATAAACAGACCCTCTACAAGACGTTCAATGCGCTTGGAAACCTCGCGGAAAAGACAGGTGAAATCAGGCTTAGAGTGGACGCGGAAAAACCTGAGGGCATCGACCGAAATTGGCTGCGAAATGCCGTCAAGGAGCCGCTGGAGGAAGGTGGACTGACGCCGGAAATCACCGAGGAATAGCGCGCGAACGCAGTAACTGGAGTCGAACACATGTTACATTATACCGCTGTTGCGCGTCAAGCCGCGGGAGTCGAGAAGGAGCTGGATGGAATGCAGGCGGAGGTGGACAAGCTATTCAGTGAATCGGAGGTACAGGAATTGATTCGTCTCGTTAAACGACTTGCCGCATGAACTGGCTGGCAGATCCCGACACAAAGAGTGTGTCGGGACGCTCATTCCAACGATGAACTTACCTTCACTGCGTTCGGTAAGATTCAGTTGGAATGGCGACTACAATGCGGATCAATCAAGGTTCCTGCGGGTGGTGCAAAGTGTTTTTCTGCAATGGAGGACAATCGACGAAGCGGATCTTTATGAAGAACCATTCTTGAATTTCGGGTCGAATGCGGTTAAGAGATTATTCTCAGATACCGAAATTGAAGAACTGATGGTACTCATAAGAAGGCTTGCTGCCTGATATGGTAAAACGACTTGATATCACGGTCCCGGAAACGA
>Ga0315279_10010434_pt1 | contig 10917 bp, 10 predicted proteins | sample YL17G06_20_MG_FD_203694 | JGI IMG/M metagenome (GOLD analysis project Ga0315279, IMG submission 203694) | Sediment microbial communities from Yellowstone Lake, YNP, Wyoming, USA - YL17G06_20 | ecosystem: Environmental > Aquatic > Freshwater > Lake > Sediment | place: USA: Wyoming | collected...
AACACGGAACGAATCGAATCGACGGGCCTGGTGGGGAGAGTTTTTCGCCACTCCTTTGAAAGCAATCCTTTTCACCCTGTTGGTTCTCCTGCTCATCGTGGGCGGGGTGATGGTCTACCGGCGGCTTATGCCGGTGCTGGAGCTCCGCCTGCGCACCATCTCGCGCAATAACGATAGCCCTTTACTCCTGGTGGATGGAATCATTACGGATCACGAGCCCCCTAATCGCTCGTTGAACCACTGGGTTCTGCGCCAGCCTAACCTTCCCCAATTCCCGAGTTATGAAACATTGCAGGTGGAAATTATCGACCCGTTGGATCCATCTATCGCCCTCTGGATTGAAGAAACCGAGCAAAAATTACGCACCGATGGAAGGATACAACTATGAGCGCTCAACGTTACCTTCCGGCAGCCAGTTATGCAGCCCAGACCATTCCGGCTACCTTGGCCCAACACGGGTTGAAACCATTCATCAGTCGCTGTGTGCTGACCGAAACCGAGCGAGGCGCCGCATGGCTGTTTATTGTCTTAGAGGTCGGCCCTCAGGAACACCCGGAAGACTACGCTGCTTCCGATGTGTTGCATGATCTCTCCACAGCGTTACATGGGCTTCCCGTCGTGATCAGCAACTCCGAAGGCCTGCGCTACGCCGTGCTTCTAGGTTCACCTAATATTTTGAAGAGGCTGGATCGATTCTGAGATATAGGTGGAAGACCGGCGCACTACGCTGCCAGGAACGCCGGTGTAAACAACAGGGGCAGCTTATTTGCAGGATTAACTGAACTCTTATGCCATTTACCAGCAAATCCAAGAAGAGCTAAAACAACGCAGCCTTCTTGTTATCATCAACATGCGAAGGGATCTACTCCCTTCGTATGACTACAACCAGAAAACAGATAGATATAAAATAGAGGCTTATATGACAATCAGTGCGAATTTAATTTCCTGGATCGTTGTGGGTTTGATCGCCGGCTTTCTCGCCGGAAAGGTCATGAGAGAGGGTTTTGGATTGATTGGCGACATTGTCGTCGGTGTGCTTGGTGGGCTGTTAGGAGGGTACCTAGGGACTAAACTCTTACATCTCAAATACACCGTGACGGGGATCAACGTCGAGTCGATCCTGGTCGCCCTGTGCGGGGCGGTGGTGCTACTCGTCATTCTGCGCCTGTTAGGTGGTGGTGGTAGACGGCGCAGTATTTTTCGGTGAGATTAGTTTATAGATCGGTACCCCGAATAAACCACCACCGAGGAAACATGACTGTTATAAGGTGCTGCGTGCATAAGCATGCAGCACCTCTGATATAAACAGCGGAGATATGGATGATTTTACATAAGACGAGTGAAGAATTAGCAGTTACAAAAAAACGCCGCATTCGCGCCAAGCTGATCTTCAACCCCATTGCAGGAACTGCTGGCGAGTCACCTGTCCAGCTTATGGATGTGATCCGTGAGATGCAGTCCTGGAAGCTCGTTCCAGAACCATTTCTGGTCGAGCCGGGTTGCGACTTGCCAGGAGTGATCCAGGATGCCCTCGCCCGGGGGATCCGTATGTTCGTGGTATGCGGCGGTGACGGCACCATTTCTGCCGTGGCCAGAACCCTGGCTGGCACACCTGCCACCCTGGGGATCATCCCCATAGGCACGCAGAATAACACAGCCCTCAGCCTAGGCGCCCCGGCGGATATCCCGTCCGCCATCGCTATCCTGCGAAACGGCCGGCGCATTAAAGTGGATGTTGGCATGGCCACCTGCGGTAATATAACCACCCCATTCCTGGAAGTTTGCTCGGTGGGGCTGGTATCAACCCTTTTCCCGTCTGCCGACGATATCCAGCACGGCAACCTGGCGCGGATAGGCGATTTCCTGACTTCTCTGGTCGGTACCCCGCCAGCCGAGATCCACATGGTTCTGGACGGGAACCAGGAAATTCACGATCGGGGTCACGTGGTGCTGGTTTCCAATATGCCCTATATTGGTCTCCACTACCAAATTGGCTCGGCAGCTTCATTCAAGGATGGCTTGTTGGATGTGTTGTTCTTTGCAGACCTATCCAAGCTGGAGCTCTTAGGCTATATTCTTCGAGGGGTGGGTGAAGGCAGGCAGGAAGACTCACGCATCCAGCACTTCCACGTGCGCAGGGTGGAGATTGACACCCAGCCTGCCATGCCAGTAATGGCGGATGGTTCCGCGTTAGGAGAAGGGCTGGTGCGTATCGAAGTGCGGCGGCATGCCCTGGCGGTGATGGTTAGCCAGCCGGAGCCTGAAGCGTATCCCGAACCGGAAGTGGTCCTTGCCTAGCAAGCGGGTGCGTCTGCACAAGCCTGAAGCAATCATCCCTGGCGCACTGGAAATTCCAGTCCAGTTGGTGAAACGAAATCGTCCGGTTACATGGCTGGCGGGCATCACCATCGTTCTTATTGTTTCCCTTATTCTTCTACCACCGGATATTCGCACAATTTTTTGGCATAGCTTGCAGTCCCAGGCCATCCTGGTAAGTATGCTGTTGGTTTTTAGCCTGGTGGCGATTTCGTTGGTGTGGTCCACAGGCCAAAAATTGGACGCCTGGGTTTTCCTGTCTTTTAATGTGCGCGGGGCGCGTCCGCTCTGGCTGGATCGGATCATGTTAGGTTTCACTCAGGTTGGTAACGGCTTTACCAGCCTGGCGATTGCCGTGATTTTGTTTTTCACCAGCGAACGCTTCCTGGCTTATGAGCTTATTTTAGGCACTTTGACATTATGGCTGGTGGTCGAGTTAGTGAAATTCCTGATCCGCCGACCGCGGCCTTTTCTCCGGCTAGCCAAGGCGCGCATCGTTGGATATAGGCCCATCGGGCGATCGTTCCCCAGCGGGCATACCAGCGAAGCCTTTTTCATGGCGACGCTGATGGCCCAGCACTTTCACTCCAGTGTTTGGGTAGTGTTCCTGCTGTACGCCGCCGCGTTTCTGGTGGGTATCACGCGACTGTACGTTGGGGCGCATTACCCGCGAGACGTGCTAGCGGGGGCCATTCTGGGCAACGCCTGGGGGCTGCTGGGGGTGATTGTCGACGGGTATGTACTGAACAGAATCGGGTAAAACGGATGAGGCTGCGTAAGTTCGCATTTTGAATGGACGTTCGTTGAACACAATCAGAACCCGTTTTGTGACGCTTTTGAGACTCAACCACACTATACTTAGTTTAATCGTGCGCAGGATGTAATTCCTTCGCATGGTCGCAAAAGATAAACCTGATCAAAAAGAAATGGAGATTAGAATGGGAATACTTTCCTGGATTGTGGTTGGTTTGATCGCCGGCTGGTTAGCCGGGATGGTCATGAAAGGGGGAGGCTACGGGTTGATTGGCGACATCATCGTAGGTGTGGTAGGTGGATTATTGGGAGGCTGGATTGCTACCACATTCCTGCATATCGGCGCCGGGATGTCGGGGATCAACCTGGAATCGATCCTGGTCGCGTTCGGCGGGGCGGTGGTGTTACTTTTGGTACTGCGCCTGCTGGCTGGGAGAAGGGTCTTCCGACGTTAGCCTGTCATGTCCTCCCGTTGAAACGGTCATGCGAAGGACGTTGTTCCTTCGCATGACCGTTAAGATTAATATAAAAAATGAAATGGAGTTTCGATATGAGAACGATCTTTTGGCCAATCTACACTCTGCGGCCTTACGAGCGGGGAATCCAGGAACAACTGGGAAAGTACCACCGGTTTATCATGCCCGGACTGGGATTTCAAATCCCATTCATCCATATTATCCGCATCCGCGACGTCCGCGAGCATACTATGGATATCCACCCGCAGCCGGTAATCACCAAAGACAATGTTGAAATCCAGGTAGATGGGATTATGTGGGTGCGGCCTACGATTGAAGAAGAGGCGATCAAAAAGACATTTTACAACATCGATGATTGGAAGCGGGCCGTCATCCAACTGGCGATGACCAACCTGCGCCAGGAGTTCGGGGATCTGACCCTGGACGAAAGCCTGGTGGCACGCACCACGATTGCTACCAACCTGCAGCGCATCCTGAACACCTACGCCGTCGAATGGGGTCTGACCGTCAGCAAGGTAGAAATCCGCCTGATCGACCCGCCCGAGGATATAAAGAAGGCCATGCACAAACAAAAGACCTCCGAGCAAGAGCGGCGTTCCATGCGCCTGCTGGCAACCGGCGAATTCGAAGCCGCTGAACAACAAAAGCTGGCGATCATCCAGCGCGCCGAGGGCGAACGGGAAGCGGTGATTCAAGTCGCCCAGGGCAAGGCGGAAGCCATCCGTCTGGTGAACGAAGCCGCCGAAAAATACTTCGTCGGCAACGCGCAGGCCCTCAAACGGCTGGAGATGATCGAGAATTCCCTGCGCGAGAACACCAAGATCGTCATCACCGAACACGGCATCAGCCCGACCCTGCTGATGGGCAGCCTGCCGGTCAGCGTGTCGAATGAGAAATACGGCAAGTAAGCTTTATGAATTATTTTTTATACCGTTGATATTGGAGTAAAACCCAATGCCGCAAACACCGCACATTGAGCACCACTTTATGGGTTCTGAAATCGTTCGGGATGTTGTGATCGGAATGTCGGATGGGCTGACCGTTCCCTTTGCACTCGCAGCCGGACTCTCTGGCATAGCCAACTCGACAAAGATCGTCATCACCGGCGGTTTAGCCGAGATCGCGGCAGGTTCCATCGCCATGGGATTGGGTGGTTACCTGGCAGCCAGAAGCGATGCGGAGCATTACGCTAAGGAACAGGCAATAGAGCAACAGGAAGTTGAAACGATACCTGACGTGGAGGCCGAGGAAGTGGCACAGGTGCTTTTAACCTATGGCCTCGAAAAAGACCAGAGCGCACTCGTGGCAAATGCTCTGCGTCAGCGTCCTTCGGCCTGGATTGATTTCATGATGCGCTTCGAGTTGGGTCTCGAAAAACCTAACCCCAAACGCGCGCTAACGAGTGCGCTGACCATTGGTTTGTCCTATATCGCTGGCGGGTTTATCCCATTGACACCCTACATGCTGATTCACAACGCGGGGACAGCCCTCGTGTTCTCAGTCGTATTCACTCTCGTGGCTCTATTTATCTTTGGGTACGTTAAAGGTCGCTTCACCGGCACGCGACCTGTCCGTAGCGCGATGCAGACTGCGTTGATCGGCGGGCTAGCAGCAGCAGCAGCCTATGGTCTGGCTAAATTAATATCGTAATGAGACGTATTGTAACGTGTTTCGATTCTAATCCAGGGATTTCGTACGCGTAGATTTTGAACTTACAAATATAGGAGCATCGAATATGAACAGGAGCACTATTCCATTAGGAAGCATTTTAAGAATCCCGATCGGATTAGATTATTCCTGGTTTTTGATCTTTGGTTTACTTACCTGGTCGCTGGCCACCAGTTACTATCCCGCGGAATTCAAGAACTGGCCCGTAGCTCAGTATTGGATCGTAGGCGCGGTGACGGTTATTTTAATGTTTGTGAGTGTAGTGCTGCATGAGCTGGGACATTCAGTTGTGGCCATGCGTTACAAAATTCCAGTACGCAGCATCACGCTTTTCATCTTTGGCGGTGTTGCCCAGATCGGGGCTGAACCGCCCAGCGCCATCTCCGAGTTCTGGATTGCTCTTGCTGGCCCAGTAACGAGCTTTGCTTTGGCACTGTTCTTTGGTTTGCTACAACCCGTAGTCGGCGCGCTCGCCCCGGTATTAGCCCTGGCCAAGTATTTGGCTTATATCAACGGCACGCTGGCCCTCTTTAACTTAATTCCAGGGTTCCCATTAGACGGCGGTCGAGTCTTCCGCGCCATTGTCTGGGGGAGCACACACAGCTTGCGTCGGGCCACCCTGATCGCTGCTACCCTGGGGCGCTTCATTGCCTATCTCTTTATCATTCTGGGAGTGTGGCAAATGGTCACCGGCCATTTCGGAAATGGCTTATGGATTGCCTTCATCGGTTGGTTCTTGGAAAGTGCCGCGGCTTCTCAGGTCAGGCAACAGACCATCCATGATTTGTTAGCCGGTCATCATGTATCCGACATTATGCGTCGAGATTACACGATTGTGAATCCTGGCACAAGCCTGGAACAACTGGTCAACGAGCATATCTTGGGGAGTGCCCGGCGCAGTCTGATTGTCGGACAGGACGAGAAGGTGCTTGGCCTGTTGACTTTGCATAATTTCAAAAAGATTCTACGTGCCGATTGGCCTTTCACCACGGCCGCCCAGGCAATGATACCCGCTGAGCAAATGAAGCGCATCCGGCCCGATGCAGAATTGGTCGTAGCCCTTGAAGAAATGGATCGGGATGGCGTCAGTCAGTTGCCGGTGATGGTGGACGACCAGATTCAAGGTGTGCTGGGTAGAGACGATGTGATTGGCCTGTTGCGGACCCTGAATGAGTTCAAAACCCGATGAACACGAATAACCAACACCACCGGGCTATATTACAGAATATTGCCCACCAGGCAATGCTCGAGCGAGGCTTACTGCCAGATTTTTCTACCGCAGCACTCGCCGAACTAGACAGGCTTCAGGCGCCCGTTATGGGGAAAAGTGCACCGGAGGGGACCGAGCACCGGATTCGTGACATGCGCAACCTTCTATGGGCTTCGATTGACAACGATGACTCGCGCGACCTGGATCAATTGACGGTTGCCCAGGCATTGCTCACAGACAAGGTAAAGATTCTAGTTGCCATCGCTGATGTGGACGCGGTTGTGAAAAAAAATACAGCGATTGACCAACACGCGCACCACAACACCACCTCGGTTTATACCGCAGCCGAGATTTTCCCGATGCTGCCTGAAAAAATTTCTACCAATATCACATCCTTGAATTTCAACGAGGAGCGCCTTGCCATCGTCATCGAAATGGTGATTGGCGCGGACGGAGCCCCGCAGGATGCGGATATTTACCAGGCATGGGTGCAAAATCACGCCAAGCTGGCTTATAACAGCCTCGCCGCCTGGCTGGAAGGGAGTGGAGCCATTCCCGAGGCAGTCGCTGCCGAAAAGGGGCTGGACGAGAATTTACGCCTGCAAGACAAAGTCGCCCAAAGGATGATGAATCTCCGGCATGTTCATGGGGCGCTTAGCCTGGAAACCATCGAAGCCAAACCGGTATTCGATGGCGACCAAATCCGTGCACTTGAAATCGAGGAAAAGAACCGCGCCAAGGAGATCATCGAAGACTTTATGATCGCGGCCAATGGGGTTACCGCCCGGTATCTCTCCACCAGAAAATCCCCCTCGATCCGCCGCGTCGTACGCACGCCAAAGCGCTGGGAACGTATCGCCGAGATTGCCGATGAACATGGGAGCAAGCTTCCTGGAAAGCCAGATTCAAAAGCATTGGAGGAGTTTCTCATCAAAGAGAAAACCGCTGATCCCCTGCGTTTCCCCGACTTATCCCTGGCAGTGATCAAACTTCTAGGAAACGGTGAATATGTAGCCGAGCTTCCTGATGGGAATACCCCGGGTCATTTTGGTCTCGCAGTCATGGACTACGCACACTCAACCGCCCCTAACCGCCGCTATCCCGACCTGCTAACCCAACGCTTGTTGAAAGCGGCTTTAGAAGGTCAGCCCGTGCCATATAAAAAAGATGAGCTGGATGTTCTGGCAGCTCATTGCACCGCAGCAGAAGATGCTGCCAACAAAGTCGAACGCCAGGTCGGAAAATCCGCGGCTGCGCTGCTGCTCGAAACGAGAATCGGCGAACAGTTCGATGCAATCGTCACGGGCGCTTCCGAGAAAGGCACCTGGGTCCGGCTGCTCAGCCTGCCGGTTGAAGGCAAACTGGTGCAGGGGTTTGACGGTATCGATGTCGGCGACCGGCTGCGCGTGCAGTTGATCGATACAAACGTTGAGCGGGGATATATCGATTTCAAGAAAGTCTATACATCCGGACATAGATAAGGAGAACTTATGAAAAAAGGAATCGGTTTGTGGATTGACCACCGCAAGGCAGTGGTTGTTTTGGTAAGCAATGAAGGTGAAAAAATCACGGAAATCACTTCTGACATGGAAAAGCATGTCCGATTTACCGAGGGTGCCACCATGGCTGGCTCGTCAGAAGACATGCGCGATCGGCAGTTTGGGAACCGCCTCAACAGCTACTACGATGCAGTCATCGCCGTTATTCGTGACGGAGACTCCATTCAGATATTTGGCCCAGGCGAGGCCAAAGGCGAACTCAAAAAACGCCTTGAGAGTAAAGGGCTGGGTGGGCGCATCGTGGGTGTGGAAACCGTTGACAAGATGACCGATCGCCAGATTGCAGCGAGAGTTAACGAACGCCTGCGAAAAATGTAGGTGCGGTTTCTTAGAGAGGAAAAGCAGCTGGATCCATTTCCTCCGGCTTTCTGGAGCATCTCAGCGACCGAGATGCTCCAGATATTTGAAACACAAAGGAAGGGTTACGAACGTTGAGACAGGATGCAGCAGTCGGGGATTTTGTCCGACATAATATTTAAGGAGATTCTATGAGCAAACAAACCCGTGCCAGCCACCCGATCTATAACCTTCTACCTATGGAAGTCAAGGGATTCGATTCGCTTGCCGAGTTGGCCCTGGATTTGCGTTGGTCGTGGAACCATGCAGTCGACGAAATATGGCAGCAGCTTGATCCCGCCCTGTGGGAACTCACCCACAACCCCTGGGTTGTGTTACAGACAGCCTCGCGAGACCAGATCGAGCGTGTGTCTGCCGATCCCGTTTTCCGCAAATGCGTCGATGACCTTATACAAGCCAAGCGGCAACAGGCGGAAGCGCCCGCCTGGTTTCAGCAGAATCATTCGCAGACTCTCCTGACCTGTGTCGCTTATTTCAGTATGGAATACATGCTGAGCGAAGCTCTCCCCATATATTCGGGCGGGCTTGGCAATGTAGCCGGCGATCAGCTTAAATCCGCCAGCGATCTGGGTGTGCCCGTGATCGGCGTGGGACTTCTCTACCAGCAAGGTTATTTTCGACAGGTGATCGACAAGGACGGCGCGCAACAAGCCCTCTTTCCGTATAACGATCCCGGACAACTGCCGATCACACCGTTGCGCCACCCAAACGGGGAATGGTTGCGGTTGGAGATCGCCTTGCCCGGTTATTCTGTCTGGTTGCGCGCCTGGCAGGTCCAGGTTGGCAGAGTAAAACTCTATCTGCTGGACAGCAATGACGCAGCGAACTATCCTGCTCATCGTGGGATTACCAGCGAACTCTATGGTGGCGGGCCGGAACTGCGCCTCAAGCAAGAACTGCTCCTCGGGATCGGCGGATGGCGGCTGCTTCGCGCCCTCGGCATCCAGCCGGAAGTTTGTCATTTGAACGAAGGTCATGCGGCATTCGCCGTGCTGGAACGCGCCCTGAGCTTTATGGAGGATACAAGAAAGACCTTCGAAACGGCACTGGCTACCACACGAGCTGGGAATCTCTTCACCACCCACACCGCAGTCGCAGCCGGCTTTGACCGGTTCGATCCTACCCTCATCGAGCAGTACCTGGGTGGCTACGCCGAACAGAAACTCGGTATCACCCTCCACGATTTACTGGCCCTGGGCCGGCAGAACCCGGAGGACTCGTCTGAAAGTTTCAACATGGCCTATCTGTCTATCCGCGGAAGTGGGGCGGTGAATGGCGTGAGCCGCTTGCATGGGAAGGTGAGTCGGCAACTCTTTGAGCCTCTCTTTCCACATTGGCCGCAAGATGAAGTGCCGGTCGGACACGTGACCAATGGGGTTCATATGCCGAGTTGGGACTCAGCGGCAGCTGATGATCTTTGGACGGAGACCTGTGGAAAAAAGCGCTGGCTGGGGACAACAGAAACCCTGGATCGGAATATTCGCCGCGTCTCCGACGCCAGGCTCTGGCAATTTCGCACGGCTGCCAGTAAGTCTTTCATTGAATATGCCCGCGGGCGATTGTCCCTGCAGCTGACCGCCTCAGGCGCATCGCCCGAGTCGATTGACGAGGCAAAGCTACTATTTGATCCAAACGCACTGACCCTGGGCTTCGCCCGCCGTTTTGCGTCCTACAAAAGACCGAACCTGCTGCTGCACAACCCGGAGAGACTGCTGCGCCTATTGGCCAATCCTCAGCGGCCCGTGCAACTTATCCTTGCCGGCAAAGCCCATCCGGCAGACCCGGCGGGGCAGGACTTGATTCGGGAATGGATCCATTTTATCCGACGCCCCGAGGTACGCCCCCATGTGATCTTCCTCAGTGACTACGATATGCTTTTGACCGAGCACCTGGTGCAAGGGGTAGATGTCTGGATCAACACCCCACGGCGACCCTGGGAGGCCTGTGGAACGAGTGGTATGAAAGTACTCGTCAATGGCGGTATCAATCTATCGGAGTTGGATGGCTGGTGGGCGGAGGCCTACACACCTGAGGTGGGGTGGGCACTGGGGGATGGCCAGGAACATGGTGACGATCCGTCCTGGGATGCTGCCGAAGCCGCGGCGCTTTACGATCTGCTCGAACGCGAGGTGATCCCCGAGTTTTATGACCGCAACGAGCAGGGCATTCCCACTGCCTGGGTGGCGCGTATGCGTGAAAGTATGGCGCGCTTGACACCGCGCTTCTCCGCTAACCGCACCGTACGCGAGTACACCGAAGGACATTACATCCCGGCTGCTGCTGCCTACCGTAAACGCGCTGCCGATAAAGGTGCAGTTGGCGCCCAAGTGACCAATTGGCAGCACACTCTGGAACAGAATTGGGCCACGCTACGCTTCGGGGATATGAAGGTTGTGAGTGACGCGGGGAGGCACATGTTCGAAGTTGAGGTCTATCTCGGAAGTCTTGACCCACATAGTGTACGGGTAGATTTGTACGCCGATGGATTGAACGGCGGCGAGTCAGAACGGCAGGAGATGAGGCGAGGTCAGCAATTAACCGAGGCAAACGGTTACATCTACAGCGCGCAGATGAGTGC
>Ga0315279_10010435_pt1 | contig 10916 bp, 4 predicted proteins | sample YL17G06_20_MG_FD_203694 | JGI IMG/M metagenome (GOLD analysis project Ga0315279, IMG submission 203694) | Sediment microbial communities from Yellowstone Lake, YNP, Wyoming, USA - YL17G06_20 | ecosystem: Environmental > Aquatic > Freshwater > Lake > Sediment | place: USA: Wyoming | collected...
GCGGCGCATCGAGGGCGTATCAATCGTGATACCCCAGTCGATGCCTCTCATACGGACCTGCGTTGTTCCTGCTACACACGCAATCGTAGGGGCAACCCCCCGTGGCCGCCCAGGGCAGGCTGCGTCCTTTCAGGACGTCGGGGGCCTGCCCCTACGGCCACCGTGTAGCGTTTCCAAGGTAGAATCGTATCACTCGCGCCCTTCCCATACGACGACAGAGACGCCGGGCAGGCCGGCCTCCTGCCAGCCGGGCGCGAGAAACCTGCTGTGCCCGAGACCGGCCGGCTGCGCGTTCGCCTCGAGGGCGAACGGCAGAACATGCCCCGCCGCGTCGGCCTCGGCGACAAGATCAAGCCCTGCGAGGCGCAGCGGCTCTCCTTCGGAAGCAAGTGCGCGGAGCGCATCGCGCGCGACCGCGGCCATCGCGACCGCCTCGTCCTCCTGGAGCGCCCGAGCGCCGCCGTCCGCGGCGACGATATACAGGCGCTCCCGCACGATGGGCCGTGCCCTGCCGTACCTGCCGAGCGAGGCGATCGGCGAGCTCGCATCGCCGGCGACGTGGACGTATCCGGACTCGACGCATGGCATGCCCCCGCCGTCCATGGCAACGTGGAGCCGGAGCGTCGCCGACAGGAGCGTGCCGTCGTCGTCGCGCCAGCGGAGGCCCCCACGGTACTCCTGGACGAGCGCGTCGTCTTCGTCGGCGATTTCCGCCACGGCCGTAGCCAGCTCATCGGCGTCCGCTGGATGAACAGTTACGCCGCGCGCCTCGGTGCCATGTCGCGGCTTCACCACAAACCTCTGCGCGCCGGCTGCAGCGCGAGGAGGCCGTGCCGCCTCGACGCACGTCCTCCGGCGCTCGTTCGGCGATGCCTCGCGCGCGATGAGCCACGTTCGCGGCGTTGAGATTCCGGCGTGCCGCCAGCAGTGGTACGTCGCCCACTTGTCGTCGGCGAGAGCTGCTGCTGCGCCGGGATTGGCGACGGCGACGCCGCGTCCGGCGCATCGGGCGGACCAGGTGGCGTGCCATCCGCGTTCGTCTCCCGGCGGGCCCGCGAGGAGATGCGCGGACAAGATCGGCTGCGGCGGGTCGAGGTCCGTCTCCACGAGCCGATCCGCCGCCGCGTCGTACCAGAGCGCGCGGCGGAGGCGGAGGTCATCGTCGAGCCACGACGCGTGCGCGGCGATGGCCTGTCCTCGGAGCGAGCCGGCGGCATTCGCCTCGATCGCGTCCACGAGCAGTGGCCAGACCTCGTGCGTCGCGTGCGGCCATGCCTCGAAGATCAGCGCATGCCGGGCAACCGGTTCCGGCACATCCGGCAGGTGGTCGATGAAGACGACCGGTGGCGCGAGGGGATGGCTCGTGAGGAGGTCGGCCGTGAGGCCCGCCAGGCGCGCCGTGTGCCGCGCGACGAGCGCCAGCGTCGCCGCCTTCGTCATGTGCCGGCGGCCGTCTCGTTCGAGTGCCTCGGCGAGGGCGAAGCGATGGCAGCCGAGCCATGCGGCGGCCTGTGTGGCGAGGCGTGGCCAGTCGGAGACCCGATATGGTGGCGGCACGTTGGCCGTGCCGTCGTGTCTCGGCGCATCGACGGTGTCCGGCGCGAGCGCACAGGCGGCGGCGCGGACGACGAGCGGCGCTAGATCGGCCTCGCCCGGCGGCATGTCGGACTCGTCGTGCAGCCGTCGCCGGGCGCGGGCGACAAGCGCGTCGAGAAGGTCGTCATTCGTCGTCATGGCGACCGAGCATCGCGAGGTAGTCGGCCCCGGCGCGGGTGAGGTCGCGCAGCACGATGCGAGCGTTCTCCCCGACGCGATCCCAGTCCATCGGCTCGCCCGTCTCCTCCGCGTGGCGGCGCGCGTGCTCCTCTTCGCGGATGGCAACGCGATCCCACAGGCCGATGCCGATGTTCGGCTCGATGAGGATGGCGTCCCAGCCGATGATCTTCCCGACGAATGACTCCGCGCCGTCGTGAAGGAGGAAGTGCGAGCCGGTGCGACGTCCTTCCGCATCGACGTCGGGGACGATCTCGACCACCTCGCCCGGCCGCTCGAAGATGGGCCGCAGGAGGAAGTCGAGCATGAGGTACCGTGGCACGCCGTACGAGACGCCGGTGAGGTCATGTCCCACCGGTCGGCCGGTCTGGTCCTCGTAGCGCTTCCCGGCCTTCTTCTCGTAGGCGGCCATCGCCTCCATCGTTGCGCGCCCGGCGTCGTCGAGCGCCTCCATGATCGCCGAGCGGAACTCGGGCCGGACATCCGCCGGGCGGAGGATGTCGAGCGTGCCGCCGCGGCCGACGTTCGTGATGAGCTGCGTGCTGTTGAGGGTGATGCGGTGGCTGATGTGCCAGTGCCGGACGCGGTCGGCCGCCTGCGGCCGGTCGGTGGAGAGGATTGCGCGGAGCGAGCCGAAGATGGGCGTCTGCGGCCGGCGGTCCCGCACGATGGGTCGGTGCCACTCGGTGATCTGCCGATCTGCGAACCGCTCGAGGAACTCCTCGGTAGCCCACGTCTCCGGCGAGGAGATGATCACCTCCTGCACCGCGACGTTGTGGTGGAACGATATCTGATGGAGAAACTGGCATGCCTCGCGGAGCGCGTCCTCGATGATCTCACCCGTGGCGGCGCGAAGCTCGAAGGCCTTCGCGTTCCGTCCGCCCGACTCGGCGGCGTCCTTGATCATGACGACGCGGTGCCGCTGCGCGAAGGCCGCCAGCCCGACGAACGACGTGCCCGGCTGTCCGTCGCGGATTTTGGCCAGGGCCGCCTCTTCATCGTCGGCCTCGCGCGTCCAGGCAGCCAGCCAGTCGATCTCGTTGGGGATCTTCACGCCCGTCTCGGGAGCGAAGATCTCCGGATACTTCGCCTTGTCGTACGTCGTCCACGTATGGAAGAGCGATTGCACGCCGTACGGCAGGCCAAGCCGCTCTAGGTGCCCCTCGTCGTACATCGGGCTGCCGTGCATCGGCAGGACCAGCGCAATCCGCACCGGCCGGGAAAACCGAGCCGCCACGCGGATGCCCTTCGGGCCGATGTCGCGCCGGGCAATCGCCTCCGCATCCGACTCGCTCAACCCCCAATGCTTCCGGAGCGCCGCCACGTACGTATCGTAGTCGACGTAGAAGTGACCATCGTCGACGGCGAGATGACGCCCTTCGACGCGCGGCAGGCGAGTGAGGAGGATGTTCACCGCCCGCTGGCCGTCGATGATGAGCTCCCGCGCGAGGGTCGGCCCCTCCGCGAGGAGGCGCGAGACGTGCGTACGTCCCACGGGGTACATCGCGAGGATGTTCACGCGGTTGTCCGCGTCGATGAGCGTCGGGTCGAACTGGTTGAACACGGGCGGTAGCGGGAAGCCGTCGTTTCGGAGGAAGGCGATCTCTCGGAGCTGGTTGTACGCGCGCCAGCGTCGCTCGGGTTCGCTGACGCCGGCCGCGCCGATGGCGGGGACGACCTCCGTGTCGGTCAGCCGACCGATGAGGAGATCCTGCTGCGCCTCGAGGAGGTGGCGCATCTCCGTGCGCGTCGCGATGAGGTGCCGCAGGTAGCGGTAGAGCCAACGGTGGTGTCGGTCGGCGAGGGCGTAGAGCTCGTCGCCCTGGTACTCGTCGAAGCCGGTGCCGCGCGCGTAGGCCCACGGGCGGTACTCGTAGAAGTGGTCGTTGATCGTCTCGGCGAAGAACGACGCAAGACGTCGCCAGAGGGCTGCGGCGTCGACGTCGTCGGGACGACGGCCCCGGTCGGCGAGGGTGACATCGAGCGCACGGGCGACGTCGATGAACTCGGCAAGGTCGGCGACCTCCTCGAGCGCGGCGCGGCGACGGGCGTCGGACCAGCCCTCTGGGAGTGCCCGCTCATGGACGGTCTGCCCGAGACTGCCGACGGCGCCGATATCCTCGTAGCCGCCGCTCACTTGCCGCAGCGCCTCCGCGTCGAGCGCACGACCTGCCAGGAGCGCGTGGAAACGCCTGGCGATCTCGTTCGCCTCGGCTCCTTCGCCGCAGCGCAGCGCGACGAGGCGATCGGCGAGGAGGCGCACGAGGGCCAAGACGCGTCCCGACGCCTCGTCCGAGTTGAACTCCTCCGGCGTTCCAAGGCCCGCGCGGATGGCCTCGACGAGGGACGTCGCGGACGTCTCTCGCCGAGGCTGGCGGATCTGCTCTTCGAAGGCGTCGGCGCGCTTCCGGAGGGCGAGCATACGACGCGCCCGCTCGGCGAGTTGCCGCCGCGTGTCGAGGGCGATCCGCGTGACCTCCTCCGTCGCCTTGTTCGAGCTCTCGACGCCGCCCTCCTGGCGGAACGAGGCGGCGAAGCTCCGCCGCGCCGGCACGACGATCTTCCGGGCGAGTTCGCGGAGCTCTGCCGACGAACGGCCGCCGCCACCGGCGACGCTGAACGTCCGCTCGTGCGCGGCAGTGAACTCGGCCTCGGCGCGGTCGAGCTCGGCCTCGTCGCATCCATCGTGGAGGAACAGGCCGCCGAGGGCGAGCCACTGGGCGAAGTCGAGCGACGCAGGCGATGCCGCCCGGGCGACCTCGGTCACCAGGTGTGCGATGGTATGGTCCCGCGTCGTGTCGCGCTCGAAGCGGACGAGCCGCTCCTCCTCCTCGAGCGCGAGCAGCGCCTCCTGCTCGTCGCATAGCTCGGCGACAACGCGGCGTACAAGTGCCTCGACGGCGGGACGATCGCCGGCGCGCAGCCGCTCGCGGAGCCGCTCCGCCCGGTCGCGGCGAGCGCGCATCTCGCTCCGCCACTCCTCGACAGTGGCCTCGCCGAGGCCGATGGCGCGGTAGCTCCCTCGGCGGCCGATGCGCTCTGTGGCGGCGAACCATCGCATGACGCCGAGCCGCGTGACGGCGCGTCGTCGCGCGCCGGACGCGCCGTCGGCGATGATGAGCGCGGCGTGCGGTCGGCCGTACCGCATGAGCTCGACCAGCCGCGCCGGCTCGTCGAGGAGCCGCATCACCTGCCGGTGCGGGATGCCCACGTCGAAGACATCCGCGCCCTGGAGCGCGTGCTCGTACGACCGATCCGGCCCAAGCGTCGCCAGGACAAGCGCATGAATGCGCCCGCCGATCTTCCGGGCGAGCGCCGCCGTCTCCGGCCTGCCGCGGAGCTTCGCCCACCGCTCGATCCGCGGGCCGAACGTCGCCACGTTCGCCTGGATGTCGTCGTCCGACAGCCCCGCGGCGACAAGGAGCCCGCGCACCTCGTCGGCGACCTGCTCGATGCGCGTGTCGCTCGTGTAGCGGAGGACGTCCTGCGTCGAGAGGCCCATCGGGCTCACCATGCGCAGTTCCCCCGGCGTCGGATAGCCGGGAAAGATCGCCCGCAGCCGCTCCTGTGCCTCCGCGGCCGCCAGGTCCACGTTCCAGAGCGCCGCGATCTCTCGGAGGCCCGGGTCGTTGGCGCCGCGCGCGCGAAAGGTGCGCTCCCACCCGTCGAACATGACCGCCGCGAGGGTGCCCGCCTCGGCGCCGAGGCTCGCGCGCAGGTGATCGTCGGTGCCGGCGAAGACCTCGAACTTCCGCATGCCGACGGAGAAGCGGCCGTCCTGCGTATCGGGCTTGTACTCGGCGGAGAGGACGATGATGGCATCCTCGTGCGGCGGCACGATCGGCTCGGCCCGGCGCGCCTCGGCGAGGGCGTCGCAGGTGAGCCAGGCTTTGTAGTACGGCATGAAGCGGTTGACATGCTCCGCGCCGGCGATCATCGTGTGGATGCTCCACCGCGCGGCCATGTTCTTCACGACGGCGCGATGCTGCTGGAGAGGCGGCTGGCCGAGCTCGTCGAGCACGGCCGCCAGGCGCGTGATCTGGAAGACCGGAACGTGTTCACCCTCCGATCCTTGGCCGGGTCGGAGGGTGAACACATCATGCATCGCCTCCTCGTCGGCGAGGAGCTGCTCCGCCCATGCCTCCCACTCAAGCTCCGAGGGGAACTCGTCCCGTGCGGCGAGCACGCGGCGGGCGAGCTCCTCGACGGCGGCGTGCCAGCGCTCGGGGATGCCGAGCTGCCGGAGCTTCGTCCGCTCGGAGAGCGTGAGGACGAAGGCGAGGAACAGACCATCCTTCGGCACGCAATAGCCGCCGTAGCCCTCGCCCGCCGGATGGATCGTCCGGTCCTCGCGAAGGCTCATCTGGTCGCCGAGTTCCTCCATGTCGCCGCGGCCCGTGGCGTTCACCATGAGCGCCATGGCGTTCGAGTAGGCGAAGTGCGACGCCATCGACGCGTTCTCACCCGTCTTGAGCACCTCCGGCTCGGCGAGGCTGTTGAACCGCTTCGCCGCCTTGTTGATGAGGCCGTAGGTACGCCGACCTACTTGCGCCGCCTCGCGGTCGCGCCCACCGACCCATTGCGCCCACGTCTCGACCGATTCGCGCTCGCGCGGCCCCAGATCGACGCGGCTCGGCGTGTAGAGGAGGTGGTAGCGCTTCCCGCCGCCGGTCGCGCGGTAGGCGTACCGTGGGTCGAGCGTCAGATGGTTCAGGCCGTGCTCGGCGACGACCTCCTTCCGCGCCGTCGTGAAGGGGAGCCGTTGGTGCCTGCGGAGCCACGCTCCCAATCGCTCCCGCAGCTTCCACTCCGGATGCGCGGCGTCCCACGCGTCGAGGAGGTGCTTCCGCGCGGCGAAGCGGACGAAGGTGCGGAGGTCCGCCTGGAAATCCGGGTTTGCGTCCACGACGCGGCGTTCGAGCGCGTGTCGTTCCGATGCGTCGGCGTCGGCATCGCCGGTCTCGTCTGCGGCCCTCGACCGGTGGACTGCCTCCTCGAACTCACGCTCGTTCCTGCGGACGACGTCGGCGAGCGCCTCCGCCTCGAGCTCCGCCGCGTGCTCGCGGATGTACGCGTCCACCGCAGGCGGGTCCACTGGCGACGCGGAGGCCGCGTCGCTTGGCGGGCGCTTCGGCGCCGTCCGAGCTCCTTTGGCACTGGGCGACTGCGCCGCGGCCTCGCGGAGCACGGCGAGGAGGCTCACCTGCCGCTGAACAAGGCAGTTCGCACCGATGACGCGCCGCACCGCCGCCGACCGTGGGATCCCCTCGGCGGCCATGGCGTTGTCCACTTCGACGCCGAGGCCGAGTTCGTCGATGAGCGCCGCGCCGAGCGTCTCGATCTCGCGCCGATACGCCTCCATCCGCTCCTTCACCGCCGCATCGAGGCCACAGGCGCGGACTACGTTCGCTAGTGCCATGCTCTCCTCGAGCCAGCTCCGCACGTACCCGTCGGTCATGTTCGCTGATTGCGTCGTCAGCACGTGCAGCGCGGGCAGCGGTCGCCGCGGCAGCGCAGCCAGCGGCTCGATCTCGGCCCGGACGCGGTCGTACTCCGCCCTTGCCTCGTCGGGCGCCTCCGCGACGGCGTCTCGCACGGCGGCAGGCCAGTTTGCTCCGCCGGCGCGCCTCTCTCGGATGGCGCGCCAGAGGGGATGCGTCGCTTCGTTGGAGAGGAGGATGTCCCGGGCCGCGTCGAGCCGGTCGCCGGCCTCGTCGCGGGTGGCCGTCTCGCGCCGCATGCCGATGGCGGTTGCGGCGGCGTCGGTGGCCAGCGCAATCGCCGCGGCAAGGGCGGCGATGTCGTCCGTCCGCCCTTCGCCCAGGAACACCCGCGCGCGAAGCAAGTCCGCCTCGCAGGAGAGATCGGCCGCGCCGAGAGAGCCTTCGCGCGCCGGATCATCCTCGGCCAGCATGGCTCGGGCGAGCGCGCACCACCCCGAAAGCTCGGTCGCGCGCAGGTTCCGCGCCCACGGGTCGGCCATCTGCTCGCGGAACGATTCCTCCATGCCCTCCTGGTCGATCACCGTCTCCGCCGTCTCGACGCCGTTGACGACGCGGATGCGCTCCTTGATGAACAGGGGGATCGCCTCGATCCAGTGGGCCGCGTGCTCGAGCCAGACGTAGTCCGGCGAGGCGTACACGCGGTCGCCCGCGAGTGCGACGAGTTGGCGGAGGTCCTCCGGCTTGCCGGGGTACGGCTCCTCGCCCTCGTTGATCTTCGCGAGCAGGTGCGACCCCGTAGGCGACGGCCGTTGGCTCATCACGAGGTACGCTGCCGGCCGGCGCGGCGCCTCGAGGATGCGCTGGCGCAGGCTCCCGGCGGCGCGGAGGATCGCCTCCGCGCCGCGCATGGTCGCCTCCAGTTCGCGCGTCGCCCGTCCGTCGGCGTCGGGGTCCGGCTCGGCGGCCTCGACCTGCGCCCGTCGGTCGGCGAGCGTCCCTTGAGCGCGGGCGCGTTGCCCCCGGAGCGCCTGTTCTTCGAGGTGATCGAGGGCGCCGGCAAGCTCGGCGAGCGGCGCCTCGTCGCCCGGCCGGACAAGCAGGTGCAGACGGTCCACCGCTGGGCGGATCTCGGGCCACGGGAGCGCAGCCTCGGCGACGGCGCGCGCGGCGAGGTCCATCTCGTCGGTGATGGCGACGTATCGCGCGTGCGCGAAGAGGAGCGCCTGGTTGTGGAACGCCCGGCTCATGCGCCCGAAGATGAGCTCTTCCTTCGCCCAGGCGACTTCACAGGCAACGCGCGCGGCGTTTGCGGCCTCGGCCGTGCGGTCGTAGTCGCGCACGGCCTGGTAGAGGGCAATTCGTGCGTCGTCGGCGTCGATGTGGGCGCGAAGAATCGCATCCACGGCGTCGCGGTCGTACGGCAGATCGACGCGCGCCTGGCCGAGGAGCCACGTCGTCCAGCGACGCCGCCACGCCTCGGTCGTCTCCCCGGCAGCCGCGCGCCGTGCGTCGTCGGTGACGATCCGCAGGAAGCGGCCGAAGATGTGGCCGCTGTCGATCTGCGGAGAATCGAGAAGTGCCAGCACGGCGTGCCGCTCGTCGTCGGCAAGCGCGTCCCATGCCGCCAGTGCGGCGTCGTACGCGCGGGTGACTCCGTTGCCTGCGCGCATGATGACGGCGAATCGTCCCGCCATCCGGAGGAGGGCGACGAAGCCGCGCTGGACGATCTCGGCTCCCTCGATGCGGCGCGAGGACCAGGTGAGGCCGACAGCCTCCGCCGCATCGACCGCGACCTCGATGCCGTCCGCATCGACGGCGACGAGCGACGGTGCATCGGCGACCCAAATCACCCGCGTGCCTTCGGGCGCGACGATGCCGTCCCACGCCTCGCGGCAGAGCGCCGCGGTCAAGCGCACCGACGCCGCACTGCCCTTCGGCGCGGACCCGGGCCACGCCGCGGCGCCAAGCCTACGCGGTTCGCCCCACCGGCTCCGCCATCGGTTGCGGAGATCGTCGTACTCGGCCACGCAGCGAACGGGGAACGCAATGCGTTCCTCCGTTCGACAGGGCCTGCTCGGGGTGTGCGACATGGCAACCTCTATCTTGCCTCCGACGGCGCCACCGTGGACCGCATGGAGAGCGCCCATGACGATGAGTCGGGAAGGAAGCGCCGGCCGCCGTCATACCGTGCCGCTGGGCCGAGCGACCGCCGCGGGGTAACCGATTGATGTTCAGTGGACCTGCGCAATGCCCGAAAGATACGAGCCTCTGGGCCTGCAGGTCAACGAAACCCGCGCGCGCTTCGTCTTCCGACCGCTCGTCGCGGAGCGCTACGGCCGCCTACCGGATGCCGGCGGCCCGTAGGGCGCGAATGCCCTTCGTCACGCGGCCATCGATGCCCGGCGCGAGACCGGCGGGGAAGCCGTACTCGTCGTAGCTCGTCACCTCGTAGCCGCCCTCCGGCAGCATCGAGTCGGTCGGCAGGTAGAGTTGGCAGCCGTCGGCATAGCCGAGGGGGAACGTGAGCCTGTCGCCGCAGCATGCGCTCACGAGGTAGCCGAGCCGCGCCGTCGCCTCGCCCTCGATGCCGACGAGCCGGACGCCGTCGCCAAGCTGCAGCCCATGCAGCGTGATGGGGAACGCCGTCGGCAGCACCTCGCCGCGGTCGAGCCGCGCCGCCATGCGACCGGCCCAGAGCCGCCGGATCTCCGACTCTTTCACGTCGTCGCGGATCCCGGCGAAGGCGTCGCGCGAAGGGATTGGCCCCATCGGCAACAACACCTCGATCTCCTGCGCGCGGAGGCTCGGCGCCATCCGATGCAGGCCGGAGCGAACGGCGGCTATGACCGCGTCCGCCGCCTCGCGGCCCGCGCCGGCGACGTCGTCCCATGTCGTGCCGAAGGCGACCTCGTCCCGATAGCTCCGCACCTTCGTGTCGCCGCCGACGCCTTGGAGGAACAGGCTGCACGCGCGACCGAGCCCTTCGTCGAGCGCCGCCATCGCCGCGCCGGGGTAGTCCGCCGAGATCGTATGTCCCGGCACGGTCGATGGATGGCACGAGATGGAGAAGAGCAGACATATGGGTCGGTGGTCGCGGCCCTCGAACAGGGCGATCGGGACCTCGTCGTAGATCGTGTTCTCGCGGTTGGCGATCCACTGCGCGCGGCCGTCCGCGCCGATCGACCGGCGGCTCACGGCGAGACCGACGCACGTCTTGCCCACCTTCAGGATGGCATCGCGCCGCGCGGCCAACGCCTGCTCGGCGGCTCGCAGTGTGGCGGCCTCGAGCGCGTCGAGGTAGAGCGTGTCCGGCGGACGGTAGAGCGCGGTCCACCACGTGCCGGTCGTCGGGCCGTTGTGCGTGTGCGACGCGTTGAGGAGGATCTGCCGCGGGGCCAGGTCGAACCGACGGCCGAGGGCGCCGCGCAGGCGGTCGGCGACGTCCCGGCTGAAGAACAAGAGGTCGAACCCCATGACGAGCACGTCCTCGCGGCCGGCGCGGAGCCAGAGCGCCCGGGCGAAGAGGTCGTCGTGCACCGCGTCGCAGCCGCCGGCATCGTCGCGCGTGCCCCAGCCGAACATCCGCGTGCCGGGTGGCGGCGTGATGCAGACCCTGCCGAAACCTGCCTCCATCATTGGCTCCTCTCATGCATTTGGCGCGACGATGAGACCGTACCGGTCCGGCCGGCGGTAGTGGTT
>Ga0315279_10010436_pt1 | contig 10916 bp, 15 predicted proteins | sample YL17G06_20_MG_FD_203694 | JGI IMG/M metagenome (GOLD analysis project Ga0315279, IMG submission 203694) | Sediment microbial communities from Yellowstone Lake, YNP, Wyoming, USA - YL17G06_20 | ecosystem: Environmental > Aquatic > Freshwater > Lake > Sediment | place: USA: Wyoming | collected...
CTCGACTACGACCATAACGGCGTCTTTCCGGGAGAAGCAAACCAATGCTGCAAGCAACTCCTCTGGTGGTGAGATCAAGCTCACGGTCAAGGGATGTGCCACCTGCGGTTTTGAGGGATTCTCTCTAGGCACCGCCAGCGCCGCCGGGAATAAATCTGGGATGGTCCAGCTGGGCTTCTCCGGCAAGAGCTCTCCGTCCAGCGGAGTCACTGCGAAGGCTGAGGATAGCGCCCTGCGCTGCACCGCCATCGTAAACGGCCCCGACGGCTCCGAGGCAGCAAGGACTAGCCTGCTGCGCACCTCCGGATACAAATATGTGGGCATCTGGAACGCCAATGTGCCCCCGGGGATTTACAAAGTGAGCATCTCAGCCTCCGCTTCTGGCAGCTCAGAGACCTTGGCAGATGTCCTTGATATAGAGGTGACCGGTTAGGGCCTGATGCCGTCCCCGGTCATTTTTCGATAGCTTTGGCTTTCATTATCTCTCACAAAATTCCAGAAGATACGTGGAGGGCCTCTTTCAACCAGAGAAAATTCTCATGTGGCGGTGTACCCGCCATCTATGATCAGCTCACTTCACGTGACGAATTTGGCCTCATCCGATACCAAGTAAAGTACGCCGTAGGCGATGTCGTCCGGCTCGCCGATGTGGCCTATGGGGTGTCTGGCATCCAGCTCCTTTTCATCATCGAGCATCTTGACTACCTGAACACTCTGCTGCATTCGCATTCAGCTTATTCCGTCAGCTCATGCCCTATCTTCTGTTAGGAGCGGGCATAGGAGCATTCATTCATGGATTCGTGCCTACAGAGATTATATCCCGGATTGCCGGACCGGATAATCCTCTGGCAGTCCCGGTGGCCGCAATCATCGGCATTCCCATCTACATCCGGGCCGAGACCATGATCCCCATTGGCCTGGTTCTCACGGAGAAGGGAATGAGCGTGGGAGCCGTCCTGGCATTGATCATCGGCGGCGCAGGTGCCAGCATCCCCGAGCTGACGCTTCTGTCGGCCATATTCGAGAAGAAGCTGCTGGCGGCCTTTGTGTTCACTATCTTTGCCATAGCGGTTGCTGCGGGATATCTGGCCAACCTGCTGACGATGTGAAAGCCTGCGAAGAGGGACGAGAAAGGTTGAAGGTTTGGAAGAACTTCGAAATCAAAAATTCCAAGTTCCCTCTTTTTGGCTGCTGCCAGGGAGACGGCCCAAAAACTTTGGCATTATCTCCCGAAGGTCTGGGATATCCAGTCTTTTATCTCGTCTCTGACCTGCCGAAAGACCTTGAGCTGTTCTTCCTGCGAGCCATCGGCCAGGGCAGGATCCTCGAAGCTTCTGTGAATAACCTTTCTTGCTCTGGGAGATTTGGCCGGAAGCTCAAGCTGCGTACTGCAGATCGGGCAGGCTTGTTTTGCCCGGTCGCAGACCGTGACCGCCAAGTCAAATATCGTATCCTGAAATTCCTCGGAAGATTTGGAACGCGGACCAGAGATATCGATGCCGATTTCCTTCATGACCAACACTGCACGAGGATCGACAGAAGCGGCCTCAACGCCAGCGCTGTAAGCCTCATATCGATCTCTATAAATAGCCCTCAGGAGGCCCTCGGCCATCTGAGAGCGGGCGGAGTTGTGGGTGCACAGAAAGAGAATCTTCTTCTTTTCCTGAGATTCCGCGCTTAGTGTCATCCAAATTACATTTCACATAATAATAGATCAGCATTTTGTTTGTTCCCGTATCCAGGGGTTTCAAGTAATATTTGAGCTGCAAGTTACCTTAAAATCCTTAAATGCATTGTTTATTGGCGATGACCGAGGATCAGCAGGATTGGTCCGAGATCCTGCAAGAAATAGAGGCGCTTTATGCTATGCATGAGAAGATCGGCCAGTCCTCGGAGTGCCGCGAGTTCAACCGTCGCACTGCCCTGCTACTACAGAGTCTGGAAGACTCGGGATTCTATCGGCTGGCAGACCGAGCTATGGACCTCCTGGCATCCTGTAACCCCAAGGACCTCTCTCAGTGCGATAGTGTTCAGCGTGCCAGAGACGTTCTAGAAAGGCTAAGAGATATGGCCAGGGAGAACCTGGAAAAAGAGAAAGGCTGAAGAGAGCATAATTCTTCTAGAGAAAGGATAATTCCTTCTAGAGAAAGGCATCAAATGCGGGCGTTATTTCGGAGCCTATCATCGGCGACGCAGATGCCAGCATTCCCAAACTAACTCTCCTTTCAGCGGTCTTTGAAAGAGCATCAACCGCTATGGGAAACCTAAAGATCAGGAATGTTTTTCTGCCAATGATGCCTATTGATCAAGAAGACCGTAATCGCTTCCTTTTCTGCCCCCAAATCATTAGATGAATCGAACATAATATTCAAATATGCGCATTTACACATATTGCGCGGAGGCAGAATAATGCTAAAGGTAAGTCCGCATCCGGATTATCCTCCGGAGGAAGGCAGATATCTTAGGGGAAATGATGCATCTCCCGTTGCCGTAGCGATTATTTTGAATACTGATGCAGATAAGATCCCTCTTTACATAGAAAAGCTTGTGAGGGCTGGGATAGAAAGCGGTGCAGCACTTTCTGGAACGGTGCAAACCGAGAATATCGGATTTGAGAAGATAATATGTAATATTGTTGCGAATACAAATATACGCTACTTGGTTCTAGGAGGGCCAGAATCAAATGGGCACTTAATAGGAGATGCTCTGAAAGCTTTGACTGCAAATGGCGTTGATGAAAAAAAGCGCATTATTGGAACGAAGGCACCCCATCCTTTTTTATTTAATTTGCCGATGGAGTTCATCGAACGCTTTAGAAAACAAGTTACGCTAATTGATCTTCAATTTAATGAAGAAGACCTGATTAGGCAAGCCGTATGGTCATGTTATCAGGAAGAACCAATGAAGTTCAAAGGCTATTCTTTGTATGATCCGGGGGCATACCCAGAGCCGCCTCTCAGCGGCAAGATAACTTGGCGGGTCACTCAGCCCTGGTCTGAACCTGAGGATGAAAAGGAACGTCTGACGCTGGAAAAAGTCAAAGAGCAAATGGAGCAATTAAAGGCGAAAATGAACAAGAAATAGCCCATGGCAGGGATTGGATGCAGATAGTCTCGCCGAGGGAAGACTCGCAGACATAAGCAGGAAATAAGAAGGGAAATTAGGATGGATTGCATAGAATATTTTGATCAAGTAGCACCTCAATGGGACAGATTACGAGAGAGCTTCTTCACAAAAACGGTAAGAGATAAGGCTATTTCCGTTGCTGATGTACAGCCAGGCCAGCTTGCGGCAGATATCGGATGCGGAACCGGCTTCATAACGGAAGGTCTTATTCAAAGAGGCCTGAGGGTTATTGCCGTCGATGGATCGCGATCTATGCTTTCTGAAATGAAGCAGAAGTTTGCTGGTATCGATCTAATAGATTACAGATTGGGTGAAGCCGGTTCGCTGCCCATTCAGGATGAGACGGTGGATTACGCCTTTGCCAATATGTACCTGCATCACGTTGAAATCCCTTCGCAGGCGATCAAAGAAATGGTGAGGATATTGAAGCCAGGAGGTAAACTTGTCATTACGGATCTTGATGAGCACAACTTCAAATTTCTGAGGCGAGAACATAACGATCTGTGGATGGGATTCAAGAGAGAGGAAATCCGAAGATGGTTGAAGGAGGCAGGCCTTAGAGATGTTGCTGTGGATTGTGTAGGAGAGAACTGCTGCGCGGTATCCTCTTGCAGAACGGAGCACGCGAAGATCAATATATTTGTAGCCTCAGGCAAAAATAGGGATGATAAAACCAAAGCTCCAGAAATCATTCAGAATAGCAGGCAGTGATGAAACCGGATGGCAATCTTCGATGAATGCCTGTCATGCAGAAAGTCTTCTGAGATTACGTTATTAAGATGATGAAGACTTGGCTGCATAGAAAATGGCACTGCGAAGATATTTCTGCCAAATGATGCCTGCTGTTGTCAGGAGGCGGAAATAGCTTCCTTTTTTTCTGACTAAAGATCATAAGATGCATCGGGCCACAATATTCATATATGCGCATTTTCACATATCTAGACGAAAAGCTCAACTGCAATCGCCGAATGCTTGATAGAATTCGTGCCTTGTGGAAACACTGCCTGTAGCTCTAATCAGATTGAAGAAGAGGAGCAAATGAAAATGAACGAGAACACAAAAGAACTCATTGCCATTGGGGCGTCCTTAGCCGCTCATTGTCAGCCCTGCTTAACCTTTCACGTTGATAAGGCTAGAGAACTTGGAATGGGAGAAGATGAGATCAATGAAGCAATCGCCGTAGGGCGCATGATCCAGAAAGGGGCCATGTCGGCCATGGACAGGTTTGCCGAAAGCGTTATTGTAGGTCCGGAAAACAAACCGTCCCCATGTTGCGAAAATGATGCGGGCAATTGCTGCCGCTAGCAGTAAGAAGGAGATAACGCCATGGATAATGACAAATTGGAGCCGACTTTATCTGCGAATCAGGCTGAAAGCGCATCGGGATGCGGACAGGGATGCAATTGCGGGGGAACCAAAATCAGCACAAAGGGCAAGATGATCATATGTCTGGTTGTCGCCATCGCCGCCGCAATCGTTTTGGCGCATAGCATTATGCAGAAACCGGAAACCGGAGTTGATGGCGGACAGAATGCATTCGCTGCAAAAGTGCTAGTAGCCGAGAAGGCATCTCCCCCCGCAACAACCGAAAACGCGAATGGAACTGCCCAGACGAATCTATCGCTCTGGGGCAAGCCACTTGAATCTCTTGCCTCTCTCAATGATGTGGCCGCCCAGAAAGACGCGGTCTTCCTTTATCTGCCCGCAAAGGGTCAAAGACCGGATGAGAGCGTCAAGAAGGAGATCGAAAAGGCAGCAGGAAAGGCACAATCGCAAGGGACAATGATGGCGCTCTTTGTATTGGATGAAGGCTCTGGGGATTATGCCCAAGTGACCAGTCAAGTGCCTGCCCCATGCGTATTGGCAGTTGTCAAGGGGATCGGCGATAGTGTTGCTACCACAAACATATCGGAAGTGAATCTGCTGCAATCTCTAGTGACGGCATCGCGACCGTCAGGCTGCAGTCCGGGTGGCTGTGCTTTGCCTTGCAAATAACAAGGAGAGATCGGAGTGGACTGGCTTTTATACCCTGCTGAATGGGCCAAGACAGCGCTTGAACAGGCAGGAATGAGCCCAATGGCACTGCCATTGGCGTTTCTTCTGGGCCTGGCCAGCGCCGTGGCGAGCACTTGCTGTACATTGCCTGTGTTTGGCGCCATTGTCGGATACGCCGGAATGCAAGAGACTAACGACAGGCGTTCCAATCTGCTTGGCGCGTTTTTCTTCATGGTCGGCTCGATCATCGCTCTGCTCATTCTAGGAAGCGTCGCCGGGCTTATCGGGCAGGTCGCACAGAGCACCCTGGGTGGATACTGGAAGGTCTTCGCGGGAATTGTCGCCATTCTCGTTGGCCTTGGTGCGCTGAATCTCCTTCCTTTCAAGATCCCAGGGAGACAGAGCAGGCCTATGGAAACTCGAAAACGAGGGTTTATGGGGGCAACGGCAGTCGGGCTCATTATGGGCGGAGCGGTAAGCGTATGCTCGCTGGGCTGCAACCCGGGGATCTTCATCATCCTTGGAGTAGCGGTATTGCAGGGCTATACACTCTGGATGTTCGGCATTCTGGGTGCCTACGCCGTCGGCTTCAGCCTGCCTCTGGCCGCACTCCTGTTGGGTGTTTCTCTTGGCAAATCAGCTATCGGATTTAAAAAAGCGGACACTGCGATCAGACTTGTAGCAGGAGTTGTTTTGATCGGTGTAGGCTTCTATTTCCTCAGCACGTTTTGAATATGGAAGTGAAAATTAGCATGAAAACGGATGACATTGGAAAGAAAAAGGGACTGCTTGGGTCCATCTGGGAAACCATGACAGGAGATAGCAGTTGTTGTGCTCCAGGAGATGCTTGTTGCAGTCCGAAAAGTGGAACCAGTGAAACCGAATATCATGGTGACAAGAAATTATCGATAAAAATCTATGATCCGCCGATGTGCTGCTCCAGTGGAGTTTGCGGACCGAATGTGAATAGCGCGTTGGTGGAATTCTCCGGCGCATTGAAAGCGCTCGCAAAGCATGGGATTGTGGTTGAACGCTGGAACCTTTCGCAGCAACCGCAGGCTTTTGCAGAAAATTCGCAGGTCAAGGAGCAGCTGACCAAACTCGGCAAGGATGCTCTGCCCTTTATCTTCATCAACGATGAACTAAAGATCTCAGGGCGTTATCCGAAGGCTGAAGAGCTCTTTGCTTTGTTGGGAATTGATGATGAGGCTAAGAGATCAGAAGTTTGCTGTGCAGAAGGATGCCGCAGATGAAGGAGCTAATCGCAAGCGTCCCCCGTTTTCTATTCTTCACCGGCAAAGGCGGTGTCGGGAAAACATCCATGTCCTGTGTTGTCGCCTCGGCGCTGGCCGATCAAGGGAAACAGGTTCTGCTGATCAGCACCGACCCGGCATCAAACCTGGACGAGGTGCTGGAGACCGCCCTTAATGGTCGGCCTGCACCGATCATGGGCCAGCCCGGCCTGTGGGCTATGAATATCGATCCGGTTCAGGCTGCAGCCGAATATCGGGAAAGGATCGTCGGGCCTTACCGGGGGGTATTACCGGACGAAGCCGTGCAATCCATCGAGGAACAACTATCCGGAGCCTGCACTGTTGAGATCGCGGCCTTCAATGAATTCACGCGGTTCATCGGCGATGACAACGCCGCTAAGGACTACGACCATGTTGTCCTCGATACAGCGCCCACGGGCCACACCTTAAGATTGCTCAGCCTGCCTGCCGCATGGAACGATTTCGTGATCGCAAATACCAGCGGCAGCTCCTGCCTTGGTCCTCTTTCTGGCCTCAAGGACCAGCGTCTTGTTTATGAGGCAGCGGTGAATTCGCTCACGGATTCTCGCAAGACGCTTCTTATCCTAGTTGCCCGAGCCGAAGGGATTACGCTCAAAGAGGCCGCCCGTGCCAGTGCGGAGCTCTGCGCAATAGGAATGAAGAATCAGCACCTGATTATCAACGGTCTTTTTAAAACCACATCATCGGACCCTGTCGCCAAAGCCTTTTCCCGCAAAGCTGAAGCGGCCATGGCCTCCATGCCGGAACGGCTTATGCGGCTGCCACGTACCGTGGTCGGCTTCAATCCGCAGGGTTTGACCGGTCTCAAAGCCATTCGTGAAACCGTTCGCGGCAGACCTGTCATCTGCGCCCCGGATATTGTGGAACAACTGCGAATCGGCAGCAATCATCTACTGGCCCAGACGGGACGCTGGAAAGAACTGCTGGTCAGCCTGGAGGAACGCGGGACGGGGCTCATTATGACCATGGGCAAAGGCGGCGTCGGGAAGACCTCGATAGCCGTTGCCATAGCTACAGAACTGGCCAGTCGCGGGCATCCGGTTCATCTGTCTACCACTGATCCCGCCGCCCACATTCAGGATATGCTGGATCAACCGCTCCCCAATCTTCGGGTCAGTCGAATCGATCCCAAAGAAGAAACCCGCAAGTACATCGAGAACATTCTTGAAGAGAAGAAAGGAACATTATCGGACGAAGACATGGCCTTGCTGGAGGAAGAACTCCGCTCTCCTTGTATCGAGGAGATCGCTGTTTTTCGAGCATTTGCCCATGCCGTTGCCCTAGGGCGGGATCACTTCGTAGTGCTGGATACTGCTCCGACTGGCCACACCTTGCTCCTGCTGGATGCCACAAAATCCTACCACCGCGAAGTGGAAAAGAATTCTGACGGAGTTGCGGAAGAGGTGAAAGAGCTTCTACCGCGCTTGCGTGATCCGGAATTTACCAAGATTCTTCTGGTGACTCTGCCGGAGGCGACACCGGTTCACGAGGCGGCACGCCTGCAGGACGATCTGCGACGGGCGCAAATTGAGCCCTTCGCCTGGATCATCAACCAGAGTTTCGCCTTATCCGGAACCACCGACACGCTCCTTGCTGCTCGGGGTGCTAATGAATTGAAATACATTGAGGAAGTCGCTTCAAAGCTGGCTGACAATGTGGTCATTTTACCATGGCGGCCAGGCGAAATCAAAGGTGTGGAACAACTGCAGTACTCAGCAAGATCGAATACATCATTGCCTGCAACTTTGAATTAGAATAGAAGTATCAATCCCCGAAAAATCCCTGTTCTCATTGTCATCCCCTGGAATAAACCATATTACATATCGATCCTGCTCTATCCAGATCTAGATACAGAAATTGTATTTTGAGCTCCACAAGTTTTCTTTTTAGCCAGATCTTCCATAGAAGACAGGTCGGTGCATAAGGACTCACTAAGGCTTTGGAATAGGTTCGCTTCTACTTTATTTCCTGGCTCAACTAGGGTATAATATATCCACAAACCGTCTCGCCTGGCCTTCAAAAGGCCTGCACGGCGCAGGATAGCAAGGTGACGGGAAGCTTTTGTCTGAGAGATGCTCAGAGCGGCCTCGATTTGACAGACGCAAAGCTCCCTCTTGTAAAGCAAGACTACGAGCCTTAGGCGCGTTTCGTCGGAGAGTGCCTTAAATAGCTCAACATATTGTTCCGTTTGGTTCATCCATCTACATGCAAATATATGCATATATGAAGTTTTTGGCGTTTCAAAGAACCTTCTCTGCTGCATTCCAGATTCAACAATTGTTTAGGCATGTTACTTGCTGTTGCATCCTCCCCCAGCAGAGCAGGCACACGGTTTTCTGGCTTTTCTCTCCATCCAAAAATAGCTGGCTGCGATTGACAAGATCGTAATCATCAAAATGATAGGCTTTGTGAAACCCAGAAAAGACGGCCCCAATACGCTTAGATAGACGGCAAGCATGGGTGAGCCACAGCAGCCTGTGAAAAAGCATGCTCCAAAATAAAGAAATCCCGTCAAGGTGACTCCACCTAGCATTCCTACAATGCCCCTTTCATGCCTCTCAGAGAGCCTCAAAAATGCGTAAACGGTAAACGCACCAGCAAGAGCGTAGGAGATCCCCAACATGTAATCCTGATTCGAGATGTAGTTTGTAAGCCAACCAGCATCCTCGGGTTGAACCCACACGCTGTGTGCCTGCATTGCTGCCCATGCAAAATAAGCAATGTGGACTGCCAGAACTGCAAAAAATGCGACAAGAGTAAAAAGCATTTTAGTCCTCATTGCGACCTAACCTCCTGCCCTTTGAAGACGTATTTTCCCGACTCAGCGGTTGTTATTTCGCCAAAAACGACGACCTCGCTCCCAATCTCTGGCATCTGTCCGTCATACTTCACAGGCATCTCTGCACAAGCGCAGGAGACCACTCCTTTGCAACCGAGGAAAAACATCGACCTGGATTGTTCGATGCTCATCACTTTGCCGGTCACTCCCATAGTGCCACTGAAGTTCTGCGGGCTCGCAAGCACTTCCTCGATGGCAACTATTTTTGTCTCATTGTAATCTGCTTTTGAAGTGTCCGTGCTGCTGACGGGATAGGTCCAGACGTAAAATCCCAGAACTGCCGTCATCAATATCCCAGCAACTACCACCCAAGATGCTTGAGTAATTTTATAATACCCCATAGTAATTCATCCTGATTACATTGACCTTGGATCAACAAGACTTCTAATCAATTGGCATGTTCGCAAGAGCAGGCTTATGGCATTTTACCACAATGCGCCCTCAAGCTTTACCTAGCTTTTTATAACGAACAGTGTCCTTGCCGTTCTCTGATGCCGGTTGATGTGCTACCCAGTCTGACCAGGTATACATCTCAGCATTGTATCCCAGAAGCTGCAAGGCATACCAAACAACGGAAGCCTGGTTGTAATCGCCTGAATACACCACAACCGGCTTATCCTTGTCCATGCGGCTGAATATTCCACTTAACCTGGACCCATCTTTGATTTTGCCGTATTGCAGAACTACAGCAGGATCCAGGGAAGTTGCACCGGGTATCCGACCTTTTCCGAACTCTGTAAATGGCCTTGCATCTACTATCTGAATTCCAGATTTTTTCACAGTGTCATAGCTGGCCAGAAGATCCGATCTCGGACTAGGATTATAGCTTACGGCAGGCCTTTTGTTCTGAGATGATTCTACCGGCAAATTCGCTGCATTCCAATCTTCGAAGCTGCCATCGAGAACCTTCACATCGTCCTGTCCCAGATATTTCAGAGCCCAGAAGAGGAATGTGGCGTCGCCTGAACTAAGATCCTCGCTATATAAGACGATTGAATCCTCTCTTGATACACCTGCCTCTCCTAGAATCTCGGCAAGCTCTTGAGCAGGCTTGAGGTCTCCATCGTCATCAATGAGACTTTTGGACGGGACGTGGATTGCCCCCTTTATATGGGACTGGCTGTACCCATCGCTTTGGGAGGCATCAATGACCACATCAGAGCTAGCCAATATTCCAAGCTGCTTGAGAATTTGGCCGTTGGTGAAAAGATCTGATCGGTCCTTTGGCTTGGGCTCGCTTTGCTTATCGCCGGATTCCACTACGGCAGCAGTGCTATTGTCTGCATTGTCATAACCAGGCACATCTGAGTTTAGAAATGTGCTCGCGCTTTGTTCCCAGTTCCCTATGCTGCAGCCTCCGGCACAGCCACAACCTGCATCTGTGCCTGGTACCATCGCAGCTATCAGCAACACCAACGCCCCAAGTACCCAGGCACGGTCCCGGATGAAAAATAATATCAAGTTTTTTATATTATTTCTTGACATATATGTCCCCCACTAGCCGACATGCGTATATGCATATATAAGAATGCTTTGGTGGGTTCGCAGTTTCTTATAACCTTAACTCCGCAAGGGTGGGGGATAGTTTTCCTAGAATTAAGTCGTTCGCTATCGATAACTCAAAAATCTATATTCTCTACGTTGGGGAATATGGCATTTCT
>Ga0315279_10010437_pt1 | contig 10914 bp, 8 predicted proteins | sample YL17G06_20_MG_FD_203694 | JGI IMG/M metagenome (GOLD analysis project Ga0315279, IMG submission 203694) | Sediment microbial communities from Yellowstone Lake, YNP, Wyoming, USA - YL17G06_20 | ecosystem: Environmental > Aquatic > Freshwater > Lake > Sediment | place: USA: Wyoming | collected...
GAGATGCAGGAAGGAGAACATCTTGCCGTTCTGCAGGTGCGGTGGGCATACGGTCGCTAAAGATGAGCCTAAAAAGATGAAAGTGAACGTCGCCGAGATGCTTGAGGCGGCCAAGATCAGGCTCGGCGAGACGAATGTCCAATCGATCAAGGGCGTCCAAGGCATGATATCGAAATTAAAGACGCCCGAGGCCCTCGAGAAAGGCGTGCTCAGGGCCAAGTACGGTGTCTGGGTCTTCAAGGATGGGACGATAAGGTTCGATCTGACGGACGTACCACTCTCGCACTTCAAGCCGAGGGAGATCGGCCTACCGGTCGAGAGGGCCATCGACCTCGGGTACACCGTGGACATCGAGGGGAACCCGTTATTCTCGGACGACCAGATCGTTGAGCTGAAGGTACAGGATGTGATCGTGAGCGTGAGGTGCGGCAGGTACCTGCTCCAAGTGACCAAGTTCATCGATGACCTGCTCGAGAAGTTCTATGGTCAGAAGCCATACTTCAAGGCCGTCGTACCGGAGGACCTGATGGGCCATCTGGTCGTGGGCCTTGCACCTCACACATCGGCGGGAATACTGGGAAGGATAATCGGATACACGCAGTCCGCGGTCTGCTTCGCACATCCATACTGGCATGCGGCCAAAAGGAGGAATTGTGATGGCGATGAGGATTCCATCATGTTGCTCATGGACTGTCTATTGAACTTCTCGAAGCACTTCCTACCGGAAAGACGCGGCGGCCTGATGGACGCCCCGCTCGTCCTGTGCGCATGGCTGAACCCGAGCGAGATCGACAAAGAGGCGCAGAACCTTGATGTCGGGAAGGTCTATCCATTGAAGCTCTACGAGGCCGCTATGAAGGGCGCCTCACCCAAGGAGGTCGAGAAGGAGATGGACCTCGTCTCCGCTCGCATAGGGAAACCTGAACAGTACGAGGGGTTCTACTTCACGCACAACACATCGGACATCAATCAAGGGCCAAAGGCATCCTCTTACAAAACGCTGGTAAGCATGATGGAAAAGCTGGAGGCGCAGTTCGAGCTCGGACGAAAGATCCGCGCCGTGGATGTGGCGGATGTGGCCACGAAGGTCATCGAGACCCATTTCCTGCCCGACCTTGTGGGCAACCTTAAGAGGTTCTCGAAACAATCGTTCCGATGCACGAAATGCGGAAGGAAATACAGAAGGATGCCCTTGAAGGGGGCCTGCCTTAGCTGTGAGGGAAACCTAACCCTGACGGTCTACGAAAAGAGCGTCAAAAAGTACCTTGAGATCACCAAGAAGGTAGCCGAGAAATACAATGTACCTAACTACACCAAACAGCGGGTCCTCCTTGTCGAGAAGGCCATCGACAGCCTGTTCGAGAACGACAAGGTGAAGAGGAGCAGGCTCGATGACTTTGGCCTCAATTCGTTCATGTGATACTTTCGCCTTATTGAACATGGCATTTTTTTTAATTGCAAGAGTTGTCAGTGGTGTGCACATTTGTGCATGGAAGGCACCGAGAGGTTCCATCCAGAATGTCAATAAAATGATAATTCCATCAACCATGGAATATGACTGATTTTCATTGCCATGTTAGGAAGAATCAATTCTAGTAGCACATTTCTATCAATCATGGCCATGAAACGTGCGAACTAGTGTCATGGAAGGAGAACCGGGGGATGTACATATATATCCATTAGTTTTCGGAATATTCTTATACATCTAGATACCAAAATCAAGTATTGGACCTTCGTTGCTGGGGTCCAATGGGGATTCGTGGGGGGGATTGAATCTGAAGCATGCACACAAGGAAGGTTTTCATCCTTCGGTGAATGCATTCTGCCGATCTTTCCTCCATGCGATGAAGAGCAGGAACAACCTTATGGCCATCCTTTCCTGTCGGGCCTTCCTCCTGACCCTGCGCACTTTGAGGCCCAATTGAGCTCATTTGGACCTATGTGTTCCCGCAAACCACCGGCGCTTATGGAAAGTTTGAAATCATCTCATTGACTTCTGTGCAAGCGTAGGCCAGGAGGGAAGGTTCTTGCTCAAGACACCAGAACAGTACAAAGATAGCCTTCGAAAGATGCGCCCTAACATCTACAAGTTCGGGGAATTGATCAAGGACGTCACGACCCATCCCTATACGAAAAGGACCGTCGAGGGTCATTCCCAGATTTTCAAGATCCAGAACGACCCTGAGTTCCAGGACCTTGTCACGAAGATCAGTCCTTTGACAGGTGACCGCGTCAGCAGGTACCTCTCTGTCATCGAAGGTCCCGACGATATGGTCGCCAATTGTAAGATGAAGCGGTTGATGTTCACTCTCACAGGGACCTGCACGGGCGGTAGATGCGTTGGCTATGCCGCTCTGAACGCCCTCTGGCCCACGACCTATGATACCGATAAGGCCCATGGGACCGACTATCATGGGCGCCTGAAGGCCTGGCTCAAGAACGCCCAGGAGAACGATATCACTCTTGCCGGGGCACTCACGGACGCCAAGGGGGATAGGGCGCTCGGCCCCTGCAAGCAGTCCGACCCGGACATGTACGTCCATGTCGTTGATAGGGACAGCAAGGGCGGTATCACGGTCCGAGGCGCAAAGGCAATGATATGTGGCGTGGCCGCCGCCAATGAGATCTTCATCCTACCCGGGAGCATTTATAAAGAGGAGGAAAAGGACTATGCGGTGTCCTTCGTCGTCCCAAGGGACGTCGAGGGCCTCACGGTGGTCGAGGCCAGGCATCCGAGCGACCGGCGGGATGAGGAGGAAGGGTTCGACAATCCAGTGACCTGCGGTGGGATAACCCAAGCATATCTCTTGTTCGAGGATGTCAAGGTCCCGCCTGGGCGTGTCTTCCTCGACGGTCAGTTCGACCAGACGAGGACCGTCATCACGGCCTTCACATCGGCCTATAGGGCCGCGATAGGGTCCTGCGTCGCAGGCCAGGGTGATGTGATGATCGGGGCCGCCATGCTCGTTGCCCAGGCCAATGGCCTTGACGATAAACCGTTCAGGGACCGGATCATCCAGATGGTCGTAAACAACGAGACGACCTTCGGTGTCGGGGTGGCCTCGGGGGTCCTTGGACGGAAACATCCATCGGGCGCTTGGATGGCGGACCCGCTCCTTGCGAACGTGAACAAGGTCCTCGTGGGCAAGGTCCCGTACGAAACGAAGGTGCTGGCCCAGGACATCGCCGGCGGTATCGCAGAGACCGGTTGCATGCCATCCTTCAAGGACCTCATGGACGAGAGATATGGAAAGGTCCTGAAGAAGTACCTCAAGGCCCACAGCGATGCCGAGACCCGCGTGAGAGCCGCACGTCTTGTCGAGTGGTTGACCATTGGCGCCGGGGTCCCCGGCTGTATGCACGGTGGCGGGTCGCCAGAGGGTGCGAAGGTCTTCATCAGATCGAGCATGGAGCTCGAGAAGAAGATAGAGATGGCCCGGAGGCTCATAGCCCTCGATAGGCCAATACCGTCGAAGGAGAAGGAGAAAAAAAAGTGATGGACCCATTTCCTTCGCACAGTCCTATTCATGCTAGTTCCATTTGCAAACAAAAAAATTTGAAATCAAAAGAATTATGATATTTTGCACACTTTTATGTTTAAGACATGAATCCCAATATATGTCTTTCGGTCTCGTTCGCAAGATTGAAAGTAATTCTATCGACGCATAATAGACCATTATCATTATCTCCATGTAACACCAAAAGAATGAAATAATACGACTTTTTCACATCACATATGAAAAAGAATAAATATTAAATTTCTAATTAATATAATACAAAGAAGTGAGGGTGTGGTGTATGAAGACTAGATTGACCAATAAGCAGAAGATAGCTCTGTGGGGCCTGATCAAATATCCTGCGCTGAACGACCGGGAGACGTCGGACAAGATAAAGATGAAACTGAGCACGCTCACCACGATCAGATATAAGATGCTCGAAGAGGGATTATACAAGATGGTGAATGTGCCCGTCGTGAACCGGATGGCCTTCGAGATGGCCGCGTTCTTCATAATCCGGTTGGCGCCGTCGGCGAAGAACAAGGAACTGGCCATTAGAAAGGACGAGTTCCCGAACCTGGTCTATATAGCGCATGACCAGAACAGGATCCTGGCCTACGGATTCTATATGAACTATGCGACGGCCGAGGCGGACCTCAATGAACTGATGTCCAAGCTCCGCAAGGCAAAGATGATCGCCCGGGCCGGGCACTGGATAAAGTTCCTGCCGTTGCAGAACTACGACATCCCGAACTACTTCGAGATGTCAGTGTTCGTGAACGCGGGGCTTGAGCTCGACCGGCCGGAGGCGATTTCCAGCAAAGGCTCGATGTTCCAGGGCGATCCCATTCATCTGTCCTCGTTCGAGCGCAAGGTCCTCAAGGAGCTCGTGTCATTCCCTGACGAGACCGATGTTCAGCTCTCCAAGAACCTGAAGATAACCCGTTCGACGGTCGCCCGCATCCGGGAGCGCCTCCTCGGCCTGGCCTATAGAACATTGAACATAGTGGACCTGGCCAAGCTCAACTACAAGGCCATAAGCATCGCGGCACCGACGTTCAACTACACATATGAGGATTCCAGGGCGACCATCACCAAGGCGGCCAATTCCCTAGGACCTCCGCTCTTCTTCGTCGTGGGCGACTATGGCGGGATCTACATCACTGCCCACAAGGAGCTCAGGGGCATCAGGAGCAGGACCAATAACACATTCAGGGGTGGGCCGTTCAAGGGCCATGTGCATGAGCCCTCCCACCTGGCGACCTTCAGCCTGAAGCAGTTAAAAGTGCTGAGGAACCACGAGTACCTCAAACTGACCGAGCAGATGTTGGACCTGTACCAATACCGACCCAAGAGGCGTGGGAAGAACAAGGCCCCAGAACAATAGACGGGAAATCCACATCCGGTCCTGGGCAGGTTCCATTTGGAGAGGCCGGGGGTTCGTCCCCGGCCCTCCATGATTTCTATTTCAGTAAACGACCAGTGACCACAATAAGTAATCCCGAATCAAATGTCACCGACGACAAGATATGTTTTCAGTTGATGAATCGTCATATATGACCGCCTTGATGTCAGGGTCGGTTCCATACATATTGGAACCATCTAATATACCAGTCCCAACAATAATATCACTGGGATTGGCGTCGTGGGAACCCATGACCCAACCACCAACCCAACCCCTTCCAACCAGGAAAGGATGGCCTCGATGAAGGCCCACCAGGGCCCGTACCCCCTTACGGGCCCTATGAATCCTGGTCCCAGGTTCTGTCAAATCCCCTATAGGCAATATTTATATACGAACGGAAAAATCTCCAACTGTCCTATTATCGATCGGACCGACGAACCCGGAAAAGGAGAATCACGCATGGGTTGCATCCACAAGGCCGTCAGCCATCAAGATGCCGTTTGGTTGCCTCCGGATGACAAGTCCGACCATCATATCCCAGCCCAGCGTAGGATCTTCTGCCTCGGCTGCGGCAGTATCAAGTACCAAGGCTCGGACAGGGCCAAGAAGATAGGGTTCTTCACCAACCTCATCTCGAGGATAAATGAACAGGTGGAGAAGGAACAGAGGCGCGGCATCAAGGACCTCAGGCCGATCACCGAGGTGCAAAAACGCCTGATGATCCGGGAGATGGAATCCAACGATATCTTCACCGACCCGTGGGTATCGACGAGGAAACTTCAGCTCGTGGTCTTCCGGCGGATGTTGAGCCGCCATTGTCCGAACTTGACGGATACCTTGATCGAGGCGGCCTTTGCCAAGAAATGATGGACCGGGCCATCGGCCCCTACTGTTCCTGGGTCACTATGACGATGCCCTGACGGTCGATCTCATAGACGAGCGGTTGCAATGGGACCTTGGTGTTCCGCATCTTTATGATGTCGATGACGCGTTCCCGCTGGCCCGTGTACGCGTTCTCCCGTTTTATGAGATTCAAGGCGCCATAGGCCGAGAACAGTGCCAGGTCGTTGTGTGTCTCCGATGTGACGCTGTCAATGATTATCAGGGCGGTCAGATGCTTCTCCCTGATCTTGTGCACGAGGACATCGAACCTGTCCTTGAACTCCCTCGGAGTCAATTGCGCTGTGTGGCTGCCAAGGCTGTCTATGATTATGACCTGGGTCCCTTTCGGGATGGGCTCCAGTAGGCTGTCGAAGTTACCCTTCTGGACGCTCACCTGGATCTCCAGGGCTGCGTTGATGTCCTGGATCCTCTTGTCCAGGACATCGATGAATGTCAGCAGCCCCTCGCTCACCCATTTCTCTATCTTCCAGTCAAAGGACTGGGCCTGCAGCTTCAGGTCCTCGACCCCCTCCTCCGTCGTGACATAGGCTGTCCTGTATCCCTGTGCACAGGAACCGTTGGCGAACTGCAGGCCGAAGATTGTCTTGCCGGACCCGGCATCTCCCGTGAGTATCATGGTCCTTCCCTCGGGGAACCCTCCCCAGTCATCGTCCAGCCCCTTGATGCCGGTCCTGATCCGCTCTGTAGACATGTTGATTCACCACCTCTCGGGTCCTATATCTCGACCTCCCTCCTGATAAGGGCAAGCCGCTGGTCATCGATCGCCTTGGGATTTACCGAGATGAGCAATCTCGCCTGGGTCACGGCCAGCTCGTCCTTTATGACGTGGAGGAACCGCTGGACGTTCTCGAACCCCAGCCGGCTCACGAGGAGCTCGATACCGTCGAGGAGGACCACGCCCTCGTTGTGGTCTTCGATGTAGGCGCGTAGGTCCCTCCTTATGTGCTCTAGGCTGGCCGGTATTGCCCTCTTGTCGTCCGTATTGCTGGTGGTTATCCACCGATATTCGACATCCCTGAGGGCATACATGTGCTCCACCTTGTCCGGCGGCCTGGTCGACATGCACATCCCATCGAAGCCTGAGGCGACGAACTCCCTCATGACATCGAATGGGTAGGCCTGGTCCTCAGAGACCAGGAAGTTGATCGCCCCTTCGGCCATGGAGATTTCCTCATCTGTGTAGCCGCCGAGGTTGGATTGCTTCCAGACCTTGGCTATGGCCCCATTGGCGTTCTTCAAACTGCTCCTCGACAGGACAATATTTATCGTCCTGAGTTTGTTGATGGTGGAGGCCCGGTCAAGGTCGTCTATGTGTTCAATGGGTCCGCTCACGGCCCCTTCGCTGTAGGTCCACTCCTCGAAGAACTTGTCAAGGGCGGCCAGCTCTTTGAGGAACAGGCCCGGCTGACCCTGGACCTTCTCGATGGCCTCGAGTATCTTGTTCAGCAGTTTCTCGATGACGAAGAAGTTGATCACATGGATGTGCTGCAGGGGTCTCTGGGACCGGATCACCTTTTTCGACTTCATATCCTGGAATACCATGATGCTCATCCCACCGGCGAGCATCTTTGTCATTTGCTCCATCGTGTCCCATAGGTTATCCCCTTTGAACCATTCGTCGAATGGAGCCCTGGCAGCATCCGTTCCACCGCGCCCTCCGGACGAGCTCCTCTTGATGGTGCCCCCTAGGTCTGAGGCATCCCAGTCCACCATGAGCACTGGGCTTTTTGTCATCGTTGTAAAGGTCGTTAGCGAGCTGGAAAGACCGTCCAAGTTAGCTGGGTCGATGCGCATCTCATAGTTCGTCTTCTCGCCCATGTATATTATCGGTGTTCGCTTGATGCCGTAGTCCACTCTCAGGTCCATGGGGTCCTTGTTCGTGATGATGATGCCCTCCCTCTTCTGGGCCAGTGCCGACAGGAACAGGTTCATGCCTTGCTTCCTGGAGGACTCGGGGACGATATAACCGTAACCCGGTTCGACGTCCGGTGTCTCCTCAAGGTCGACGGAAATATCCTCGGTTGCGGGGAGAACCACGAGGAATTTGTACTTGACGATCGCGATGGCGGTGACGATGGCCAAGAGCACTAGCAGGATTGACATGATCTCAGTATAGATGTTAAGAAAGATTGACAAGAACGCATCTATTACCACGCCTGGCACGAAGATGACCGAGAGCGCCCATGCCATCATAGTGAGCTGTTTGCGCTCGATGTTCGTCTTCACCTTCGTGAGGTTCTGGAAGATCATGAAGATCCCTGCAAAGACCAATCCCGACAGGAAAGCATAGTGCGCGATGTACACATCCGACGCTACATGCTGGGTCAGTGAATCCCTGGCATACATCGGACCCCAGATCGTGTTGGCCATCGGGGCAGGACCAACAATGACGCTAATGGCCTCGGCCCTTATGAGAAGTATCACGCTCGGGACATAAATAATGATAAATGTTATGATGCGTGTCATCCTTCTCCTCAATATCCAATGCATACTCGGGAATTCCAGCGAAAAATGGAAAAGGACCGGCGGTAGGAATGCCCCGGCGAAAACAAGCGGCCTGAACCACATGATAGCCGTCCAATAATCCTCCGTCGACCGGATGAGGGCCTCCGAGAAACAAAGGACCGCTATCAGGCCCATGAAAGCACACCATAGATAGGTCGACCTGGACCTGCCTCCCTTTAATATCAACAACCCGAGAACGAGCAGATTGAGCAGGAAGGAGACGGCCGAAATGGCCATTGCAATCATTCTTGGTTCGAGGTCAACCATTCTTCCACCGTTTCATTCTCTTGTCCTTCCTTTCAAGACGATCCCTTTTTCCCCCCTCCATCGCTCACCCTTTCCAAAAGAACGGAATTGGGGATGCCCGAATTCGGCAGCCAGAACGGGCCTCTCCTCTCGCCAAGCCCCAGGATTGTCTCGAGGTTCGCTTCATAGTAGTTCTTGACCCCACGTATTTCCTCGGGACTGATGTCCTCCTTCCGATATATCTTCTTTCCTCCAGAGGCGACCCTGTTGTAAACCAGGTCGTGGAATATCGCCCTGATGGCCCTCTTCGACAGGAATGCCGCTGGGCTAACAGGGAAATACATCTGGGTCTTGTACCCGCTCGTCAGCACGGGTAGCATGTCGCTGTCCCTGACCTCCGTTGGCCTTATGAAGAAACCGACATCCGGAAGGTCCTGGCCATAGTATGCCTCCACGAGCTCGGACCTTGTCGGGGCCCTTCCCAATTTGGAATGCAGCTCGATGCCGATCCCTGCAAGCCGCACCTCCTCAAGGCTCCTTTCACATGCCAGACCGAGGAGCAGGAGATGATTCTCGTTCTTTGCGGTCCTCCTTTCGAGCTCATCCATCCATGCAAGAAAGGTCTCGAAGCCCTTCTCTCTAATGACATCACGATTCCCATAGAACTTGACCTTGACCCCTTGCTCCTCGTAGAACGAGAGCCACAGCGGGTCATGGAAGAAATGTACGAGGCCATCGGTCATGGCGGCATCCATGTATGCCTTGCCTCGGTCGAAGTTCTTTGTCGTGACAGTCGGGACATAGAGGACCCTGACGCCGTGCTCGAAGAACATCCTGACGACCTCGAGGAACTTGGCATGAAGCCGGGTGAAGAGGTCCCTGTCGAAGTCTTTCTTCGACGGGTCGAGGCCCCAGAGGATGAGGCCTGCCTTCCTGTTCCCGTCAGGCACGAGGACCCCGGTGCTGCCTTCCGGGGAATTCCCAACGATGACCCTGATGCTATCTAGGTCCATCTCTAGGAACTCCTCGAGGCTCGGCGCTCCGCTGGTCCCGCTCATGGAGCACCACCGTCCTCTCCATTGGCAGAAACTATCGACAGGATGGCATCCCTCACGCCGTCCCAGTCGTGCACCAGATGGATGTCCTTCCCGGTAAAATCGCCGAAGGCGGACCATTCATAGTCGATTGTTTGTTTCTTGCGGGGACCGCTCTTGCCTCCCTCCTCGGGGGAGATTATCACCACAGGGCAGTTCGCTCCGCGGGCCAGTGCCACCTCCTTGGGTGAGTTCCCGACGATCAGTGCCTTGGTCCTGCCTGTTCTTTGCGTGAACTCCTTTATTATCTCGGGCGACGGCTTGCGGGCCGCAAAGGAATCGCATGTGAGGATGTTGTTCTCGTCGAACACATCCCCGAGCCCGAGCCTTCCGACGACATGGGCAACGAACCTGCTCATGTTGTCCGTCGCAAGACAACAAAGAAAACCCAGGCCCCGAAGGTACTTCAGGTGCTCGATGGCCCCTGGAAGTGAGGGTGTCGGGGCCTGGGTTAAGAGTGATTCCATGCGTCTGGCCATTCTTTCCTTTGTCTCCTTGGTGAGCTTCACGGTCCTCATGATATCGTCGAAATCCTTCCCTTCGCCCAGGCCTTTCAATATTAAAACGCTCTTGTCCGCCAGGCCGAACTCATCAAGGAGCTGCTTGAGAATCAGGAAGTTGCTGGCCTCGCTGTCTATTATGGTCCCGTCGAGGTCTGTGATGATCAACCATTCCTCGGGGCGGCCCCCTTCAATGATACCGGCCATCTCACCCACCTCCAGAGCCTTCGGCGTTCACGGGCCCGGTGTCGATGGTTTCCTCGATTGGCGCCACGTCTGGGGAATGGCCTTCTACTGCACTGCACATGTTCAGCACCGAGAGCGCCAGGGAGCCAACGACATTAATCGGGCAGTAGAGCCCCTTGGCAATCCATAGCTTTTCGAAGCAGTCCCTGCGCCTCGATTGAATGAACGCGGCCCCCCTCTGGATCGGGCCCTGGTCGATGGGCTCGACCACGGACGAATATTCATGCAAGGCCTGGACGGCGTATGCCGTTTCTTCGACGGTGCTCGTCCCGTAGCTCCCCCAGCCCCCATCCACCGCTTGTCTCTCGAGAATCCAGTCTATTGGCCTCTCGGTCATATGCGGGGCGACCCTGGCGAGGGCCAGGATGCCGTTTCCCGTCGTGTAAAAAGGGGATGCGTGCCATTTATCGGTCCACATCTCACCATCTATGACCTTGCGCGCAAGGTATCCCAGTATCTTCTCGACGATCTCCTCCCTCCTTGGAAGCTCTGACCTGGGAAGGTCCTGGAGTGCCTCC
>Ga0315279_10010438_pt1 | contig 10913 bp, 12 predicted proteins | sample YL17G06_20_MG_FD_203694 | JGI IMG/M metagenome (GOLD analysis project Ga0315279, IMG submission 203694) | Sediment microbial communities from Yellowstone Lake, YNP, Wyoming, USA - YL17G06_20 | ecosystem: Environmental > Aquatic > Freshwater > Lake > Sediment | place: USA: Wyoming | collected...
TTCGGCAACAAGTATCCGCTGCCCTATCAGACCCGTCGATAACGATTGTGACCTTGCCGTTCAGCCGCCTAAGACACCTCTGCAGGTTCGAGAAGGGCGGATACTGCAAGCAAATCAGAAACAAGTGCGACGCAGGAAGCTGCCCTCAAATCCCAAAAAACGAAGAATAAAAACCATTTTTGGCCAATTTAGGAACACGCATGCGCGCTAAAAATGACCCTAGGGCACGCTAGTAGGGCTCTTTTTTCCAGATGTTATATGGGCATTGCCCCCAGCAGTAGCTGCTTCCCTTGTAGATGCAGCCGTTGCATTCCAACCTATCGAAATATCTGCGTCTGCTCATTTCCAGAACTCGCCGTCATCTAGATATTCACGTTTGTCCTTCATGTACCTTCTTCTTGCCATTTGATCATGAACGTCCAGCTTTAGGTGCACGCTCCTTTTCCTCCTGTTCCGCTAGGACTTTTTCCATCAGGGCCAGAATGGTCGCACCGATTCCTTCTGGGTAGTTGGGTTTGACGATCCTTTCGATGAACTCGATGAGCAAGTCCTCTTGACCATTTTATGGTGTCAGGTTTCTCATCCTTCGCGCGCGCGAATAAGACAAACAGACTTGGTCATGAGGTTATATTCAACGGTAGGGGCCAAATTTCCGCGGTAATTTTCTTGTTCAGTTTCTGGAGTTGTATTGGTTTCATTTTTGTCACCCGAAATGATTGAACCCTACTGTAAATTATTCTGGGGGTCTGAGGGTTTGTAATGTTCGAGGCTCCATTTGAGACATCTGTCAACAATTTCGGCGAATGGCTGTTTTGGGTATTGACGAAACATCTTTTCGACTTTTTTTGCGGTTTTTTTCCTTATACACACCAGTCTTTTGTTATCCTCTTTTTGTTTTCGTTTACGTCGCGCACGCTCTTGCTTAAGTTCTTCAAGTCTCTTCGTTGTGGGATCGCTTTCGGTTTGTGTCATTTCGGTATCTCCCTACTTGGGTGAAAACACAAGCCCAGAAGTCACTTTTGCAAGAGCTATACTGTTCCGTTTGCCACGATTAGATGAGAAACAATAACACATTCTTCAATAACGCCTCCGACCAAGCTTTATCAAACGTAACCAAACGGGTAGCCGAGCCAGAAACGTGGAAACATCTAGCTCCTCGCTTTCCGCCATCAAAATCTCCCTGCACGGCCAATCATGTGGTAGTGTTTCCGCGAAGGCTTTCAGGCTAGTTAGGCTTACTTTTTTTCTTGGAAGGCTGTCTCCTTGAACCTGAATTTCGGCTGTGAATTTTGGGTTCATAGACTTCAAGAGCCTTCATTAGAAACAATATATTAAGAGCTCGTCCGAAAAATGAAAAGGAAAAATAAAAAATTTTTACTGGAAAGGCACGTAATTTCATGAAGAAGCGCTCCCTAATCGAAATGGAAATTTTGTTTATTCTTGCTCAAGAGAAAGGGCCTAAGAAATATTGGCACAAAAGTGCGCTTTACCTCAAAGTATGCGAAAACCTCCAAAAGCGTTCCAACATCCAAAAAGTTGAGCCGGGGCAACGCGTGCCAAAGGTGACTTTGTCCAAGGACCTAGTTGTTAGGGCTGTGAATGCTCTAAATAATATGGGCTACGTAGAAATCGATAGGTCCATGATGAATGGGACGCGCAATCTTTTTGGAGAGGAGCCAGTTAAACTAACTTTTTGGGGGCTACTAAGAGTCTTATCCTGCTTTCTACAGCAAAATCCAGCTACAAGTGAGGCTCTCTTAAAATCCCTTGCTGATATCGCTAAGCTTCACCGGGAAGAAATTCCTATTTTGTTTAAAAAATGGGAGGACTTTGAAACACAAGGAATGCGGGAAAAGGTAATTGAAAGAATGAGGAAATATTTCAATGAAGACTGTTTCGCAAAGAGTTCAGTCCTCGGACTGCGTGCAAACTCGTATAGCCAAGAACTGAAGAGAACTATTTCGTTAATAGCACGTGATGAGTTTCATGATTTCATTTTCTTCGAATCGATAGCTCATCCTCCTGAAAAAGAGGCAGAACTTTGGTTAACTCTAATCGCCAAAGATGATGAACTTACGAAATTCGTGGATGATCAATTTCAATATCGTCGCGACCCACTTTTTCAAGGAAAAGAGCTTCTCTCTTCACAAAAAAAGCTACTAAGTGAAAACTCCAAGTTTCATGCTGACAAGAAGAATATAGATTTGCTTTTCAAAAATCTCGGACAGAAAATGAAAGAATTCCATAAGCAGACAGGTTACGTGCCACGTTTCTCTGAAATCCTTGAGAGATTTATCCACGAAGAAGCTCAAACTCTCCAGACTCTGGACAAAATAAATGAAGTTGAGTCAAGAGGAATAATGAACCTAGGATACAAAGCATGGGTGGGCTTAACCCTGATTCTAATGCTCGAACCAACCAAGTTCTCCATTCTAAACGAGAATTTGGAGTTTCATGAAGCTAAAAAGAGTCTTCCGTTCTTTACGAAGAAGAAGTGCTTTACCCAAAAGGGGTATTCTCCGAACTTTGCTTTTTATTCCAACGTGATTGAGGCTTGGATAGGTTTTGGCTTTGGAATGTCGGTCGAGTATTATTCTCCCAGACCAGATATATGGCTCGGTAAAGGGAAAAAACAAGATGATGTCAAATACTTTATTAATTTAGAACAAGGAGTCTCAACTCTTGTTTTGATAGAACCCGAGGAGGAGACGGGTTGGGCCAAAAAGGTACGACTATCCCAAAAACACGTAGAGTACAATCGAGAGGGCAAAACAGAGCTTGCCTTATTGAAAGGTTACATCGATAGTCTTGGGCCTAAGTGGTTGTTTGTCGTTTGTTGGGAGAAAGAAAGGGTTCACGCAGGCAAATTGTATCCCAGAATTAGGATTCTGGATGGTGTCGATTTCGACCCACAGAGATTGACGCCAATATTGAAAGCGATCGAAACGATTTGATTCTTATCGAGAAACTGGGCATTTAGAATTAGACTCCTCACATTTCTACAAGTGGAGCATTTCACAAAATCCAGATCGGTTCTTGACTCCCTTATTTTCACATATTGCTAGGTAACGCATTTATTTTATCTTGCAGGATCGGCGGCGAAATCCATGGGTGAAGAATACGAAGACCAAAACACGCAGTTTTCCCCGCAGAGGCGACCACCAAAAGGTCACTCTTATGAGGCGACACCGGTGCGGAAGCATAACAGCCACATACAATTATTACCATGGCACGAACGTTCCTGAAACCGTAATCTGCGATGGCTGCGGAGAAGACTTGAGATGAGAGTCGAAATTCTTTTCCCTTTTTCTTTGTGGGTGAGTGATATGGACATTTTAACGTACATTCAGGGACGAACCAAATGCAGCCTCGACATCATTAACGCGCTGCTGGAAATCACCAGAGAGAAGCAGAGAAAACGAGAAGACACAGCGATAAGCTGGAAAGAAGTAAGAACGCTGTTCAAACAGAAAAACTGCAACAACAGAGAAACCATAGCGGACTCCACTCTTTATCACATGTACCGTCAATGTCGAGAGGAGCTAGTGGAGCTTGGACTTGCCGCTTTGGTACCGATAGACAGAGTGGCAGCAAACGTGAGGTTGACCCCGCGAGGCATAAAAATCGCAGTGATAACCTCAGAATTTACGTCTCGACTGGCACAAGAAATGCAGCACTGAGCAGACTTAAAAAACGTCTAACCACTCCATCTTTTTCTGCCTGGGTGAAATAAAGAAAAGATATCAAAAAGATATATTTGGTCTTGCACTTCTGTCTCTGAATTTTGACGTTTTATTTTTTGATGAGAAGTAGAATTGCCTTTTCAATTTCTTCGGAAATGACGCCTCCATGAGTTTTGCCGTATCTCTCAATAAGGTATTTCATGAATTTTTCCCAAACAGCTTGGTCAACGTAGATCGTGGTTCGCTTTTTCATTATTTTAGCCCTTTGGTGTGAATCTTGATGTCATGACCCTAAATGCTTTATACGACATGACGTCATAACATCAAAGCGTCACAATCTACGGATCGCGAATGGTTGAAAATGCCCAGTCCGCCTATATCAGAAATTTGGATGCTCACCAAAGAAGGCAAGATCGTGCCTAGGCCTGACAGAAAATGCCCAAAGTGCTATGAAGGCGGCCAACTTGTCAAGGTGTTCATTACCAGAATGCACACTCCTTACCCCCGCCTCTACATAAATAGAAGGTGCAAAAATCAGAACTGCCCTTACTTTGAAGAAACATGGTTCTACTCCCATCAGGGACGGGAATTCACAATGCAAGAGTTAGTTGAAATAAAGAAGTGGGTTTTGAAACAAAATGAAGGCAACCCAGAACTATTAAAAAAACTTGATGAATTCATCGAATTTAAACAAGATAGAAAATCCGGTACTAAGATGCAAAAGGCCCCCTCTGAATAATAGGAAAACCTTGGCAGTCGAATCGCCCTGACCTCATTTTCATTTTTTTGGGTGAAATAAGCTAGATTGATATCTATTTGATATACTCGCTGAGAAACCTAGAAATAATAAGAGCTAGCACCTCTATGCAAACTTCAAAAGAGCTTTTTCCCAGAGAACATGACTTGACTGTCTTATGAACTCGTCGTGTGGCTGAGAAAAGCTATATGACAGTTTTTAGCGACTGTCTTATTACAGGAGCAAGAGGAATTTGGGGTCGAAATGTCAAGAAGGCAAATATGGATGCAAATATTCTGGAGATTTGGATGAGACTTGCCCAAAATACCGTCAAGGGTCAACGGAAAACGGAGAACCCGTAATTGCAAGCCGAGAATTTCCTACTCATTGCAGAAATTGCGAACATAGAGACTTTGATTTCTGCTTGCTCTATAAGGATTTGATTTGCTTTAATGGACAAGACCCTTTTGACTGCAAGGCGGATTTGCTTGGTGATAGGGTCTTTGGTCTAGAGTTGCTTCAAAAGACTAGAGCTGTTGCGAAGAATGCTTTTCAAAAACGAGGTATTCCTTTCAAAGAGGACTGGAAAGAGAAGGAGTAGTCAAGTTGACCCAATTCACAAAGGGAAGAACATGGTTTCGTTTTGATACTACTTGCTGTCGTCCCTAAACTCGATGACTTCCTTCTCTGAAGTGAAACGTCTTCTTTTAGACTCTGGGAGTTTGCTCAAGAATTCATTACTATATTGACCTTTCAGAGTTGCTTCGTCACTCTTCCAGTACCGGTATTTGACACCATATTCTTGTTTGTTTCTTTCAGCAAGCTCATGTTTTCGGGAATCGTCCTTGTAATAGAGGCATAGAACATGCTCGGTTTGACTATCAAGAAGGTTCTCATTGACTTTAGCTCTATGGAATCCATGATTTTCGATTTCGCTAGTAGCTATTCCGATTAGTTTATCCTTGTCTTCGCAGAAAAAGAGATATTTTCCAGTTATTGCGTAGCTACGTTTCTCTTCGCTCGAAAGCCAAATCCAATAACCGTCAAACTCTACGTTCATTCTTGACAAACTCCTTGTATTTTCCGAAGTCTTGTTTCCATTCATGTCCAGAACGTTCTCTCCAAATCTCCAACGCTTTACCAACATGCTTCTTAAAGTCCTTCTCAGAACAGTCATTGACCTTGCAGAAATGCTTCATGACTTCATTATAGTCGAGTTTTCCTTCGTCCGCGAGGATTCCAGCTAACCCGATGTGCTTGACATGATGGCACATTCTGCACAGAAGAATGAACCCTCTAAGTCTCTGAACGTGCTTAGCATCGTCGTATTCCCATATTTCATGAAGATTCATTGTTCCTTTTGTTTCACCACAAACTTGACACTTTCTTCCATTTTCTTCAATGATGCTGTTTCGTATGTTATCCCATGCGTCTCTGGGCATTAGTCTGTAAAGAGAGGAGCACCAGACGGTGGAAGGAACAAGCTCAGCAGTCAGCCTCAAAACCTCTCGCTCCTTAGACTTCAATAGTGTTAAAAGCAACTTTCGCCAAAAAGGGTTTCGGGGTATCTGTTTGGTTGAATACTATTTTGACATGGAAACCACAGGTATAGACTTCGATGCCGATGAAGTCATAACCATTCAATGGCAAAGACTCAATGGATTTACTGGTGAACCCATAGGCGACCTTAGCATATTGAAAAGATGGGAGTCTTCTGAAAAGGAGATTATTGAGTCATTTCTTCCAAGCTTGAAGTGCAAACCGTTCGATTTTATCTTCATTGGAAAGAATCTCTTGTTTGATTTCTGTCTTCTTGATGAAAGAATGAGGAAACATAGGCTTGGGGAATTTGATATTCGTTGCCTATATGAAAGATGCAGTCTCGATTTGAAACCCCTCTTGGTGCTAATGAACAAAGGCAACTTCGTAGGCTATGACAAGGTTCTTCCCAAAACTAATCCATTGACCAATGACAAGATTCCAGAGCTTTTCAAGAACAAGAAGTTTCCAGAAATTATCCATTATATCAAGGATGAAGCCATGGATTTCATAAGAGCATATCAAGTATTCAAAAGAGAAATGCCTTCATTAGCAAAACATCTTTAGACAAATAAATGAAGAGGGGTAATTGTGTATTTTGACATAGAAACAACTGGATTGGACATATCAAAGGACCACATCGTCACAATACAGATAAAAGACGGTTATGGAAAAAAGGTGTGGTGCAGACGTGACTACCGAACAGAATCAGAGTTGATTAGGCAATTCGTTGATTACTATCTAGAAGTTGACGACACATTCTTAATCGGTTTCAACATCACTAACTTTGACCTTCCACTATTGTTTGCCAAGATGGCAAAAGAGGATTTGGCAAGGTTCTTTAGCAAATATAACAAAGGATATGTCCGAGATTTGGCTATGATTCTGGAATTCCATAAAGTCAAAAGACAGAAACTAAAGAGCATAGCGAAGAATTGTGGAATAGATGTAGGCAACTTGGAAGAAATAGACGTGAGAGAGTCATACAAAAATGACGACTGGAAAGGAATCATAGCATATGCAAAGAGTGAATTGGACATAATAGAGCAATTGTTCCAAGAAATGTGGGGTCAAATCAAGAGAGATGGGCATCTAAGTTTCAGAATCTAGCATCTGTTAACAAGATATCTAGAGTTTTTTTCTAAGTCCTTATGAACTAATTTGGATTTTGCGGAAAAGTTATAGCTGAACCGAAATCTAAGCGGTAGGGGGATATTTGAAGTAATCTTTGAATAATTCTCCTATCAAAGAACCTAGAGCAATCGACAACAAAATTATGCCTACCATAATTGACATACCAATCGCCATTCTTATTATTGTGCTACGCCGTCTAAATGGTGGACTTATTTTTCGTATCGGTTCAAAGAGTTTAAACTTATTGAATACGTAGAGGAAGATACCGCCGAATATAAACATGAAAAATGTTGGCATTAGGGCGGCAACATAATCTGGATAGGCTTGAACTAAATAAACAGCAACAAAAATCCAAAGAAATTGTAAAAGCCCTTCAAAGATTTTGAGGCTCAAACCAGCTTCCTCGCTCTTTGGAAACTTGACCCAAAGGTCTAGATTCAGAAGAATAAAAATCAGGAAAGACATGAAGGAAAGATATGCGGCATTTTCAAGTCTAACGAAAAGTGCGGTTAATCCACCAAAGACACCTAGGACTGTGAACATTTGATAATGGTCTTTAACGAATTGCTCTAAACTGATTTTTTTGATTTCGGTTTTTTCCGTGTCAGTCATCTTGCTCATGCCTATTATCTGGTGGAGAAGAGCAATAAAGCTATTTAGAATAGAGACCAATAGAACAAGTCTCTATCTGTCTTTTTAAGCAACCGTGACCATGCTTCTAATTGGTGATATCTATGTTAAACGGGAATACGGGAGACATCGCCACTTCGCGGTTTGTGTGCACCTCATCCTCGGTGCCACCACCAAACCAAGAGTTTGAACGCTATTCTGAGTAGGGGTTAATGGTAACCCGGGAGAGATTCGAACTCTCGGCACGACTATTTTTAATGTCGCCTTTCTGAAGGTTGACAGTTTAAACGCTCAAGTGAAATCAAAAGCCGCCCACAATTCAAAGTCGATTTTCTACCGTCCTACGCTCAAAAAGAGCGAAATTTGAGCGAATTCAGCATCGCGAAGATGGTGCGGGGGGTGGGATTTGAACCCACATCGGTCCGAACTAAGTTATTGAGTTTTGGTTCATTTTGATGACGACTTTGTTGTTTGAGAGTTTGGCAACGTATTCCCAGCCTTTAGCCAAATAATCATTGGCTTCTCCAACATTAACCACTTTCTGCGAAGCCCCATTCGCCACTTGCCCACCTAAAAGCCTCTTCCTGACTATATTCTGCAGTTCTTCGTCGTTCATCGAGGGCACATCTATCTTGTCCAACTCTTCTTGACTGAAACCAGCCACCAACAAAAGCTGCTTCCTAAAACTACCCCTAAGCTTCTCCTCGCTAGTTTCCTCTTTCACCTTAGTCTGCAAAAACTCCTCGCTCCTCGCGTAAGCCGCCCGCATATCCTCCACAACAGACTCAGGCAACCTCTGCTTGTTAGTCGTATACCGGCTTTCAATATCGCCCTTATGGCCCATCCAAAACTGCCGATAATCCCGCAGCACCAGCCCTTTTGACTCTGCCAGCATGAGTTGCGTGTCAAAGTATGATCTGAGCACATAGGGTCTCCATCGGAAGCCTGCTGCTCTTATGGCTCCACGTATCAAGTCGCCTATATTGCCGGCTCTGATGAAAGGCTTTACGGTCATCTTCGGCGTGACGAGAGGCGACTCGGGCGTCACGTCTTCGCCTTCTCTCATCCTTTCTTCCAGGTAATCCTTGAGGTATTCGCATCCTTCCTCGCTGAGAAAAGTGAGGTATTGGTGGCCTGCTTTGCTCAGCTCTTTCCGCACCATGACAAGCGTTGGTTTCTTACAAAAATCTACAAGTCCCTGTTGAACTGAGGCTTCGGGTAGGTCTCGGATTCTTAGCCCGTCATTGCCTGTGTAGTTGCCGAGGACCTCTATTCTTAGGCCAGAGTGTGCAACCATCGCGCATGCGACTCTGGCTTTCTTGTTGCCTGAAAGGAATATGCGTTTGAGCTCATCGTTTGTGGGGACTCTCTCGTCTTTGAGGGAGGGCGTGTCTTCTGAGCCTTTGATCTTGATTTTTCTCTTGACTTCTTTTCCGTTGTGTGCCAGCCACGATTTCGCGGCTTTGAGCGCGGATTTGATGTAGCTTCCGGTTTTTCCAGACTTCTCCATGAACGATACATAATCAAGCATCATGGCGTGGAGGTCGCTCTCACTTAAGGGCGTTAGATCCTTTGGGTTTTTCTTGAAGTGCTGGCAGAAGGACCCTAATCTTCTCAGGTAGACGTCGGCGGTGACTTGGGAGCCTCTCGCCACATTTTCATACCAACGTTTCACGTCAGCGTCCTTCAACAAGAAGGCGTAGCCTTTGCGCCGAAAGCTTGCCATAATGCTCTAGAAGGCTCGCTTCGCATATAAGTGTTGCGGGACTTGACCCCGAATGGTGGCGGGCCCGGAGGGATTTGAACCCTTGATCTTCGGCTCCGAAGGCCGACGCCTTGATCCTGGCTAGGCTACGGGCCCGGACAGTGATTTAGTCTGGGAACGATTAAAAGGATTCCGACAACTCTGGCGATGCCTGGTTGTCCGCGCGGCGATCTGCTTCCCGCAAAAAACCAGAGTAGCAAGAATCCCTATTAACTGGGCAAGGTCAGCCTTTTGCAGACGCAGAACGTTTAATTTTAAGTGGTGGTGCTTGTATCTAGGGATGGAATTTGAGCGGGAAATCTAAGGCTCTGGCTCCGATAATTATAATAATCATAGTTGTCGTTGCAGCCCTTGCAGTAGTGACGATTTTAGTTATGTCAAGGCGAGCGCGAGCCACGCCTGTCATTGAGGAAGCATTCTGGCTGGCAAATGGCCAAAGGGTTGCTGATGTTGCATTCGGCGAGAAGGTTGAGGCTCGCGTAATCATCAAGCCCGTCGAAGAGTACGTTGGATCCATAGTAGTCAAGATCAGAAAGGACATAGCATGGTGGCCCGACAGCGACTATCAAGTCACAACCGTGCCAGTGAGCCTGAGGGCTGGAGAATCCAAAGAGATCGAAGTGGCCTTCACGCCTGATGAACGCAGCGGCAGCCGACTACGAGGATACTTCATAGAGATTGCGTTTCAATTAACTGGTACATCATGGACCATGGAAAGCTCGTACCCACCGCGACTCAGAGTCCTAGACTAGATTTCAAGCTGGATGGCACCTTTCACTAACGGAAAAAGAAGAAAATGGTGGACATTGCGCTGCGGCGCAAACGACATTGCCGACGCGTAAGCGCGTCTGAAAACCCTTAAAAACTCTAGTCAATACTATTTTGTTGCCGTTGAAACGGGCCGGTAGCTCAGCTTGGCTTGAGCGTTCGGCTGATAACCGGAAGGTCGAGAGTTCAAATCTCTCCCGGCCCACTTTTTTATTCTCCCGCCCCACCATTATGGTTCTTTTCATAGCGGTTACTTCCTCTTTCTGAAGAGCATGAGGCTTTCGGGCTCAGGCGTTGTGCAGACGTATTCAAAGCCTGCCTCTACGAGTTCAGCTGCTTCTTTCGCGTTGGTAGCGGCTTTTGAGGTGAATTCGTCGCTGCCGAGGCCTATGAGCTGTATGTACTTCATCGTGTTTGTGATGCTCTTGTGGCCGAGCAGTTCCTTGACGTAGAAGATGTCTCTGGTTCGGTGGTACTCCATAGTGGCTTTCCAGTGCCTGAAAGTGTGGAAGTGGATCTGCAGTAGTCTGGGGTTTTGAAGTTTCTTTGCGAGGTTTGCTCGTTGTTTCGCGAATACTCTTCTCTGTGTTCGCAGATGCTTGCTGAAGAGGTGATTCCCGTCGCTTTTCATTTGGAGCGCTGTCAGCATGCTTAGGAG
>Ga0315279_10010440_pt1 | contig 10913 bp, 10 predicted proteins | sample YL17G06_20_MG_FD_203694 | JGI IMG/M metagenome (GOLD analysis project Ga0315279, IMG submission 203694) | Sediment microbial communities from Yellowstone Lake, YNP, Wyoming, USA - YL17G06_20 | ecosystem: Environmental > Aquatic > Freshwater > Lake > Sediment | place: USA: Wyoming | collected...
GACCTTTCGCAGAGCATGACCGGCATCGCGCCCGAGGTGGCCGACCGCATCACCACCGCCGACCTGGCCGACCACGCCCTGGGCTACTATCGCGGCGTGCAGGGGCCGTTCGACGCTGTGATCGTCGGCGCGCCCAACGGCGGCGTGGCCCACCTGGCCACGGTGCTGCAGGCACCCTTTCTCTCGCAGCACCTGTTGACCAGCTTCAAGGACCACAAACACGCCGACGACATCCGGACCTGTGCCGCGCACGGCACGGACCTGGCCCGCCGCGTGCTGCGCCGCAACCCCGACCTGGCCGTCGTCAACCACTATGACCCGCTGCACGACCGTTTCCTGGTGCGCTGGGTCAACCACATCCGCTACAAGCTGCTCGACCTGCCGCAGGCCTACCGCGACGCCATCCGCGGTTGGCTCAAGCCGGGCGGTGCCATCGTCTTCATCGATTGCCGCTACCCGTGGCAGCAATACCGGGTGGGCGAGCGCCACACCTTCCAGGTGGGCGGCCTGGGCGGCGTGACCGACGAGCAGTTCCTTTCGGGCCTGCCCGAAATCGAGGCCATGCAGCGCAGCGAAAGGTCCGCGTTTGTGGGCGGCTGGCACCTCGACCTGCCGCTGGAGCCCCAGCCCGAGAGCGAGTGGGGCGCTCTGCCCGAGTTGCGCGCGGCCTGCGAGGCATTTGCGCGTCAGAACGACTATGCCTTTGTGCCCCTCACTGCAGACCATCCCGACCAGTACAGCGCGCTGGCCTTTCGCGCCCACCGCGCCGTGCTGCGAAAGGAGGGCCGCCCGCCCCAGGCCACCCTGATCGATTGCTTCACGCTGGTCAACCCGGTCGCGGCGCGTCTGAGCAGCCTCTTGCCGCTGTGGCTGCCCTTCAACTGCACCGATAGCCTGGCCTTCCTGAAGCGCATGCTACCCGAGGTGCCCAGGGGAATGCCCGTCCTTTTTGCACCGCTGCCCAATTTTGCGCCCGCCTTTGACACCGTGAGCATCGGCACGTGGCTGGAGGCGCTTGCAGGCTACGACGTACACTTGGTGGGCATCAACCCGCGACAATACCCGCAGGACCTGGCGGGCCTCTTTCGCTTTGCGCCCGCGTTGCAGGCATGGTGCATGCGCCACCCGGCCCCTGTGCAGGCCCGTCTCTTGGCAGAGGAGCTGCAGGCGCTAGTGGCGCATCCTGCGGCCTGACCACGCGGCCGGACCTGAAGAACACATGGAGACAGTCGTCTTATGATTGAGTTCACCTTTCTGGGCACGTCGGCGTCGGCCCCCTCGGTGGAGCGCGGCCTCTCGGCGGCCATCGTCATGCACGAGGACCAACGCTTCCTGCTGGATTGCGGCGAAGGCACGCAGCGCCAGATCCTGCGCAGCGGGCTCGGCTTCAAGCACCTGGACAAGGTCCTGCTCACGCACGGCCATCTGGACCACATCTTGGGACTGGGTGGCTTAGTGTCGACCTTTGCGCGCTGGGAGGCCACCAACTACCTGAGCATCTACGGCGGCGGGTGGGCTCTGGAGCGCGTGCGCGACCTGATGAACGTGGTCCTGCGCGGTGGCGAGGTACAGCTCAAGATCGACTTCCAGGAAGTCAGGACCGGCCTGATCTGGAAGCACCACGGGTTGTCCATCCACGCCTTTCCCGTGCAGCATCGCGGGCCGGGCTGCTTTGGCTACCTGTTCGAAGAGAAGAGCCGCCGTCCCTTCCTGGTCGAAGAGGCCGAGCGCCTGGGCGTGCCCGCTGGCCCCGAGCGCAAGCGGCTGGTGCAGGGCCAGCCCATCACGCTGGCCGATGGCACCGTGATCCAGCCCGACCAGGTGCTGGGAGCGCTCATCCCCGGTGTCAAGCTGGCCTGGGTGGGCGACGCTGCCGAGACCGAAGACCTGCTACCCTATGTCTCTGGCGCAGACGCCCTGGTGATCGAAGCGACCTACATGGACGTCGAGGCCGACATGGCCGTGCGCTTTGGGCATCTGACGGCTTCCGAGGCCGCCACGTTGGCCTACCACGCCGGCGTTGGCACGCTCTACCTGACGCACATCTCGCGCCGCTACACGGGCAGCCAGATTCTTGGCGAGGCCGCGCCCCTCTTTGCGAACACCGTCGTTGCCCGCGACCTGGACCATTTCCGCATCACGCGCTCCGGCGCACCTGGCGACGACTCGCCAATAGAAGGCTAGGGGGCACGCCCATGCGCCAATTCCTGGAGGCCCTGCGCAGCCGGGGCGAACTGCTCACTTTGGAGCACGAGGTCGATCCGCGACTGGAACTGGCTGCCGTCATCCACTCCCTCGGAGAGCGTCCAGCTTTGTTCCGCCGTGTCAAAGGCTCGGCCTACCCCGTGGTGGCGGGCCTGTGCTCGAGCCGCGCACAGATGGCGTTGGGGCTGGGCGTCGCCAGGCAGAAGCTGATCCCTACGCTCCTGGCCGCACTGGACCACGCGGCCGCGCCGCCGCTCGTGGCGGAGGCGCCTTGCCAGGAGGTGGTGGAAGAGCGTGTAGACCTCAACGGGCTGCCGATCTTGTTCCATTTGCCGGGCGATCCGGGCCCCTACGTCACGGCAGGTGTGGCCATCATCCAGGACCCCGAGCTGGGGCGCAACATGAGTTTTCACCGGCTGCTGCGGCTGGATGAGCGCCGTTTTGCCGCACGCCTGGTGGAGGGCCGCGGCACGCACACGGCCTTGGCCCGCGCCGGCGGCGAGCTGGAGATCGCCATCTGCCTGGGCAACTCGCCCGCCGTGTTGCTGGCCGCGGCGCTGAGCCCCCGGCCGGGCGTGGATGAACTCTCCATCGCTAACGCGCTGGCGCCCACGCCGCTGGTGCGGTGCCGCACGCTGGACCTGGAAGTGCCCGCCGCAGCCGAGATCGTGATCGAAGGCCGCCTCACACGCCAGACGGTGGACGAAGGCCCCTTCCTGGATCTGCTGGAGACCATGGACATCGTGCGCCGCCAGCCCGTGCTGGAAGTGAGCTGCGTCACGCATCGCCGCGACGCCATCTACCAGGCCTTGCTGCCGGGTGGGCTGGAGCATAAGCTACTCATGGGCCTGCCGCGCGAGCCGACCATCTTCGCCGAGGTCTCCAGGGTCTGCGAGTGCGTGAACGTGCTGCTCACGCCAGGAGGTGGCTCATGGTTGCACGCCGTCGTGCAGATCCACAAGCGCGACCCCGACGACGGCCGGCGCGCCATCGAGGCCGCCTTGCGCGGGCACGCCTCGTGCAAGCATGTGCTGGTGGTAGACGACGACGTGGATATCGACGACCCAGCCGACCTGGAGTGGGCCATTGCCACACGCCTGCAGGCCGACCGCGGCGTGGTGATCCTGCCGGAGCAGGGCGGAAGCTCGCTCGACCCCTCGGCGCTGCACGTCCTGGGCCAGAAATCGCGCACGGCCAAGATGGGAATCGACGCGACCATCCCCTGGCGCAAAGCGGACGGCAGTCTGCGCTCCGAAGAGGAGCGCGCGGCGTTCGGCAAGGTGCGCTATCCAGAAGTAGAGCTCGACCCGCTCGGTCTGACTTTCGAGGGGCAGGGCAAGGTTCGGGAAAGGAACAAGCATGCGTAGACTGACCAGGCGTTTACTGTGGGGGCTGGCCCTCGTCTTTGCCTTCCTGCTCATCTGGCAGAAGCTGCACATCATCGTCATCATCCGCGCCAATTTCTGGCAGTTACTGGGCCTCTTCGGCATCCTGGCGTTGGCTATCTACCTGGTCTTTGAAGTCCTGTTCGGCAAGTAGGGCAGAAGGCTGGCCATGCAACTGACATCGGAAGAACACACCATGCTCGACGGCCGCCAGGGCGCGGCGGTGCAGAAGGCGATGCAGATCGTGACGGCCCTGGGCGAGATCTACGGAGCCGAGCACCTGGTGCCGGTCGCCAGCGCTCAGGTGTCGGGCGTTAGCTTTAAGAACCTGGGCGACGCCGGGTTAGAGTTCCTAGAAGGGTGGGCGGTGCAGGGCGCACGCGTGCGTGTGCCTGCCTACATGAACCCAACGGGCATGGACCTGCAGCGCTGGCGCGAGATGGGCCTCTCGGCCGAGTTTGCCCAGAAGCAGCAGCGCGTCGTCGCGGCACTGCAAGCGATGGGCGTCGAGCTGACCTGTACTTGCACACCCTACCTGGTGGGGCACGTGCCGCGTACAGGCGAGCACCTGGCCTGGAGCGAGTCTTCAGCCGTGAGCTACGCCAACTCGGTGCTGGGCGCGCGCAGCAACCGCGAGGGCGGCCCCAGCGCGCTGGCCGCCGCCATCACCGGGCGCACCGCGGCCTACGGCCTGCACCTGGACGCCAACCGCCAGCCGACGCACTTGGTGGAGGTGCGCTGCCCGCTGCGCAGCGAGGCTGACTATGGCGCGCTGGGCTACCGGGTCGGGCGCCAGGTGGGCGACGGCGTGCCCTACCTCCGCTTGCAGGGCCAGGACGTGCGCGCCGATCTACCCTGCCAGGAGCACCTGATGGCGCTGGGCGCGGCCATGGCCGCCAGTGGTGCCGTGGCACTCTACCACGTGGAGGGCGTCACGCTCGAAGCAGCGGTGGTGGCGACTTCTGTCGCTTCTGGAGAGGCGCCAACCAGCGAAGTGGTTACTACGAACGCGGGGTTGGTAGTAGCGACTTCAGTCGCTCCTGGAGAGGAGCCAACGACTCAAGTCGTTCCTGCCAACACGCCTACCATCGTGGTGTATGACCTCAGCGCCGCCTACGCCGCGCTTGACTCGCCTCTGGACCAGATCGACTTTGTCAGTCTGGGCTGCCCGCACAGCACGCTGGCCGACATCGCGCGCGCAGCGGAGTTACTGCGCGGCAAGCGCGTCCAGGTCACGCTCTGGATCACCACATCGCGCGACGTGCGCGAGCGCGCCGAGCGCGAGGGTCTCGTGGCGCCCATCGAGGCCGCGGGCGGCCACGTCTTTGCCGACACCTGCCTGGTGGTGGCGCCGATGGAGGAGCTGGGCTTCAAAGCCATGGCCACCAACTCGGCCAAGGCGGCCTTCTATGCCCCGTCCCATTCGGGGCTGCAGTGTCGCTTTGGCACGCTGGAGCAGTGCATCGCCGCCGCGCTGAGCGGGCACTGGCCGGGGCCGCCTTCAGAGGGGAGCGCGCGCTTATGATCCAACTGCGCGGACGCGTCATCTTCCGCGGCAAGGCGCGCGGCCAGGCTCTGGTGTCGACCGCCCCCATCGGCTTCCTGGGCGGCGTGGACCCCGCCACGGGCGTGGTGGTCGAGTTGGGGCACCCGCTGCAGGGGCAGTGCGTCGCCGGCCGCGTGCTGGTCTTCCCCACGGGCAAGGGCAGCACCGTGGGCTCCTACACGCTCTACCGCCTGGCCAGGAGCGGCCTGGCCCCGGCCGCCATCCTCAACGTGCGCAGCGAGGCCATCGTGGCCGTCGGCGCCATCATCTCCGGCATCCCCATGCTGGACCAGGTCGATGTCAGCCGCATCGCCTCCGGCGATACGGTGGAGGTGGACGGCGACACCGTGACCATTGGGCGATCAGGAACGCAAGAGAAACACGAAGACACGAAAGCACAAAGACACAAAGAAATAACATAATCATCCTTCGTGCCTTTGTGTTCTGATTCATCGCGCGGCAGGGAGTGAGGGGTTGAACGAGAACGAGCTGGTGTTTGTCAAACTGGGCGGGTCGCTGATCACCGAAAAGACGCAGGAAGCCACGCCGCGGACCGACGTGATCCGGCGGCTGGCGGCGGAACTGCGCGCGGCGCGCGACGCACGCCCGGGCCTGCGCCTGCTGCTGGGCCATGGCAGTGGCTCCTTTGGCCACGTCGTGGCCCAGCGCTATCACGTGCAGAGCGGCTGCACGGACTGGCGCGGCTATGCCGAGACCGGCGCGGTGGCGCAGCGCCTCAACCGTCTCGTCACCGACGCGCTGCTCGAGGCAGGCGTGCCGGCGGTCTCGTTGCAGCCTTCGGCCTCGGCACGCACGCGCGCGGGTGAGCTGCTGGAGCTGGCCGTGCAGCCGGTGCAGACGCTGCTCGAGCGTGGGCTGGTGCCGCTGGTCTACGGCGATGTGGCCCTGGATGACGCATGGGGCAGCACCATCATCTCTACCGAGGTCCAGTTCGTGTACCTGGCGCGGCGGCTGCGTCCGCAGCGCATGTTGCTGGTGGGCGAAGTCGCGGGCGTTTACAGCGCGGACCCGCGCAGGGACCTTGCGGCACGCCTGATCGCGGTCATTGAGGCCCACCACGCCGAGCAACTGGAGGGCATGTTGAGCGGCTCCTACGCGGTGGATGTGACGGGCGGCATGCGCTCCAAGGTGCAACTCATGCTGACCCTCTTTGACTACCTGCCCGCGTTGCGCGTGTGCCTGCTGTCGGGCCTCCAGCCGGGCCTGCTGCAGCGTGCCCTGCTCGAGCCAGAGTGGAATCCAGGCACGCTGCTGATGCATAGGGGAAGTGCGGTTTGACGAGACGCTGCGTCGGAGGGTGCACGACTCGTGTGACAATCCGGCTGACTACAGGACAGGCGAGTCGCCTGAAGCCAGTTGCCACTGCGCGCGGCATTTCTCTGGCAGAGCTGGTTCGCCAGTGCGTGGACCAGTGCTGCCAGCACATCGGCGGCGAGGATGACGAAGCACGCCGTCAGCGCGCCATCGCTGCGGTCAGCAAGTACCACTCGGGGCACAGGGACATCTCCGAGAAGCACGACGAGTACTTGGCCGAGGCGCTTTAGGAATGTTTGCCTGCCCTGGCCGTGCGCTCACGGACGGGACTCGAACTGCGCACGGCGTGTCACCAAGTGGCGTCACGCGGCTGGCTTCGTCTCCGCTGCCGGTGCCTTCCAGCCCAGTTCTTCGGCCTTTGCTACAGCTTCGGCGCTCAGAAGGCGCGCTTCTTCGAACAGTCCACTCACCTGCTGAGGGTTGTCGATCCAGGAGAATGTGGTAGATGTGCCAAGAAGCCCCTCGGACTTGCGCGACTTCCATTGGATCAAGTGCTTGCGCCAGTCCGTGAAGGCAGAACGCCCTCGGATGTCATCCGAGGTGACCAGCTTCTGAACCACGGCCTGTCGAACGTCGACCCAATCCCAGGCAGGCAGATCCTTGTCTTCGTACCTCGTTCGCTGGGTTGCCATCAGCACGGCCCCCAGTCTCTGCAGCGCCAGAGCGTAGCCATAGTCGAGCCTAGTTAGGATGCGAGCAGCTTCGGCGTAGTTAGCCTCGTCTCGAACGGCTTCCTCCAGGCTTTCGGCCGCGACGTTCACCACCTGCAGGCACTTGAGCGCGCTCTGAAGCTTGTCAGGCTCGACCTTGTTCAAGAGCGCGGGCACCAGGTTCTGCACGGCAGTCTCAGCCAACCTCAGGCTGGCCTTGGGGCTCTTGCGTAGCCTGCTGTCGGCCTTGATGGCGAGAACGTCAACCTTTGACCCTTCCGGCGTCAATTCCCCGCATTGAGCGCAGAAATGCACAGCCTGGTCCAACGCTGCCCCGCACTTGGTGCAGGCCACTCTCTCAGTGGAAGCTGGTCTTGCCTGGCCATCCGCGAGCGACATGCTCAGATTGCAGTCGTCGCACACCACTGACGGCAGGTCCGCGCCGACGCCGATGGAGCGGCCGCAGTGCGGGCACGTAACGCCTACCAGCGACGGCCTGCGCGACTTGCCCGGAAGCAAGAGTCGCTCGCAACTCTGGCAGTAGAGCCACGCGACCCAGTCGCCCACCGTGTGCACGTGCGCGCAAAAGGGGCACTTCACTGCTTTGTTCGGCCGTATGATGGCGATGACGAGTTGCACGAGCCCAACAATCATGAAGATGATACCGACGACGACTCCAATGACTGCCACCAAAGTGAAGCACGCCTGTCCAGCTCTTGTGGCGAACCAGATGCCCACACCGAGCAGTGCAACCAGCCCGATACCTATAGCGATTGTCTCTAGCGCGGCCTTGATGGCATCACCCTTGGTCAGGTCTCTGTGTTCCCGCTTGCGCAGGTGCGTGGTCCCAGATGACGCCTTGGCGGTGGTTCCCTCTGACATAGTCCTGCTCCTCCCTTGTTGGTTCTTGTGTGGCCAACTCTCAGGTTTCGCTGGTGCGCCCTCAGGCCAAATGGTGTTGATTCATGGTTGCATTGTATCTGGAAGCCGCAAAATGTCAAGTCGCCGCCGAGAGCGTCGCAGCACCTTCCCGAAGGGTGACGCCGCGCAACCTGGCTTCCATGCGAAACCCTTTGGAAAGGTGGTTGTCGCGCTTGACAGGCCGCCGTTATCGCATACAATCGAATGCGGATGGGTTGGCGGGCGGTCTCTTTACGACCTGTCCGGGAAGGAGAACTCGTGGAAGTCATTCGTCCCTACATCGGCCTGTTGATTCCGGTCGTCCTGCTGGACCTCGGGCTGCGCGTGTACTGCCTGGTGGACGTGCTGCGGCGCGAGCGCTTCAAGGCGCTGCCCAAGTGGGCCTGGGGCCTGATCGTGGGGCTGGTTGGCTACATCGGCTCCATCTCGTACCTGCTGCTGGGACAGGAGGAGTAGGCGCATGGAGGCCATTCGCACCGACGGGTTGCAGAGGCGCTTTGGCAAGGTGCGCGCGCTGGACGGGCTGACGCTCACCGTCGAGCAGGGCACGGTCTTCGGCTTCCTGGGCCCCAACGGGGCGGGCAAGACCACCACCATCCGCGTGCTGACCGGGCTGGCGCGCGCCAGCGGCGGGCAAGCCTGGGTGGCCGGCATCAAAGTAGGCATCGGGCGCAAAGAACTGGCGCGCAAGATCGGCTACTTGCCGGAAGAGCCGCCCGTCTACCCGTGGATGACGCCGCCCGAGTTCCTGAACCACGTCGCCGCCACGTTCGGGCTGTCGGCCAGCGACCGGCGGGCCCGCACCAGGGAGCTGCTGGAGCTGGTGGGCCTGACGGACGTCAGCAAACGTCGCATCGGGGGATTCTCGCGTGGCATGCGCCAGCGTCTGGGCATCGCGCAGGCGCTCGTCAACCGGCCGCAGGTGCTCTTCCTGGACGAGCCGGTCAGTGCGCTCGACCCTGCCGGGCGCAAAGAGGTGCTGGACTTGATCGTCGGCCTGCGCGGGCAGTGCACCGTCTTCATGTCCACGCACATTCTGGCCGATGTCGAGCGCGTCTGCGACAGCGTTGGCATCATCTCGCAGGGCAAACTGGTGACCGAGGCTCGGCAGGACGAGCTCCTGGCGCGCTACGCCGTGCCGGCCTTTGAGCTGGTGGGCGACAACGGTTCGGCCGATGACGTGCGCCAGTGGGCCGCCACGCTGTGCCGCCTGCCCTGGGTCAGCAGCGTCGCGGTCGATGGCACGTCGGTGCGCGTGGTGGTGAGTGACCTCCAGGCCGCCAAGCGCAGCCTGCTGCCCTCGGCCCTGCAGGCCGGGATGATCCTGCAGCGCTACGAGATCGTACATCCCTCGCTGGAGGACATCTTTCTGCGGCTGGTCGGGGATGGAGGCGAGCGGTGAGCGCATTCTTCGTCGCCCTGCGTAAAGAGCTGCTGGAGCAGCGGCGCACGTCGCGCCTGCTGGTGGCGATCGTGGTGCTGGTGGCCTTTGGCCTGCTTTCGCCTTTGACGGCCAAGTTCATGCCCGAGATCTTCAAGCTGCTGCCCCAGGGCGAGCAGATCGCCCGGATCATCCCGCCACCCACGGCGCAGGACGCCGTGGCGCAGTACATCAAGAACACCGACCAGTTCGGCATCCTGCTGGCCCTGCTCATGGCCATGGGCGCGGTGGCCGTCGAAAAGGACAAGGGCACCGCGGCCCTGACGCTGGTCAAGCCCATGCCGCGTTCCGCCTTTATCCTGGCCAAGTTCGTGGCGCTGGGGCTCACGTTTGTGGTGAGCATTGCGCTGGCGGGCGTGGCGGCGTACTACTATACCCTGATCCTGTTTGGCCCCCTGCCGCTGCTGCCCTGGCTGGCGCTCAACGGACTGTTGCTGCTGCACGTGCTGGTCTTTGTGGCGTTGACGCTGCTAGGCAGCACTCTCTTCAAGTCGCAGGCGCTGGCCGGCGGCCTGGCGTTCGCAGGGCTGATCGTGCTCTCCCTGCTGGGTTCGCTGCCCGGGGTGGAGCAATACTCCCCCGACCGCCTGCTGCTGTGGGGCGCGGGTCTAATGGGCGCCGGTGGGAGCGCGCAGTGGGTCGCACTGGGGACCAGCGTGGCGCTGATCGTGGTGTCATTGTTGGCGGCCTGCCTGGCCTTTCGTGCGCAGGAGCTCTGAGCTGCGTCCTCTTTTTTCTTTCCTGTGTACCTGACGTATAATGGTCCCGACGTCTAGCTGTACGTGGGAGAGTTGGCGTAGAGAATGCTACTGAGTGCAGTTGCTTTCGTGTTGGTTTTTGGCCTCATCGTGCTGGTGCACGAGGCCGGTCATTTCGTGATGGCCAGGCGCGCAGGCATCAAGGTGCTGGAGTTTGGCTTTGGCTACCCGCCGCGCATCAAGACCCTGTTCGTGCGCAACGGAGTGGAATACACGCTGAACGCCTTGCCGCTGGGCGGCTTTGTGCGTATGTTGGGCGAGGAGGGTGCCCCCGAGCCGGGTAGCTTTTCCAGCAAGAGTGCCAGGGCGCGTATTGCTACCCTGTTGGCGGGGCCGACCATGAACCTGGTGCTGGCCGCCGTGCTCTTTGCCGTCCTTCTGGTAGCCGTGGGGCAGGGGGTGCCAACCGGACAGGTGCTTGTATCGGCCGTGGCGACCGACTCACCCGCAGCCCAGTCCGGTGTGCTGGCTGGAGACCGCATCCTGGCGCTGGATGGCCAGGCAGTCGGAAGCGTGGTGGAGGTGCAGAAGCTGACCCAGGCCGCGCTGGGTCGCGAGGTCAGCCTCTCTCTGTGGCGTGGCGAACAGACGGTCATGGCGCGCCTGACGCCGCGCGTCAACCCGCCCCAAGGTCAGGGCGCAATGGGCGTTACCATCGGCGACGACTACCGC
>Ga0315279_10010441_pt1 | contig 10913 bp, 4 predicted proteins | sample YL17G06_20_MG_FD_203694 | JGI IMG/M metagenome (GOLD analysis project Ga0315279, IMG submission 203694) | Sediment microbial communities from Yellowstone Lake, YNP, Wyoming, USA - YL17G06_20 | ecosystem: Environmental > Aquatic > Freshwater > Lake > Sediment | place: USA: Wyoming | collected...
GCAGCAGCCGTCGGGCAGGTTCGTGATGTAGCCGCGGTTCGGCACGTTGCCCATGAGGCGGAACGGCTTGCCCGTCACGACCGCCTCCAGGATGTAGGAGCAGTACTCGACGCTCCGCGACTCGATTCTGGCGGTCTCGAACTCCAGCGGATCATGCTTGGCGTACTTCGCCGCGAGGGCCTTGGAATACTTGTAGTAGGCGCCGCTCTCGCCGCCGAACGAGGGCTCGTCGCAGTAGAGGTCCAGCGCCTTCCGGTTCTTGCGGAACCACGGCAGGTACTCCGACAGGTGCCCCGTCGACTCGGTCATGAAGTAGCCGAACTGGCGGAAGACCTCGCCGCGCACCTTCTCGTTCTTGTAATATTCAGGCTTCTCGAAAACTTTGCGCAAGATCGGGTACAGGTCCTTGCCCTTGTGCTCGAGCGTGAGGAACCAGTCCATGTGATTGATGCCGCCGCAGGTGAAGGTGATCTCCTCCTTCGGCACGCCGCAGTAGCCGGCGATGAGGTCGAGCGTGGTCTGCACGCCGTGGCACAGGCCGACGAACGGCACCTGGGTGGCCTTGCCGAGGGCCAGGCAGTTGCCCGCCATCGGGTTGGCGTACTGGAGCATGATCGCGCCGGGCCGGGCAAGCTTCTCCATGTCGCGGGCGATGTCCACGAGGACCGGCACGGTCCGCAGGCCGCGGAACACGCCGCCGGGGCCGAGCGAGTCGCCGATGCACTGGTCCACGCCGTACTTCAGCGGCACCTCGTAGTCGACAGCGTAGGCGTCGAAGCCGCCCACCTGGATCGTGATGACCACGAAGTCGGCGTCCTTGATCGCCTCGCGCCGGTCCAGCGTGGCCCAGACCTTGCCGGGGACCTTGTTCTCCTTAAGCATGCGTTTGGCGAAGGCCTCCATGCGCCGCAGCTTCGGCTCCGCGCAGTCCATGAGGGCCCACTCGCACCCCGCCAGGGCGGGCGTGGCCATCATGTCGGACAGCAACGTCTTCGTGAACACGATGCTCCCGGCGCCAATCATCGCGATCTTCTTCGACATGGTGAGGCCTCCTTTGTTTGAAGTGAAGGACGTCCGCAATTCGCAATTCCCACGCGGTCGCCTTCGGCTCCCCGCTAAACATGCGAAGGGGTGACGTTATGCCTTTGTTGATGTAATCTGTATTCCTCCCCTGGTCCCTGGTCCCCGGTCCCCGGTCCCGCCTTTCTTACTTCTCGATCTTGATCGTGTGCTTGACGGGCACGACGGCGGCGGCCGAGGCGGCGCGGGCGTCTTTGTCCTTCTTCACCAGCGTCTGGGCCACGCGCTCAAAGGTCTCCTTCTCCTCCGGGCAGAACTTCATGTACTCCGGCAGGTTGTGCAGCAAGTTCTTCACGATCGGCGTCTCCATGCCCTGCTGCCGGCCGACCGCGTCTTCCACCTTGCGGAACGGCTCGCTGAACGGGTTGTCGAGGAACTCGGCCGCCAGGTTGATCCCCTTCTCGAGCGCCGCCGCCGAGAACTCCTTGGTTCCCTTGCCCCACGTCACCTTGACCTTGTCGCCCTTGGCGCCCTTGACCACGAGCACCAGGCGGTTCAGGTCCTCGTTGAACGGGCAGAACTCGATGATGCCCGCGGTGGCGCTGGTGGCCTTCGGATCGCCGTAGAAGCAGAACGGGTAGCGCGAGCTTTCGATCTCGACCGTGCCGTCCTTGCACGCCAGGACCTTGTGCCCCTCGGTAGCCTCGGCCTTGTCGGCCGCGAGGTCGACCGTGAACTTGCCGATGTTGCCGTCGCACCCAAGGGCCTTGAGGAACGCGTAGGCCATGACGATCTGGCCGTTGCGGTCCGGGTGGACGCCGTCGCCCCCGGCCACGTGATACTGCTTGCCGTACTTCGCCTTGGCCTTGGTCATCGCCTCCATCATGGGGTCGAAGACGTTGGCGAAGACGCAGCCCTCGTCCGCCGCGAGGGCCTTGGCGATGTCGCGCTCTTCGGCGAGGGTCTTGTTGTACATCGTGGCGGCCTCGGGGTTGTTGCGGAACGTGTCGGCGTCGACGACGCCCGGCGACCCGACCACGATGAGCCGCACGCCCGCCTTCTTGAGCTGAGCGACGATCGACTTCTGCCCGTCGCGGTACCGCCTGGCCTTGCCGGGGTCCATCGGCGAGTAGCCGCCGTCGTTCATGCCGAAGCACGTGGTGGCCGCGGACGGCTTGAAGACGAGGCAATCGTTGGCCATCCGCCCGGCGAAGCCGGGGGCCGACTCGCCGCCCCAGCCGAACTGGGTGACCTGGAGGTCGGCGGCGGGCTTGCACATCAAGAGGTAGTCCTCGATGTAGAGCGAGTAGAGCTTCTGCTCGGTGATCGAGTCGCCGATGACGGCCACGTAGTCGCCCGCCTGGAGTTTCGCCTCGGCGCCGAAGACCGGCGCGGCCAGGAGCAGCGCCACCATCAGCCCCATCACGGCCATTGTGCAACGTTTCATGGTTTCTCCTTGCTGTTGTCCTTGCCCCTTATTTCGCACTTGGCATTTCCCAATCAAACGCGCCCAGCAAGCTGGGCGGCTAGATGCCGATTGCCTTGGGTCGTTCAATCCGCAATCTGCAATCTGAAATCTGCAATGTACAACCGCCACGTGGTCGCCTTCGGCTCCCCGCTAAACGTCCCGGCACACCAGTCTACTTCCCGAAACGAAGCCGGATGTACTCGCGGGCCACCTTCAGGTCCTCGACGGCCTCGGCGGCGTCGCACGGCGGCCTCATCTCGCCCTTGCACACCTTCACGAAGTTCATCGCCTGCTGACGCATCGCGTGGACCCACGGGAGCGTGGGGCTGAGGCGCTCCGGCGTGCGCCCCTCGCCCGGGTCGCGGTACGTCTCGACCGTCCCCGCGCGGTTGCTGGCCAGCGGGGCCGGAAGCCTGAGCTTGACATACCCCTTCTCGAACGCCACCAGGGCCGACTCCTCCCACTCGAGGGTCGTCCGGTACGGCGTCATCTCGATGATCCCCGGCACGCCGGAGGCGCTCTCGACGGCCATCAGGACGCCGCTTCGCTCGGCGTAGGTCACCTTGTACGGCTCGCCCAGGAGGTGCCGCATCAGGTTCACCTGGTGGATGTAGTAATTGACGAACGAGACGTACTCGTTGGCGGTCCGCTCGTCCATGTCGTCCGGCGGGGGCTCGCCCGGGAGCGCCGCGGCGGCGTCGCCCGCGTTCAGGTGACCCAGGAAGCCGTTGGCGACCCAGTCGCCCGCCGGCATGAGTATCCGCACATATTTCAATCGGCCCACCTCGCCGGAGGCCGACCACTTCTCGATGGTCAGGCGGGCATACCGGGTCGCCAGGTCGGACCGCTTGTGGTAGCCGACCATGTGGACGCACCCCGCCTTGGCCGCGGCCCGCACGAGCGCCTCGCCCGCCTTCACCGCCACCGCGAGGGGCTTCTCCGTGAAAACGCGCTTGACGTGCGGGTAGATCTCCGGCAGCAGCACCGCGTGGCGGTTGAACGGCTGGCTCGCGACAACGCCGTCCAGTTTCTCGGCGGCCAGCATCTCGCGGTGGTCGCCATAGACCTTCGGCACGCCGTACCGGGCGGCCACCAGCTTGCCGGTGTCGCGGCGGACCTCGGCCAGGGCGACGACCTCGCAGTCCTCGACGGTCACGTAATTGCGCAGGTGGGCCACCTGCCCCATCCCCCCCACGCCCACGAATCCGATGCGGACCTTGCCCATGGCCGCTCCTCTCGCCGATTCACGCGCGTCCGCCGCGGCGGACGGCTAAATGAACTTCGGCAATTTAGCCGCCCACCTTGGTGGGCGCGTGTTCGCCGTGGAACAGGGCGTTACTTGTCACGGCGCCCGGATGACCGGCGTGCGGGAGCGTTCTCTATACTCCGCCGGCGTCGCTTCCGCAATAACCAACTCGCCCCCCTTGCAGTTGTTTCGCCGTTCAATCCGCCATTGTCTTTGACTGTAGCACCCCGCTTGGATTCGTTCAAGAAACTCATGCCACGGTTCGTTGTTGACGCCGACGCGCGGGTGTGGTTTCATCCCGGCATGGTGACACCCGAGAGGAACGAGGGCCACCGCCCGCGCCGCCGGCCGCGCTACTCCGGCACCCATCCCAAGCGGCTCGAAGAGCGGTACAAGGAACTCCGGCCCGAGGCTTACCCCCAGATCATCGAGCACCTCCGCGCCAAGGGCAAGACCCCTGCCGGCACACACATCCCCGTCCTCGTGCCCGAACTCCTGGAGCACCTGCGGCCGGCGCCGGGCGACGCCGTCGCCGATTGCACCGTGGGCTACGGCGGCCACGCCCTGGAGTTCATGCGGCGGATCGGCCCGACGGGGCGCCTCATCGGCTTCGACATCGACGGCACGGCCCTCGAGCGTGCCCGGCCGCGCCTGGCCGCCGCCGGCGTCCCCTTCTCGCTCTACCGCAGCAGCTTCGCGGGAATCGGCAACGTCCTGTCCGCCGAGGGGTTGGACGGCTACGACATCATCTTCGCCGACCTCGGCGTCTCCAGCATGCAGGTGGACGACCCCGAGCGCGGCTTCTCGTACAAGCACGACGGCCCGCTCGACATGCGGATGGACGACCGGGCGCGGCGCACGGCGGCGGACCTGCTGGCGGCCCTGTCGGTCGACGATCTTTCGGCGGCGCTCCGGGGCCTGGCCGACGAGCCGGACCACGAGCGGATCGCCCGCGCCGTCGCCGATCGCCGCCGGCGCGGAAAGATCACGCGGACCGCTGAGCTCGTGCGGGTCGTCTTCGAGGTCAAGGGCCTCACGCGCCGCGAGTGGCGCGAGCAGGCAGCCGCCGACCCCGGCGCCCTTCATCCGGCCGCACGGACCTTCCAGGCCCTGCGGATGCTGGTGAACGACGAGCTCGCGCGCCTGAAGCACCTCCTGCGGATCGCGCCCGTGTGCCTGCGGCCGGGCGGGCGGCTGGGGATCATCAGTTTCCACAGCGGCGAGGACCGGCTCGTCAAACGGGCGTTGCGGGAGGGTTTGGCCGCAGGCCTCTACGCGGCCGCATCCGACGAGGTCATCCGCCCGACGCCGGAGGAACTCCGCGCCAACCCGCGGAGCGCCTCCGCCAGGTTCCGCTGGGCGCGGAAGACGCTGCGGTAATGCCGGGTAGCACGGCCACCCGATTGGGGGTGGACGTGCGTGACATCGTAAAATGCACGGCCACGCAACGGCGCGTGACCGTGCCACCCTTGCTTCACCTACTTCACCGCCCTGCCCGCCGTGATCGCCAGGAGCGCGGGCGTGCCGTACGGGTTGCCGGGCTCGCCGTAGACGAGATCGACCGACGCGATTTCGGCGTCCGGCGTCGGGTTGACCCACGGCATCGAGAAGAGGACCGCCTGTTCGCCGGACGCGTCGTTCGGCGCCGCGGCCGCCCACGCCAGGGCGGCGCTCTTCAGGCCCTGCGGCTCCTTCGTGAGCCAGTGGTCCACGCCCTCGCCGTAAAGGACGGGAACCTCGGCGGTTTTTCCATCAGCGTAATGCACGACATACTTGAATACGACGGGCGGGGCCGTTGCCTTGCCGCGCGGCTTCCACTCGCGGGCCTGCCTGAACGCATGGAGGAAGAACAGGGCATCGGCCTTCCTGCCCACCCTCAGGCCCTTGAGCTCGTTGGGCAGCTTGCCCTTCGCGCCGGGGCCGGCCAGCATGATGCACGACGGGACGGGCGAGGTCTTGAAGTCGCGGATGACGTACGTGACGCCCCCAAACCTGTTCTCGCCGCCCGGCAGGTGGGCGAGGTCCTTCCCGCCGTCGAACCATCCGCGGTCCTTCGTCAGGTACTGGTTGCACCGGTCGTCGAGGGGGATAGGCTCGTACTTCAGGTTCGCCTGCGAGAGGTCGCGGCCGGCGGCGTAGGTCGCCCCCAGGTTCCTCAGGAGCGTCGCCACGATCGTCTGCTTCTTCTGGGCGTTCACGGGCACCGGCTCGGTCGCGAGGACCCGAAGCTGGTTCAGCACCACGCCGCCCTTGCCCATCGGGTACTTGACGAGGGCGCCGATGTTGAGGAGCGGCCGCACACGCTCGTGGAAGTCGCCGGGCCGCTTGACGCGGATCCAGAGGTTGTCGACGCCCACCACGTCCGCGGTGCCCGACTTCTCCCACTCCGCCAGCTCCACGGTGATCGCCCTGGCCTTCCGCGGGCCGACCACAAAATCCTGCCGATCGTTGATCGGCCGGGTGGTCAGGGTCACCGGCTTCGGGTCGTCGTCGAAGTAGAGGTTGATCTTCGTGACCTTGTGGTAGATGGCGTTGGCGGCGATGGAGAACTGGACGACCTCCTCCTCGCGCGGCAGCTTCATGGTCCACGTCGTCGGCTCGCCCTTGCCGACGAGGATCGAGAAGATGTATTTCCAACTGTCAGCGGTAACGAAGCCGTTGACCATGTTCCGCGGCCAGTGGTCGTAGCCCGGCCTGGCATCCTTCTGGTTCCAGTGCTCGGGGCCGGGGATGTCGCAGAACGGCGCGATGTCGTCGAAGTCCACCACGTACGTGAAGACGTCGCCCGCGAGGAACCGGTCGCCGGTCCAGGCGGTGATCTTCTCGCCCGACTCCATCACCACGTCGCGCATCGTGAGGCCCGAGAGGATCGGGTCGCGGACCCCCGGCAGCGTCACGCGCTCCATCTCGAACGGCCGGAGCACGTGGCTCACGCCGACGACCCGGTTGAAGTCCGAGAGGCCCTCGGGCGCGAGGTTCCAGAGCATCAGCCACCCGCCCTTCTCGGCGAACGCCTTGACCTTGCCGGTGTCGGCGGCCAGAGCCTTGAGGTTGGCGGCCGTCGCGCCGGCCACCACGATGTCGTGCCTGCCGTCGGCGAGGGCGGCCGCGACGTCCGCCGCCTTGTCGAACTGGAGGCCGGAGCCGGCGAGCATCTTCGCCTCGGGGCTCGCCTCCTCCATCGCCACGGCGGTGCGCTTGCGGACCACCTGGTAGCCGGCGGCGTAGTTCAGCATGTTGTCGAAGAGCCGCTGGGCCACCGGGTCGGCCGCGAGCTTCTCGCCCACGACCATCTGGCACACCAGGAGCAGGCCGTCGCTCACCGGGCACTCGGCGATGGCCGAGCACCCGAGCTCCGTGTCGCATTGGGCCAGCGACTTCGCGCCCCTCGACGCCTTCCGGTACGGGTTCCGGTAGACCACGTGATCGCCGGACCACGTGAAGAAGTCCGGCTGGTCGAGCCCGGCGAAGATCGGGTGCTCCAGGTTCTCGGCGAACGCCACGCGGCCCACGTGGTCCGTCACCTCGAAATCGGCGGGCACCGCAAGGTAATGCAGCGGCGCCCGCTGCTCGAGAACCACGAGGCGGGCGCCGGCGGCGGCCAGGGCCTGCCACCGCGGGTCCGTCGCCTGGGCGGGCGTCAGCGCATCCCTGCCGACCACGAGGACCTTGACCTTGTCGGGGATGTCGGCGAACGTCGCGACCTCGGTGAACGCGATGCCGCGATCCGCCAGGCGCTTCTTCACGCTGCCGCCGGGGTCGAGGACCCGGAGGTCCGCTTTGTCGACGGCCGGCTTGGCGGCCCCGCCCGTCTCGATGACCGCGACATCCTTGACCTCGCGGAAGACCTCCCTGCCGCCGCGGCTGCACGTCAGGAGGAACCGGCCCGCCGTGCGCTTCTCGACAGGCGGCACCTTAAAGGATATCTCCACAATTTCGCTCAGGCCGGGGCCGATCGCGCAGACCTTTTTGTCCCCCGCCACGCGCCGGCCGTCCAGCGCAAACTGCCACGCCATCTCAATCGGATCGGCGCGGCGCGTGTCATTGAAGACCTTGAGGGTCCGCGCCACGGCCGTTCCGCCGCCGAAGGTCCAGTTCCACTGGCGGCTGAGGACGCACACCGGCTGCCAGGCGTTGTAGTGGAGCTGGGCGTCCTCGTCGCCGAACCAGAAGTGGAAGCCGCCAAGGCCGTGCCAGCGGTAACCTTCCGAGAGCATCTTGGCGTAGAGGCCGCAGGGGCGGACCGTCTCGGAGCGGCCGAGGAACGCGCTCTCGCCCCCGATGCCGGCGAACCACGCCGGGGCGTAGCCGCGGGCGAAGAAGCTCTCGCCGAGGAGCATCGGCCGGTCGCGCGGCGTGGGCCACTGGCCGCGCGACTTCGCGGCGTAGGTCGACTCCAGCGTGTAGGCCTGGTCGGGATAGTCGCGCGGGTCGGTCTCCAAATAGTGCCCCCCGACGACCGGCAGCGACAGGTCGGTCAGGGCCTGGCCGCCGTCGACCATGATCGGCCGCGTCGGGTCGGCGGCCATCACGTCCCCGGCCACGGCCGCCACCGCCGGCTCGACGTACGAGGCCTGGCCGAGGTTCAGCGAATTGATGAAGACGATCTCGTTCTCGATAGACCATATAAAGATTGAAGGATGATTTCGCTCGCCGCGCACCTGGGCCTTGAGCTGCGCCTGCCAGTTGTCGAACAGGGCTTTTCTCGCCACGCGCTGCTTCTTGCCGCCCTGCTCGATCTCTTCGCCGAGGCCGTAGCTGGCCATCTCGCCGTCGAAGATGCCGGACCGGCGGACGGGCACGCCGCTCCGGTCCATGAAGTCGAGCGTCTCTTTCATGCCCATGCCGCCCCAGGAGGTGGCCCAGAAGCGAAACATGGTCTGCCCGTGCTTCCGCCAGGTCTCGAGGGCCTCCCGGGGGTTCTTCGTGCCGTGATGCGCCAGGTCCGCCCGCCCCTGCCACGGCACGCCGTTGAGCTTGAACTGGGGGCCGTCCCACGTCCACTCGCGGAAGCCGAACTTCGTGCGCGTGACGTCGACGACCTTGCCGCCGGCGGAGACGGTCGTCACGACGACGTACTGGTGCGGGGCGTCGGGCCACCAGAGCTTCGGGTTCTCCCACGGCTCGGCGAGCTTGAGGACCTCCTCGCCGCCGGCCGCCACCTTGACCTCCCTGGACGCCAACTGCTTCTCGGCCGCGCCGCCCTCGAGCGGCACGATCTGGTTGGCGACCGTTACCGTCGCGTCGGCGGCGCCGGGGTTCTTCACCGTGATCTCCAGGCCGAGCTGCTTCCCGGCGACCGACGGCTGCGCGAAGACGTCCGCCGTGTACACCGGGCCGCAGGCGACGAGCGTCGGCCCCTCCAGGATGCCGTTCTGCCGGTGGTTCCACACCGGGAAGTCGAACTGCATGCTCATCCCCTGCTGGCTGTCGAGCCACGGCGGCGGCCAGTTGAAGCTCTTGCGGGTGTCCTTGGCGATGGCGTAGTAGGTGTCCTTCACGCCCACCCAGACCTCGTTGACCTCGCCGGGCTTGAGGGCCCTGGTGACGTCGCAGTCCCACAGGGCAAACGGCGCCTTGGTCCATCCGCACGCCGTGCCGTTGACGAACACCGTGGCGATCATGTTGACGGACGGGAAGTGCAGGACGAACGCCCGGCCCTTCAGGCCCGCCGGGACCTTGATCCTGGTGCGGTAGAAATAGCGATGCGCAAATACGAGTTCCGGCCGCAGGGCGTTCCGGTCGCCGGGGACCTTGATGCCCATCCAGAAGAGCGCGTCGGCCGGGGGGAGCGCCTGGATCGGCCCCGCCCGGTCCTCGATCGCCTGCTCGTCGAACCGGGCGATCTGCCACGTGCCGGAAAGGGGCGTCTCGATCCGCTCGTCGCCTGCCGCGCCGGACTTGACCTCGAAGACCTGGGCCGCGGCCGCTTTGTCGATCTCCGCCTCGTATGCCTCGTCGGGCTTGAAACGCGAGTGCGGGCGGAACGCGCCCTTCGAGAGGCACAAGGCGTCGGAGGCGTACAGGATCCGCTGCGGCAGCTTCTTCCCGTCCTGCTCCTTGTAGGTGACGGGCAGGCGGATCGCGAGCGTGTGTTTTCCCTTGGCGAGGTCGGCCTCGCCCATCTTCAGCCACGCCACCTCGCACCAGAGGGAGATCTCCATGAGGTCGGTCGTCAGGTCGGTCGGCGCCACGTCGCGCCACTCGCCCTGGTCGATCCGCCACTGGAAAGGCGACCGCACGAACTCGAAGCCGATGCGGTTCCAGACCTCGTAGCGGCCCGCGCCGGGGGCCTCGAAGTCATACGCCAGGACGATGCCGCCCTCGGGGACGGTCTTCTCCATGTCCTTGTCGACCGTGACGTGGAGCCACGTCTCCTTCGAGAGGTACTGTTGGTTGCCCCAGCCGGAGGCCTTGACCTCGAAGTTCTTCGTGGCGGGGCTCTCGCCCTCGAGCCAGACGTAGTCGGCGGCCGAGAGGGCGGTCGCGGGGGCAGCCGTGAGTGCCATCAGCAGAAGGCCTTCGAGGAATCGCATGGGATCTCCGCAGCTCATCGGCCCCCTCGCTCAGCACGCACGCATCGGAATCCGTACATCTCATATCCGAAGCAGACGTCGGCGAAGCCGGGGGCCTCGGCCGCACGGGCCGAGGAGCGGCAGGCCTCGGGGCTCGATGCCCAACTGCCGCCGCGAAGCACGCGCTCCGTCCCCGTCGCCGGGCCGCGCGGGTCGGCCGCGCCCAAGCCGTTGTACGTCTCGGCGTAGAAATCGCCGCACCACTCGGCCACGTTCCCGTGCATGTCGTACAGGCCCCACGGGTTGGGGCGCTTCTGGCGGACCGGGTGGGTGGCCTTGTCGGCATTCCCCTTGAACCAGGCGAACTGCCCAAGCTGGGCCGCGTTGTTGCCGAAGGCGTAGCGCGTGGCCGTGCCCGCGCGGCAGGCGTACTCCCACTCGGCCTCGGTGGGCAGGCGGTAGCCGTCGGCGCCGAAGTCGCACTGGAGCGTCTTCGGATCGTAACAGGGCTTGAGCCCTTCGCGCAGCGAACGCATGTTGCAGTACTGGACCGTGCCGAGCCAGCTCACGCGCTCGACGGGCCGGTCCGGGCCGGCGAACTTCGACGGGTTGCGGCCCATGAGGGCCTGGAAAGACTGCTGCGTCACCTCGCCGGCGTCCATGT